>Ga0157360_1000522_pt1 | contig 14459 bp, 12 predicted proteins | sample AttlaeALBM1_FD_111483 | JGI IMG/M metagenome (GOLD analysis project Ga0157360, IMG submission 111483) | Fungus gardens microbial communities from leaf cutter ant in Ribeirão Preto, State of São Paulo, Brazil - Atta laevigata ALBM1 | ecosystem: Host-associated > Fungi > Mycelium > Unclassified ... | reverse complement strand
GATTCCTCAGAGTAAGATTTTACAGAGGGAATACAGAAAGAGAGAACTTGCCATTCCCTTCTCTTTCTGGTCTGTATTTATCCTAACTAGGTATTGTGACTACGTTACAATGTGGTAACACTAGTTGTAACTAAGGGTGACTAGTTAAGTGACAGTCCAGTGACAGAAGTACTAAGGGTGACAAGTCGAGTCAGTGTCCTAATAATAGATTAGTCCAGTATTGTCCCATTTGGCACAGGTCCAAAAATAGATCAGAAAGATAGTCTAAAATTTTCTGAAGAGTCTTGTTCGTTCTATGAGTCTATTGTCTCTTAGAGTCCTCAGACATTATTCGATGCATTATTGCATAATAATGTCTTTGTCTAGTACTGCTAACATCTCATCTACTAACCACTCATTATCAGACCATAGCTGATAATAGTTGTAGTCCCACTCAATGTTCATAACACAGAATGTCAGGAAAAACAAAATACTATCTTAGAATTGCAAAGGAATCAAACTAATATTATCTTTATCTAGGAACCCTCTCGATTCCTCATCTGACATATCCTAAGTTATACCAACCCTAATAGAGTATCATAAATTGCCTTTCTAAGTTATTTTTTATTTTCATTTTTTATTTTATTTTATTTTATTTTATTTTCTTCTATAAATAGCATGGGAAGATCATATCACACTTTGTGACAAAGATGTGACATTAGTCACAAAGAAGTCATGGCACATGATATCACAAAGTTTGGTTGGGATCATAGATAAAGAATGCATAGACCAACTAAAAGTAGTATAAGTAGATAGATCCAATACAATGAGGACTCTAATGAGTTCTCTTCATCTGATACTAATAAAGAGCAGTTGGTTGAATTCCAGCTCAAAAGTTAGCTTTCTTGACATGGGAACCTCTTGTATAGAACATCAAATCATCTTGACTGGTCTCTATTCATACAAAATAACCTTTTACAAGATAACTTCTCTCATGTTACCATATATATCAACAAACAACTATCAAAACTTAGATTTTCACTCTGATTAGACATTATCAACTATCATAACATTAATATCATAACATTCCATAACCATAGAGATACAAACTTCATATACTCTGACAGTAACCAAACAGCTCTTTATGTGTTATGCAATAACATCAAGGATGTAGTGACTTAGCCTAAGATAACTTAATCGTCCTCTAGGTCTAAGTTGATAAGAAGAACTTGATAGAGTTTTCTTTTATTTCTTATATACTACTTATACAACTACTATATGGTCTGTGTACTATTTTCCCACACCTATCATGTGACTTATTATGTGACATTATGTGACATTATTCTCTAACTTCCTATAATACAAAAACTCTCTGACTATATATCCCTTATTATTAATATAGGAATCAAGGAAGAAAACATTGATATTGTTGTCCAATCTATTAAAAAAGACAATGATGAAGAAAAAGACTTTATTAGTGAGATCAAGAGTAATATTAAATGCCTCAACATAGAAGCTATTGCAAACAAAAACACCCTACAGAAAGTTATCAATTAGCTTATCCTAGTATACAAAAATGTATGGACCAAGTACTCTAAACCTAAGCACATCACAAAATATTCAAAGGAATAGTGAAACTAGGACTACACTGATAGTCTCACTAGGTATTATCAACTAAGTAACCTGTTAAACTGGAAAGTCTTCAAATTGACTATATGAAAAGCTAAATGCAAATTCTTTGACAATGAAAGGAGCAAATGGGAATTTGGCTGTGACTAGCAAGTAAAAAGGGGCAGTGACAGTTCCCAATTGCATGCTAAAGGGTTTGTGAGGAGGAAAAGGAAGTAGGGGTATTAGAAAGAAATTAAAATGTGAAGTGTAGCTTATCTGTAATATAAAAATAGATGAAATGATCAGGAGCTCAATCTAGATCTGCCTCGCATAGTGTCTCCCTTTACATACCATAACAAGCTCACTAGTAGAATAGTCAGTAAACTACTCATAGGCCTTATCATACTCAATCAAGCCCTCATCTGCACCCCCACACCAAACCTTATGGGTGTGATATGATCTGAGTTGATAATTAGCCAGGCTTTTTAGGCCTACTACTCTATAGAAGGTTGTCCGAGCGACCGCTACGTCTTGTCTCATGAAAGAGTAGGGTATATGATAAGAAACATTCACTAACTTAACCTCTCACCAAGATCACCCCTTACATACTCAAGAGAATTGCATTTATAACCTCAAGAGCTTCTGAGATAAAGACAAGGACCAAGGAGGCTCCCCTATCAATCTCTACTCTAAGAAATATATTATGATCTTACAAACCCTGGAACTCAATTACAAGAAAAAGAAAAAGGAAACTCTTTATTCCACTGACCTCCCTCATGTCTCTCCTTTATGATATTGCCTGGCAAACATAACAGATGTCATCTCCCTATCCTTCATATCTATTAAACGCACCCATATGACCCTGCTCCGCTGCTATGTACTACTCTCTATCAACCTCCCCTATCCTTCTAACTAGCTACTTCCTATTTTGAATACGACCTAGAAACTGATTTTATTAGATAGAAAGGGATTTGAGGTGGTAATCTGCCTGGGGAACGTCTGTGACTTGGATAAGCCCAATGGTGATGGGATCACATGCCAATGATAGACTTTCTGATCTATAATTTGATATCTCGTTAGCCTATGTTCACTCTAAATTGAAATTATACCGCATTGCAAAACTACTCCAAAACTTCTGAATCCTAGACCCTCAAACCTTAATGGTCTGTTTCTGAGAGATCTAATGCTAGTCTATTTGTATTGCTCCTTTCTTAAATATGCCACTCTAGCATATAATAGTTATAGAACTGTCTTCTAGAAATACAAGTTCCTGGCTCTAAATTATTCCTAGGACACATAGGAAGACTCTGGAGTGGACTCAAAAGTGAAAAACAAAAGTATGAGTACCTCTCCTATTATATTTCTGCAGAAAATAGGTTTGCGGCATAACAACGAGAATATACATGAAATAGCATTTTCAAATAAGCAACCATAGAACTTAATGAATTGGGTTAAAAAGAAATCCCTCCCTATAATTGAAACCATCATATATGAAAGACAGCCATATAATACTCTCCTCCCTTTGAAATGCTCTCTATAGCTCATACAACTTAGCTGCAAATTGATCTGTCAATACAAACTTTCTCAACAAATTACCACAGTGCAATATCATTAAATGGCCCCCTTTCTCAAAGCAGGAATTCAAGGATGCTATAGCTAAGTGCTCCTTTTCTTCTATTCCTGGCCCAGATCATGTCTCCTAGAAATATCTCAAACCATTGATTGCTGACAATGAATATTTTGAAAAGATTGTATGTATTGCTAATGCCTACATCATGTTAAGACTCTAGATTTTACAGTTGAATATGCATTTCAACTTAAAGCCTATATCTAACACTTAATATCTTCATGCTTCTCGTCAGAGGATCTGGTTAAGGTTTTCAATGAAGTTATATCAAAGAAGAGATGTCAACGAGACTTTGAGTAGTACTCTTAAGATTGTCCTAAGACAAGTAAGAGTACTGATTTCTCAGAGTAAGATTTTACAAAGGGAATACAGAAAAAAAGAACTTGCTATTCCCTTCTCTTTCTGGTCTGTATTTATCCTAACTAGGTATTGTGACTACATTACAATGTGGTAACACTACTTGTAACTATGGGTGACTAGTTAAGTGACAGTCCAGTGACAGAAGCAATAAGAGTGATAAGTTGAGTCAGTATCTATTAATGGGTTAGTCTGATATTGTCCTATTTGGCACAAGTCCAAAAATAGAGGAAGGAGATAGTCTGAGATTTCTCTGAAGAGTCCTATCTGTTTTGTAAGTCCATTGTCTCTTAGAGTCCTCAGATATTTAATGCATTTACTACATAATAATGTCCTTGTCTAGCATTACCAACATCTTGTCTAGTAACCACTCATTATCAGACTATAGCTGATAATAGTTATAGTCCCACTCAATGTTCATAACACATCATGTCCCCTCAGTTTAAAATAGCCACATTAGTTATCATATCCAAGCCCAACAAGAAGTCATATAATATACCCAAATCTTTTCAACCTATTGTTCTGCTCAACACTACAGAAAAACTCATTGAGAAAGTCATCAGTATCTAACTCCAATTTCATATAACTTTTAACAACTTTCTCAATCTAAATCAACTTAGTAGCATTAAATAGCAGTCAACTATTGATGCAGGCCTTTACCTTACACATATCATACATGTAGGATAGCTCAAACAGTGTTATATAAGTATCATTGTATTCAATGTTGCTCAATTCTTTTTCTCTCTTAATTATTCTTTTCTATCTATATGTCTAAAAAAAGTGGGCCTTAATCCTAACATTGTTAATTTCTTTAACAGCTACTATGTCAACAAAACAATATTATACACCTGGAATAGCTTCTTTTTTCCCTCTCTTAATACCAATATAGGAGTAGAACAAGAGTTTACTCTCTTTTCCATTATCTTCACAATCTATATGGCTTCTATTATTAAAAAATTCAAAAAAAGAATTAAAAATCTCAAAGACAAAATTTCCACTGATATTCTTTTATTTGTTGATGATGGTCTTTTAATTTCTCAGAAAAGCTATGAATTGTCTTTTTCTTTTCTTCTTTGTAGTTACCATATTATGTCCAAAATCCTTCTAGATACAGGTCTCATCATGGAGCATGACAAGTCTGAAGTGTTCCACTTTACAAGGTCTTGTCATCCACCCAACCTCCCTATTGATCTTACCTCAGTAAGGGGTCCTATCCTTATGCCTAAACCAATTTGGCATTATCTTGACTTCTATTTCAGTTATAAGCTTAACTTTCACTATTATACCCACTTTTATGCTACCAAATGTCTTTTAACCCTCAATACCATGAAACTCTTGGGCAACTTATCACATGGCATCCTTCCTCTTCAAAAACAACTATTATACAGAACAAATATACTTCTGATAGCATTATATAGCTTTCAGTTATAGTTCTTTAAGAGAGCTTTCACTATCAATAACTTGTTTGAACTCAAGAAAATACAGTAAAGAGCCACCTTATAGATTACAGGCTCATTCCACACATCTCTATCAGAGGGCATTGAAGCTATAGCAGGTCTCATCCTTATCTCTCTATACTTACAAAAGTTAAATGGCTATTATCATCTCTGCTATGTCTCCATCCCACTATTAACTCCCTATTAGACATAGTACATACTAAGAATTAGTTCCTTCACAGATATTCAACCTCCAACCTCACAACCAAATAGCAAGCAAAACTCAAAAGTTCTATTAAGGATATCAATGAGCATTTCAATGAAGTTACCTTATGTTTTAATTCCATCTATACTCTTTTTTCCCCTAGTTCAAGAGTAGTTGATCATTTTCCTAGTAGGATAACTTTTTACTCTCCTCTTTCCTCATCAGATGAGGACACTTACAAACACATCCAAAATCTCAATTACATTTTTAGGTAGTTACAAAACTCCTCACATAGTATTGCCATTATTACCAACAGCAGAGTCAAGAAGTCTAATGTTGCATTTGCTATCACTCATATTTAGACCAATAACTCTGTCAAGGAACAATACCATATCCAGACTATGAACATTATGTCTGTCGAAGCTGAGCTAATAGCTATATGCATTGGTCTTATCCCTGCTATAAACAATAAAGATATTCACAACATTATTGTTATTATAGATTCCATCACTATAGCTAGTAAAATCCTTGAATCCCAGATCAACCCCTTTCAAAAAATCATCATTTTGCTTGTCACTAGGATCAGGTCCTTTCTTAGCAAAGATAATAGAAATGCTAAAGAGGCTTATTGTATGCTAGGAGTTTTTCTGTTCTTTTTGTGTTTTATATAGGGTTTCCTGACTACATTTAGGTAGTGGTGAATATAAGTTATAATTCTAAGTTTAAATAAACTGTGTGTTCTTGAAAGGAAAGCATCTAAGCTAATACTGTGTTTCAGCACAATGTTCCTTATGCAAATTTGTGAATTCAAATTTAAAGAAGAAAGTAAAGTTGAATAAAAACTTTGCTGGCATACTATTGTAGTAGTGATCTCATTAAGACCTGAATCTCTGTACTAGACTACTGTCCTGGCCCTATTCTTGAGTTCTACCTGCCTAGTGTTGCCCTAACTCTCTATTCCAAAGTTGTCCTTACAGCAGCACTCTCTAGCTATGTGATCAAACTATTCTCACAGTAGTACTCTTGACTATATGATTAGATATTGGACTTTGAATCCTCCTTATATAATTCAACTTCCTAGCAATGCCAAACTCTGTTTCAGAGCTCCTATGATATTGTCTCTATAACTAAGTTACTTGTCTTGTAGTCTCTTTGTTTTGACTCAGTCTTGAGTCAAAGCAACTTAATCACTGATCTGATCACTCTAAAATCAGATTTCCACTTTGAAAACCCAAATATAGGAAAGAGGCAACTGAGATTACTTGCCCTCTCCCTACTAAGTGGGGATTTTTATATGTTTTTGAGAAATACAAAGGAAATCTATGAAAAATAGAGAAAATAATAAACCCAGTCAGAAGTCTATAAATGCAATGATTGTTCCAGTAGTAATAGGGAATCTCATATCTCCTTGACTTCTCATTTGTTTCCTATATATTTTGCTAGGTCCACTTTACTCTTGCTAAGTTATTGGGTTATCTATCACTGATCTCATGGCAATCTCTCCCTTACTTTAGAGACTTGGGACCTGTTATTTCCTAGTTTAGGAAGTCTCAAATGCTGTTTCTGTAGCTCTCTGAGGTCTCTTATAATTCTCTTATTTAGGCTTCCTTTGCCTATAGATCATAGAGAATCAGTTTTTTAATTTATTTTTTATTCTTAGTTATGACTGATCAGATAATGCTATTTTCTATTCTTATCTCCTGCTAGGCTGCCAATTTGGCTTTTTTTTGATGGGCTTAGTTCTGAACTTTCTTATATGTGGCTTTCTTTCCTAGCTAGACTATTATTTTGACTTTAATATTATAGGACTACAAGCTCGACTTTGCTAGTTCTTGAGTAATTGGCCTATCAATAGTAGTGACCTTATGTCCCTGGGTATACTGCTACATAGGTAGGTAGCCAGTCTTGCCAGTGAAGTTCTCTATGCCTTCACTGCTATCTAGTAGTAAGTTCTATTCATAGTCCTAATTTTGGGGTATAAAGTTATGAAAATCATTTGTTTTTAGGCTTGAATATATTTTGGGCCTCACAATACCATACACTTTTGGCAATACCCTAAAAAGGCAGAATGGCCTAGATATAAACTTGTAGGTGATTAAATTAAAGTGACTAGTGACTGGCCTATTCTTCTCAGCAAAAACTCTTATCTGTTTAGTAAAAAGAAAGAATGCAATGATACACTCAAGGAATGGCAAATATCTTTCTTAACCAGTAAAAAGAAAGGGCAAATGTTCTTAGATTTTGAGAACAAAAAGTAACACATTATCAAGCCTACCTATGCTAAGGGTAGCTCTTGGATACCCTTCATAGGGTTTACTAATGTCTTGTACACTCAGTTCATTTGTATGACCATAGGCCATGCTCCTATCAGCAAGTATCATTAATAATTCTTCCCTAACTCATTTCTTAGCTGTCCATACAACCAAGCAGATGTTTAGACCTGTGAACATATTGTCATGTAATGTGACCTATACACTCTCTCCACTAGACTATGCAACATTATTATTAATAGTTTTGTCTACTTCCTTAACAAGTATTACAAATGGTCACTGACTATTTGTAATGGGTGCTTTGATACTTTAAAGAGTTCAAAAATGCGAAGTTAGACAAGTAACAAAAGATGTTGTTAAGTCTGAGGTCTAATCCTTAGACAGGAAGTCCTTATATATAGAATTGTGATAGTCTATGCACTAGAATAGATCATTACATACTACTATCTATTGTTCTACATATAGTAGTGCCTTTGTACTTAAAATAGTGATAAATTAACCATATGGAGGCTGTCCTTTGTTCTAAGAAAAGGACAGATGACTATCTATGAGTAATTAATAAAGTCCATGTACAAACATTGAGACCTTTATATCTCTACTAATATTAATTGCCTTGAGGTCATTCTAGGCTCATTCTGAGCATTATGAAGAAGGCTTCTGCTGAGCCTAGAACCAAAGCATCAATCATGGCAGTTTCCGAGATATTAGTGATTTAATAAATGGTAACATAGTGGTTACTGTTATGACTTGGCAAAACAGCTAAGTCATTTTTTATTTTTCTTTTTGTTTTGTTTTGTTTTATTTAGTTAGATCATTACTAAGGTGGAGCATAGGAAAGCATTATGTGACAGTCACATAGTTACACATTGGTCACATCACACAAGATCATAGTCATGGTCATAATATATGATGAGATAGACATATAACAAAAATAACATAAGGACCATGGGAGAATGTTGCACAGCCACTATAGTAAAATGTATAAGTAGTATACAGAATCAAATAGGAACTCTATTGAGTTCTCCTTGTCAACTCTGACTTGGAGTGGATTTAAGTCATCATGACTAGAATCTTATACTAGAACTCGATTCCACTTTGAGCACTATTCCTCTTAGACCTTGCTCATACTTACTCTTATTCAAATTGACCCTCGGCCAGTATTTATTATGATCACTAGTCATCTCCATATATAGCTGGGCCCTTAGCTTAAGGGGACTTTGTAGTCAGTTAGGGACTGCAGGTGAAGATATGGTACCATATCTGGGTATCGTATTCAAGACCTGACCTCACAAGCAGATGGTGTTTAGTAGAATACTTGTACTGTTCTTAGTATAAACCTTGTGTTGCACTCTATTATGAGTAGTATATGCAGAGGAGTAACAGTTACTTTTAGAAGGCTGTCTAGAGTAGAGATCTTCTCTATGAAGTGATAGTATAACCATATTACTAGGGCAGTAGTAAGTAAGGCAGTAGAGATCTAGTTGGGTAAAGATCTTGTATCCCAACAGATATGGAAATATATAGCAAGACTTAACATTATCTCTATACCTCCGAGACATAGCATAATGTCTCCATAACAATATAATGATCTTATGGGCACTATGCTCAAAGAAAAGCATATCCTTGCTAAATTAAGGACAGAATTAGAAGAAAGAAAGGGGAAGATGTGTTTTGAGGAAATTCAGATATCTGGCCCGTAACTGCAGGAACAAAGGAGTAGGAGAGAAGAAGACATCTGCTTCTCAAAATAGATTTAAGATGCTATCGAGTAGGATGATGAAGTATGGGGTAAAGATAAGAAAGCAGAAAAGGGAAAGAAAAGAAAAGGAAGCAATACAGTGTTTTAAGTACAAAGAAGAAGAACACTGATAGAAGGAATGTCCAAGAAGGGGAAAGGAAAGAGAAAAAAGAGTAGGGCAAATGGCAGTACCACAGAAAGTGCAACCAAAGAAGGAGCTGGCACACTCCATAAGGAGAAATGTGCAGGAAGATAAGATAAGGTGTTTTGAGTGTGAAGGGTTAGAACATCAATGTAAAGATTGTCCAAATAGGAGATTAGAAAGGGAGAGAGCAGCATGTGTGGTAATCCCACAAAAGGTGCAGCAAGAAGAGTAGAGAAAGAGCTCAGAGAATGTTCTATAACAAAGAGCATTTGAATATTGTGGAGAGAGAGTACCTAAAGAAGTAGATTTGTTTGAGCTAGGATGGAGTAATAGGGAAGTAGTAGTTTCATATTTGACATGTGAAGATTGTAGAAAGAAAAGACATCATGTGGTGGAAGATAGAGGACAAGGAGTAGTCAAAGGAAAAGAATGGAAAGAACTAAAGAAGTGTAAAGGATATGCAAAGAAAAAAAAAGAGAAAGTAGTGCACCCTACTAAGAAAAAAGTGCAGCCAAGCGACATACAGGCAAGAGACCTGGAAGGCACAACAAAAGAGGGGGGTTGTCAAAGGGAAGTTCAGAGAACTTTCAAAATGTTAAAAGAAATGTGGTTAAATATTGGTATTGAAAGAATAGACACCCACAAAGGTATCACAATAAAGGTGCTCTTAGACAGTGGTGCAACAGTGATGTTTATAAATAGAAAAACAGTAGCTAAACATGGATTTAAGCTATAGAAACTAAAAAGATCGGTAAGAGTAAAAAATATAGATAGAATATACAACAGCAAAGGGGCTATTATGCATGAAGTGGAAGTGAATGTGTATTATAAGAGCCATATTAAAAGAATGAGGATGGACATATGTGACTTGGGAAGAACAGAAGTAATCCTGGGAATGCCATAGTTAGCAGCACATAATCTAGAAATCAACTGGGAAACAAAGGAAGTAAAGATAATGAGATGCCTGTCCCTATGTGATAGAGTAAAGATAAAGGAAAAGAAGAAAAAGGAAAGGAGAGTAGTAATATTAGAAGAAGAAAAGATTGTTAGATGGGCAATAGATGATAAAAAGGATTGGGGAAGAAAAGAAGAAATTGAAGAGAATCATAGGAAAATTGAAGAAATGGTCCCAGAAAAATTCTTGAAGTGGAGAAAAGTATTTGGGAAAGTAGAGTTAGAAAGAATGCCAATGAGAAAAATTTGGGATCATACCATAGATATCAAAGAAATGTTTGTACTACAAAAGGAAAGGATTTACCTGTTGTCCAAAGATGAAAGGAAAGAAGTCCAGAATTTTGTGGAAGACTAGTTAAAAAAGGAGTATATTAGACCAACAAAATCCTCTCAAATGTCACTAGTATTTTTCATAGGCAAGAAAGATAGAAAGAAGAGGATGGTTATGAACTACTACAACTTGAATAGCCAAACAGTAAAAAACAATTATCTACTACCATTAATCATAGAGTTAATCGATAATATGGGGGGCAAGAAAGTATTCACTAAAATGGATCTCAGGTGGAGGTTCAATAATGTGAGAATTAAGGAAGGAGACAAGTGGAAGGGAGTGTTTACTATGTATGTGGGCTCCTTTGAGCCAACAGTTATGTTCTTTGGGATGACAAACTTGCCAGCCATGTTCTAGGCAATGATGAATGAAATCCTGAGAGACTTAATTAACAAAGGAAAAGTTACAGTGTTTGTAGATGATGTATTAGTAGGGACAGAGATAGAAGAAGAACATAATGAAATAGTAGAAGAAATATTAAAGAGGCTAGAGGATATCATAAATGGCCACTTACTGATTTGTGATTGGTTGATTTGATATTCAAAAAGCTCAAAATAAGCGAAGTTTAGACAAGCAGCAAAGATGTTGTTAAGTCTGAGGTCTAATCCTCAGACTATGAGTCCTTATATACATAATTGTAATAGTCTGTGTACTAGTACAGATCATCACCTGATTACTACCTATTGTTCTACATATGGTAGTATCTTTGTACTGGAAATAGTGATAACTTAACCATATGGAGGCTGTCCCTTGTTCTAAGAAAAGGACAGATGACTATCTATGAGTAATTAATAAAGTCTATGTACAAACATTGAGGCCTTCATATCTCCACTAATATTAATCGCCTTGAGGTCATTCTAGGCTCATTCTGAGCATTATGAAGAAGGCTTCTGCTGAGCCTAGAACCAAAGCATCAATCATGGCAGTTTCCGAGATATTAGCGATTTAATAAACGGTAACATGGTGGTTACCAGTTGATCTGCTTAATATCTCAGCCATTATTGATTGCCTCGAGACATGACTGGTATCAATCGAAAGGTCTTTTTAAGGGCTTTAAGCTGGCTTTAAGACCATGGAAATCGTCAAAGAATTGGTGGAGATATGACTAAATGAAGTTTGTAACATTACCCTCTCTCTTAGTTTGAGCTCTATTGAGAAGTTATCTAAATTTTTGGTATACTCTGAAAATATTCCTGCAGCTTTTTGCCTGCATTTTGTAAATTATTTTCAGGTTCCCATGTATTGTCTCCTTGAGTGTATCCTTTCCATCTAACAAGGTATTCGTTCTTTCCATGCCTTTGTCATGAGTTTAGAATTTTTTTTACCTTTTATTCTTCCTGGCCCTGTATCAAGGTCAGTGGTGGGGGAGTGGCTTTCTGGCCACAGATGGTGGATTTAAAGTACTGAGTTAACTTGCTTGCATGAAAGACTAGGTACAGTGCTCAGTAACGAAGTGGCATCCTAAGTCGGAACGTAACCAAGAACAACTTTTCTATTATTTCGAATGGTCCTTCGTACCAGGGTCGTAATGCTCACTCCATAGTCTGGTAATCCTTCAAATTGAGTAGCACTTTGTCACCAACTTTAAATGGGACACTTTGGACTTTCTTGTTGTAGTACCACTTCATTCTTTCCACTGCAAGAGTAAGAGTTGCTTTTGCCTGCTCCAAGGCTTCATATCTTTTATACGTCAGGTTATTTAAGTCCCTTTGCAGCGACTCTTTGACTAGAATTGGACCTGCTCTCAGGTGTCTGCCATATTCAAGGTAGAATGGACTTTCTTTGATTCTTTCATATGCTTGATTGTTGTATACGAATTCTGCACTTGGTAACAGATCCGACCAATTACTAAGATTGTAATCAACATAGCACCTAAGATATTGCTCTAGAGCCTGGTTTACACATTCCATTTGTTCATCTGTTTGTGGATAGTATGCTGTCAACATAGTAGATTCTATTCCTAAAATTTTACACCATTCTTGGAATAGCTCGGCCGAGTATTGTACTCCTCTATCTGAAATGATTTATAGGGGCAGTCTATGCAAAGGGTAAACTTTGTCATATAGTAACTGTGCCATATCCTTGGATGAAAACTGATTATTGATAGAAATGAAATGAGCCCTTTTGGTGAGCTTATTGACAATAACACAGATAGCATTGTAACTGTTTGACTTTGGCAATTGAGTGATTAAGTCTGTAGAGATTATTTTCCAAGGCCCGTTAGGCACCTTGTTAGGCACGAATGGTCCAAAAGGTTGCTGTGGGTGATTTTTCATCTGTTGACATATATCATAACCTGTAACATATTTCTTGACAAATGTAGTCATCCCAGGCCACCAGTAATTTCTGGAGACCAACTCATAGGTCTTCTACTGACCTGAGTGTCCAGCGGATAGCAAATCGTAGTGCATCTGAACGATCTGTTGTTGAAAAGTGTCTTCCACGCTATAAGAGATATAGATTTTCCCTCTGTACAGGAGTAGTCCATTCTCATAGTTCCAGTCTTGTAAGGATTTTTTGAATTCTCTGGGACCAGACTTGAGTAATGACTTATAGTCTTTGGTGACTTTATCCGACAAGAGTACAGCTTTGACCTCCATTTAGGATTATCTCATCATTTATTGGCAATTCATGAGTAGCCTCTAGTGCATTAATAGTGAAGAACTCAGGTTTTAGTAATACCTGGTTTGTATTATCGAGGTCTATCCCCATCTCATGATTTGCTCATCTGGACAAGAAATCTTCTGCTTGCATCGTCTTTTCTGGTTTATGATAGAGTACAAAGTCAAAACAAGTCATAAATAATGCTCATCTTGCTTGCCTCCTGGTCAGCTTTTGAGCTGTCCTGAAAAATGTAAGGTTCTGATGATCCGACCAGATCTTAACTTTATGTGGATATCCCTCTAAATAGTGCCTGTATTCCTCTAGTCCCCGAATTACCGCAAGTAGCTCCTTGTCATAGATTTCATAGTTCCTTTCGTGGACATCTAATGACTTAGAAAAAAAAGCTACTGGGTGCCACAGGTTAGTTTGCATGTCTTTTTGCGATAAGACTGCTCCTGTTGCAAAGTCGCTGGCGTCAGTGGATAACTTAAAGGGATCTTTGTCATTTGGTATTCTCAGGACTGGGGCCATGGTAAAGGCCTTTTTCAGTGCCTCAAAAGCATTTTGTTGCTCAATGCCCCAATTCCAGGTACAATCCTTTTTGGTTAAGTCAGAGAGTGGCTTTGACATCTTGGCAAAGTTCTCAATGAACCTACGATAAAAATTCGCAAAGCCTAAGAATGCTTGTACTTGCTTGACTTTAGCTGGTACTGGCCACTCTAGAACTCCTGAGAGTTTCTCTTCATCCATCTGTACTTTATTTTCCAATATTATTACACCCAAATATTCGATACTACTTTGCTCAAAAGAACATTTTTTTGCTTTAGCGTAGAGGTCATTAAATTGAAGCCTTTTCAGCACTTCCTTGACCAATCGCCTATGTTCCTTCAAACATGTCCCAAATATTAAGATGTCATCTAAATACACCATTACTAGTCTTATACGAATCAAATCTCTAAGTATATCATTCATCATACTTTGAAAAGTCGCTAGTGCATTGGAGAACCCAAAATACATAATAGTTGCCTCAAAGAGGCCTCGTCTTGTGATAAATGCTGTTTTCCATTCATTCTCTTCTTTGATGCGAACATTGTTGTATCCCCACCTCAAGTCAATTTTGGTAAAGATTGAGGCTTTGCTGAGTGATTCAATCAAGTCTGCTATTCTAGGGATTGGATAGCGATTTTTGACAGTAATTGCAT
>Ga0157360_1000519_pt1 | contig 14492 bp, 12 predicted proteins | sample AttlaeALBM1_FD_111483 | JGI IMG/M metagenome (GOLD analysis project Ga0157360, IMG submission 111483) | Fungus gardens microbial communities from leaf cutter ant in Ribeirão Preto, State of São Paulo, Brazil - Atta laevigata ALBM1 | ecosystem: Host-associated > Fungi > Mycelium > Unclassified ... | reverse complement strand
ACCCTGATAAATAATAATACTGTCGGCTGACTTCCTGCTATTCAACTGACAATTTTCTTAGAGAATTGAGACTATGCAACAGAGCACATCAGATTTAGCCATCATCGAATTTTTCCGCAGTGAGGGCGATCACCTCGCCAAAGAAACTGAATTGCTTGGTCGGGTGATCAGAAACATTGTCAGCGATAAGAAGCGGGTGACGAATAAAGCCATTATTCTGTACTTAATTGCTGAACTGGAGTGCACTGACGATGCATCTCAGATTGAACTGTTACGCAATACGCTGGAAATCGTGGTAGGCCGTACCCCGGACGACGCGGGCATTTGATATTATCACCAGGAAATAAAACAACGATATTTCCTGGCTGCCCTCTTTATCCTGCAACACCTTTGTATTGCAGGATAAGGCTAATGCATTTTACGCATAAAAAAATGAATGGCGCGCTTGCACAGGTGTTTGACTCTTTTGTCCCGGCTATCCTCGCCCATTCGAAACAGTGCATCCGTGATCTGATGAAACTGAACGGGCTCCCCCATCTTCAAAAGCTCACTCACCACCTCTCCAATCAACGCACGAATATCGTTGTCTTCATGGTTATTCACATAACCTCCAACTGGTGTATGTATATACAGACTAACATCTTTATCATCTTAAAAACAAAGAAGATAATGAAAATTTATGGTAAGCGGAGCGGTGACATTAAGTTATGCTCTTGATTTTATTCTGGATTATTTATCACTAAGCGTGCGTAAATAGCGAGATTCCTGGTACAGGATAAATTGACGAAATACGATAAAAAGTAAATTTATATTTCCTGAAAGAGCAAAACGTGAAGAAAATTTAACAATCCTTACTTTATATGTTGACCGATATTGCGGATGTATCATAAAAATCAGAGCGGCTTTTCAGATAACGCCACCCGATAAAATACGACTTCAACTCTTTTTTCGTCTGCGTCAAGCCGTTGCCGCCTATTGCGATTACTAACGACTGGCGATGATATTTACCTGGCAGGCACCGACTACCCGATGAAATAAATCGACCAATCATAGAGCGAATATCAGTTGTTTTACCTGATATGGCAAACACAGAAAAACAGCGCTGGAAGCTGTCAGGTAGTTACTCAGAAAAATTTCAGAAACCGGAAAATACATTCTCTGTCTTTTTGCCCCCGAGCAGGAAAAAACGGCCCAGCGCTGACAAAAACGCATGATCTTCCTTTAATCCGGCACGTGTATCGACCCAGCCATGCAGTGAGAAAACACTGTCCCGAGGCTGAAAACCTGATGTCATCGTCATGAATCTGAATGAAACGCGTACCTCCACCGCCCGGTGCACCCTGAACAAAACCTTCGGCTATCACATTGTTTTTTACAACCAGTAAGCATGTAACTTACTGCATCGCCTGCCCTTTGAGTACTTATCCTGAATGCGCAGGAGATTTCTGTGACGGATACGGGTCGCCCTGAAAACCTGGCCCACCAGGATACTGCCAGCACACCTCCGCGAGTAAAACCCGGGATGCATCCCTCATACCCGGCGGCTGGATGACTTTACCTTTTTGTTTCTTGTTAACTTTCAGCATGCAGCCATATTTTCCTGGTAATGAGAAAAACGATGCGTAAAGGCCCCACAGAGGAACGCATGCTGGGATACGCCTGCCAGGTTCTGGATAACAACATGGCGAAGGTTATAGACGGATTTAATCTGACAGTTCTGATTGCGCGCCTGCTGCTTTTCCGGAACGCCTTCAATCATTGCCATGAGAGAAGCCCGACGCAGAGGGGTGAGATTGAATGCTTGTGCAGTTACGGGTTTTAACTCAGTGGAACCCGTGATGATGTCCTGTAATGCGCATTTCATCTGCTGAGGTGAAAGTCTGGAGGGTATTGCGTAAAAATTATCACCTGAGACATAAGGCAGGCCGGCTAAACGCAGGAGCACCTGAATACAGTTAGCAGACATATCAGTAAGTATGATAACCGGTCCCTTAAACTTTCCTCTGACACAGCTCCGAACAAGTGAACGAAGGATACTGAATTGTATGCTGATACTGTAGTGAAGATTTATTATGACAGCATCATAATGCATTTCAGGAAATAAACCGCACTTACCGGCGACAGGCAAACGGATATGCGCTATCTCGTCATATTTCGCGCCTGACAATTGTTTAACTGCCAACGAAAAGAAGTTACAGTCATCTATTATGCAAAGTCTTCTTCCAGAGGGATGCGAGCTCTGTATTTTTACAATTTCATTCATGTCCACTCACCTGCACGAAAAGGAGTTTAAAAGAAACCCCATTAAGGATTAAACCAACCTTTGACCCACACGAATAACTTAATATTCAGTAATCAACACGATTTAAATTATGAATATCACTACTCATATCCGGGACACCAGCAGCATCACTTTATCGACCACCTGATATAATCAATTCAACACCTTTCCTGACCTGTTCGAGCCTACACCAGGGTCAGACTTGCAACCTGTCTGAATATTCGATTATGGAATGAATGATAATACAGAGCGGCAGTATCAGAGAGGATTAAAGCGAAGCTCGGATTTTTTGATGTAGTACCTGACACTATATTACCAATTGGTGAATTATTTTTATTAACGTCACACGCTGCTAGCTCTGGTGCTTTTATTGAAAATCACCTACCTTACCAGTCTGCATCCTCATGCTTTAAATAACAGCAGAACTGGCTGTTGCAGAATGGAAGAATGTCGCATTAGCATCATTTTAAATAGCAGCACGACCTGATACTACCTGGGCAGCATCACCCGTCATATTTAAAGTAAAGGCAAATGCACCTTCTCAATATTTTCCACCAGGTAACCTGTATATCATCTCCTTTGAGCGCCCGTCGGAAACGTAAAAAATTCCTGCGGTCATAGTAAGCGCGACTTCTCAACTGGTGCTGGGGGTATAGGTGACCGTTACCGTCCCGGTATACTCGCCGCTGTTTTTAGCTGATGGCTTAAAAGTCGGGGTGGTAAATGTCAGCGGTGCCGGAACGCAATACGTGGAGGTTGTGTAACCCGGCAGGGTGACCAGGCGGCCGGTGAACCCTCTATCGGGTGCTACCCAGGTGATGGCTTCCCCATTCTTCACCGTCTGCGCAGCGCTGGTAACCGGATTCCTTACGCTGATGGCGAAGTCAACGCGGTCAGCCGGATTAGTCTCACTCCCTCCGATCCGGTAAACAGAGAAAAGACCCGATGTCCGGTCAGAGGGACTCCCCCCTGCATCGCTCAGTGACAGGATTATCTTTTTTCCCGCCGCATTTGCACCGTCATACAGGCACATATCCAGCGAGGCCGAACCGCTTGTGGTTGGCCAGAAACCGGAAACGCCCAGGTCGACTGTTGCATCCGAGGACGTAAAGGCAGGAAAATACACCTGCTGGGCACTGGCAGTGGTGACAGTCAGGGTGATGTCGGCAGTCCAGGTAGCCACATACGTATATTCCCAGCTGTAGTAATCCATCACCAGTGTGGCACGCCAGACTCCGTCAGTCAGACTGCTTAACTCACTCTGCGCGATAGAATAAGTAAAGACAGGAGCAGTTGGTGTATCCATATTTATACTGCTCCAGGGTGCCCAGTCACTGGGGCCATTATAAGAGCGCCTTCCTAGCACAGTCAGAGGCTTTGTCTGCCCGGTGCGGTCCTGAGTGAAGGTCAGCGTAATTCTTCCCGGGGCTTCAGGCTTCCAAGAAAGAACAGTATCACAGGCCCCATTTGTGGGGTCCGTGCTACTTTTACAGACCATGCCTACCCTGAAGGAGGATGTTCCACTAATACTGCCAACGGTAACGTTATTCCAGATGTACAGCGGAGCGGGCAGCGAACTGGTGTCTATCGTCTCCGTCACGGTCGTCGTGCTACTTGTCGGCAGGTCGGCCAGGACAGGCAGCGATACCAGCCAGCACAGGGCGGTCAGCCAGCAATAGATGTTTGTTTTCATGGTCTCTCACGGTCTGAATTATTGGTATAAACGTATTAATCTGTCATCGCTACCGGGCTGTCTGCACGCTCTGACCCGGCGGTCATCAGGGTAACCTGACGACGCTCTGCTGACGGCAGGCGTGCCATATCGGTATTCTGGCACGTGGTCGCACCCAGATAGCGAACGACCTCGCGCACTTTCTGCACCCTGAGTGCACACACCCAGAACTGGTCTGCCCGCATGACGTACAGCTGGTCCATACGAGACTCCGTCTCCATGGAAAAACCGCCGTCACCGACTGACGTCCATGACGTCACATTGAGAGGAATGACGTTCTCAAGAGGCTGACGTGAACCATCAAGCAACCGGCCAAGCCAGATATAGCGCGGACTGACGGTAACCTCTTTGTTAAGTATTTTGCCGGGAGCCATAAAGGCTGTGGTCGTGCCCGCGCCCCGAGTGATTTCAGCCGCCACCCCGTCAGAGGAGACGCCCGACTCGTGGATTCTGAACGTGCTTTCCTGATACCCCTGCGTCGTAAACACAGCCCGCCGCCCGCTGGTGATATCCGTCCGCCCCCCAAGACCGGAGATACTGACCCGGGAGCCGGTCTCACCATCACTCCGCCCGACGGAGACACCAAAGGCTGAGGCCGCGCCGTCATTGCTCCAGCGTCCCAACGCCACGCCTGACCGGTCCACCACCAGGGAGGAGTTGTAGGCTCCGCTGCTGCCAAACGTGTGCCGGCGGCTTCCTGACCGGTCCCATGCATCACTTATCGTCAGCGTCCCGTCACCGTACTGACCGCCGGCACTTCCGGTGACAGAGCCATTCACCGTATCCGTATTGATGCCTGACAACGCCACACCTGCACGATTATTTCCGTTATCTTCGCCATAGTGAGTCATTGAGGCACTGTACCCAAGCGCCCCACCCGACCGTTCAGACTGCCAGTTCATGCCCGCACTGGTTGTCCGTCGGGCGCCGTCTGAAAGTTTCGTACTGCGGGATACTGACACCCCGATGTACCCGCCTTTGTCGGGGCTGCTGTAGGTACTGACATTTCTGACATAAGCGCTCAGCCGCATGTTTATATTGAGGCTATTAACGGAAAAGCTACGATTCAGACCCAGCTGCCAGCTCTCGCTACGGGAACTGGACTGATAAATCTGCTCCCAGGGGGCACCGGCATTATATTCAGCACTGCTTTCATCCAGGTCCTGACGGTAAACATAACGCCCCTGATTATCGCTAAGGGTATAACCCACAGAGGCCTGCCAGCTCATTACGGGAACAGACAGCATCACGTTGGTATTTTTGTAGCAGCCCGTGAAGCCGTAAATATGCGATCGCTGAACATTACAGTCATCCGCTGTCCGGGATGTGCGGTAAAAGCTGAGAGCGAAACCATCGTTGTAACTCACCTGCTGGGTATTCCCCCGAGAGCCATCGCTGCCCTGCAGCCAGCTGACCCGTGTGCTTAGCTGCCCGTCCAGTACTCCTGAGTCAAATCCGTGAAGCCAGTCGGCTGCCGCTTCGGCATATTCAGAGTCACTGAGCACAGCTGTTCCGGCCGTCAGCGCCAGCGTGTCTGTCAGAGGGAGGCGGCCGCCGGCATGCATGACAAAATGCTCATGTGAAGCATCAGTAGTCATGGAGGATCGTTCACTGTCCGGTGAGCCCGCCTGCAGGAACCACTGAAATCCATTCCCCCACCCCATCTCCTGGCGGGTGTAGAGTTGTGATTCGGTTCGCACGAGCTGGTTATTCTCATAAATACGCAAGGTCAGCGTGTAACTGCCGGCCGGTAACATACTGGTATCGAGCAGCTGCATGCCGGCTTTGAGGTAAAACGTATTGAGCAACTGATTATCCCGGTAGGCATCCACTCGCGCATCCCGGGGTAAAAACAGGTTTACGGGCGTGCCTGCTGACATTTTACTTTTATTTGCCCACGCCAGAGTCGACCCCATGCGAACGCCGCGAATACGCTCTATCGGCAGCTGATTCAGGACTATATTCCCCCCTGCATTCGTAAAAATATCCTGAGAATTCATCAGTCCGGCCTGGATATAGATGCGCTTCAGAAAATCTTGCCTGAAATACGCATTAGAGGCTTCTGCCTCCTGGGTGCCGGAATGTCCAGAGCGCTGACTCAGCCAGCTCCAGTCCACACTGGCATAGCTGGTTTCTCCAAGCCCGAGCGTGCCGTTACCTCTTAAGGTCAGTGACTGATACTGACCCGTCGTGGCCAGATTCAAAGCCTGCTGGTGAATAAAGGCGTTTCTGCCTGCCGGAGTGGCCTGGTAATAACCACTGTCTTCAGGCACGTGAAGAGTGTAAAGATCGCTGAGAAACAGTCTGACTACATTATTGTTTTCATCATAAATGACACTGACGCTGTCTGTTTTGAGATAATCACAGCCGACACGCCCCCGGTGGGCACTGCATGACAGCTGGCCATTCCTGCTCAATGGCAGATGAAGATTTTTTGTCAGCAGGGAATCAAGTCCGGAGGGATTACCATAAAGTTTCGCGATGGCCTGCGATAATTTATCAGGCTCAAGAAAGGTTATATTTTCAAGGTCCACCCGCACACGGGCCATTCCCAGAGACTGACCGTATATCTGAACCTCTGACTGAAATTCCTGGCCCTGAATCAATTCTTCAAACCCAGCCGGAACACGCATAGCGGCCTGAGACATCACAGGAATGATGACTGCAAAAGGAAAGAAAATAGCCCAAGAGGGAAATCGGTTCACGTAACACCCGCACAGAAGATACCTGACGGGGTTACCGTCAGGTATGAATTAATGAATCAGGAACTTGTAGCCTGGGACAGAATCAGGGAGACGGTCCCGCTGTACTCACCGGCAGTACTGACAACCCCCTTGGTTGTCTGGGATATCGCCAGGGGAATTGTGATTGAACCGTTAGTAATTCCGTTCGGGAAATAGGTGGCATATGACAGCGTCGACTTAGTTGTGCTAAGCGCGGTACCGTTCAGCGTCACCGTCAGCGGAATGGTGGTGGTAGTCGTGGATGCGCTCAGTTCCGGTGAACTGGCCAGGGCAACGTTCAGGTCGGCAGTGGTTGAGTTGGACCAGAGCTTAACATCTTTTGAGACTGTACCGAGTCCAGAACCCACAACATACTGCATGGCAATGGTGTCAGGTAAAACAGTGCCATCGGCCAACGTGATGTCCACAGTCGGATCAATCGATGCCGTGACGGTGATGTTTTTTGTCACAGCATGCGCGGATGCGAACGTCAGCATGGCTGCAGAAAGCAGTGAACAGGAAAGAATTTTTTTCATCAGATACCCTTAAATCAACTGTTATTAAAAGTGTTATGGCAATACCTCAGGCGCAATCTCCTTAATATTGCCGGTTGTAACGTCTGTATATTTAAACTTGTAATGTTCGCCTGGTCTGAACGTAAAATCTTTAAGGATGACATGCATGTCTGGATAAATTGTTTTCACTTTGCTTTGCCATTTACAGCGCCCCTGCTTATCACAAATGCCGATTTCCTTTAAAGGCAACCTGACCGTGCCATCATTTACGACTTCAGATGAGCCCGGACGGTATTTCATGCTGACAACTACATTCTCAGGTGGAACATGCAATAAAACACCCCAGATAATATTGACACCCACCCGGGTGGAAATATCTTTATTTAATTTTTCCCCGGTAATTTCTGAATTGAAGGTATTGTTATCCACAGATTCAAAGTAAATACGCCAGGTTGTTTCTTTCTCTGGTGGCAGCATTGATACAATGCGGACAATCCTTTCGCTACCGGCTGCCAGCGCAATTTTTGAGGGCACAACAGCAATACCGGTATCACCACCAATATCAGACACAACCTCACGCTCCTGCGGCGTGCCGGGATTTTCTATCCGTTTCAGCGTCACTCTAACAAATTGTACATCATCATCTTTTGATAAAAGCGTGAGTTGCCTGGTGCCTTTGTCATTCAGAGAGACTTCCATCGGGTAGACGTACATGGCCGCGGCAGCATCTGCGGTTATAAAAAAACAATACATCGCAGTCACACCGAAAATAAGTGAACGAAGCTGCATGACAAACCTCACTGGCATTAATGTTCATTTATCTGAACCGTCAACATTCAGATTAAAATAGTTTCAGACCCTACATGACTGAGAGCGGAAATAAATGGCCCCGGCCGTTGATGATGGCATATAACCATATTGACGGCGCAACGAGACCTGCACGGGAAACAGAAACCTGTGACTGCATCAGTCGCTCTGGATAAAAACGTTATTTCAGGCATCAACTTAAAAGTCAGAGATCATTTCCTGCGGAACAACAGACCAGAGCGGAGTTGATTTCCTGTCACAGAGTATTCATCCCGGAAAAAACATACTCCCATCATCATGCCCGACAAGACACTCAACTAACTTTCCCTGAACCTATTTCAGTTCTGCCTCCCTGGGGTATGTATCGCATACATAGTCAAAAAAGATATATTTTGTCCCCACTGAATAAACCCGTAAATCCTAATCCTGTCTTTAAGAATACTGCGCATCAGTGATGACTGAAGCCAACTTGTCATACCGGATTTATTCCCTTCATTCCTTTAGCATAAATAAGCATCCTGCCGCCCTTATCAGATGGATAAATATTTTTTAACAGATACGGCAATACCCCGCGGGGGTAAGAACTTTCCGAAAAAATAAAATCAAGCGCATTATGCACAACGACACACCGACGTCAAACCCGATCATAAAAAGGCATCTGATAGTTATCAACTATCAAAAAAACAAGTATCGATCGTTTTCCACAGCTAGTGGATTATGCAAATAAACACATATCATATTGAAAATAAAGATGATATTTAGCACGCACCTGCTGCATTTATGAGCATAGCGTTTGAATGTATGTGAAATTCTCAGGGAAAAATGGTTCCGCAAAAAAAACTTTTATTTGATATATGACAATATTTACGTTGCGGCACCAAATTAATCCTTTTCATTTTGATAATGGAAAATACACACTCCTTCCAGGAAGACAGCAATTGGAGCCACATTATTTTCATTTGAAAGATAAACTGAGTTTACATCCCAATAAATTTCCTTTTAAAACTTAAAACCCTGAGATTATTAGCGCCGTATTAGTTACTCCAGTTGCAATTAATAAGTATGTAACTGGACAATATGAAATAAGCCCCCAAAGCCACCCCGTCAGAATCTATGATAATGGAGAGGTGAATGTGAAGAAGGTTTAAGGGCGAGAAATTTACAGAAATGTAGGCGTACAGAGAGAACCGTAATGACGAACAAGGACGACTCGGTTGGCAGGACGATGCGCCCGGTTTATCGGCCAGTCAGCAATAACGTCCTGGACATGCCGGAAATCGCTTTCAGGTTCCACATCGTTCAGTTTGCACGTCCCTATCAGGCTGCACATCAGCGCCATCGCGGACTGACGGCCAGGCGAAGCGGCCGCGCTCCAGCCGTTTGGTCAGCAGGCACAGCCCGTCACTGGCAGACCACAGCCGTATGATCTGACTGCCGCTGCGGCCCGGGAAGATGAAGACGTGGCCGGACATCGGATCGTCTTTCAGCGTCGTCTGCACTTTTGTGGCGAGGCCATTGAAACCGTTACGCATGTCGGTGATACCGGCAACCAGCCAGATTTTGGTGCCTGTTGGTAACGGGATTACCGTTTGAACGCCTGTATCAGCAGGGTCAGCAGATTTTTGCTGACCCTACCCTTGAGGCGGAGCGTTCCGTGCCGGAACGTTACCTCACAGCCAATATTAAGGGTTCCCGGGTCCTCTGCGAGTGGCTCTGACTGTAGGGCAGCTGCATCGAGAGTCACAGGAAGTAGCTGAGGACTCTCTGAAGAGGGTAATAGCAGCTTTCCCTCACGCTATTGTTGGTGCCATTTAAACAACAGATTGGCGTAAATGCCATTTCAAGCGCCAGCTTTTAAATGAATTTCCCGGGTTCGCAGGGGGCAGCAACGCGCTGCTGTTTAAATTCAGGAGAATAATCAGGGCAGTCTTTACGCCTGCCGGGAGTCATATTTTTCTGCATATCTGACACTTCGGTTCCCACTACTTATTTGGTGAACATCACTTTGTCGGATGCTTCAGATTATGAGCAGACGGTTTGCGCTGTACGCTTACCTTTTTTGCATTATTCAGGGTGATTATTATGGCGCTTGTCGCGAGGGTGATAAGGAAAATACCTAATGCAATCATCGCATTAAATCCATAACCTTTAAAAAGCATTAAACCGGCGATACACCCGGACAAAAAGGAAAAGACGGTGGTCAGATGGGTATGCAACTGTTTCTGTGCAAAACGTCTGTCGCAGGGTTCGGCACGAGAAACGAACGAAGAGACGTACGTGCCAAGTGCAATTCCGGCATCAGTAAGCGTACCTGTGATATGTGTAGATCGAACACGACCATTTGAGAGTTGGGTAGACGTCGCATTATGCAATCCCATCAGGAAAGCCAGCATCAATAACACTTCACCATTATACTCAGGAGAATAAAACATTTTCTCGAACAGCGAAGCAGACGTCAGAGCAATTCCTTCAGCCAGGATAATCTGACAAAAAACCGTCCTTATTTTTCGCCTTTCTCCGGCAATGATAAATAATCTTGCCGACGTGCATCCAACAACAAACGCCATAATTAATCCAGCAAGAAAGATGAGGCTGTCAAAATCGGATGTAAAAACTTCAGTTGAAATTTGAGAGGTATTTCCACTCATATGTGACGGAAAAAAACCAAACGCGCCAAGCGCCATGGCATTAAGAATACCTGCCGTTGTCGCTAATGCCAGAGCAAGATAACGGTCTTCGGTATGTGAACGCAATTTCTTCTTTTTTATCAGCATATGATTCCCCTGTTACTGTTTTTCCGCACCATTTATGATTTCGCCTGTTGTAGATTTTTTAGCATAGTCGGTTTTAAGAACCGTAACGGCAAATACAGACTAGTCTGGACAGATAACACCCTAATTATATTGATATTTACAGTTATTTACAGGAAACGAAAAGGCGCGTAAAAATGTTAAAAATGGGTGTTCGCAGTTGATTTAATAAAACAACGAAAGACTGTTTCGCTTGTTTCCCCAGCCATGTGCATTTAACAACCTTTCATGTTTATGGCAGGATACGCAACCAAACTCGTAACTATGCAGACTGTCAGTCATATTTTTAAGGTTGTATCATGGCAAAAGTTGGTCCTAAATTTATTGTTCCTGTAATTATTGTGCTGGCTTGCCTGGCCTGGTGGCTCGTTCCGCACTATGATGCGGAAGAGGAAGCTTATTATGTATCAGTGCTCTGTGCAGTGCCTCAGCAAAATGACCATCAGATATACAATGCAATGAATAATGTTATCGAAGGCAGTAACTCTGATTATGCATTGCAAAAAATCCATTTTATCCCGGGACTGGCTAAACGTGTCATTACTGTCTGGAAAAATCTGACGCCCGACCAGCAGCAACTCGCCGCCAGTAATAATACGCAGTGCCAGCACTTGCTCACCCACAATAAATAGCTGCGCAAAAGGTCACTTAATCATGCTGCAACGAAAAAATTACGCTGCGCTGGGCCAAATAACAGCGCCATATGTTCACGCCGTCAGCCATAATGGAACACTGTATGTTTCAGGCCTTACCGCCCACGGCACGACAGCAAGCCAGCGTGACATAGCAGCTCAGGCAGAAGCGATATTCGATCAGCTTGAGGTTATCGCCAGCGCTGAGCAAACGTCGTTAGAGAATTTGATAAAGGTGACCCTGTTCATTACTTCATTCACTGATATTGATGCACTTCGTAAGGTATTGTTTAAACGCTATGGCACCGCTCTCCCAGCCAGTTCACTGGTTCAGGTTAGCGCCCTCTTTGCACCTGAATTGTTAATTGAGATTGAGGCGATCATTGCACTTTAAGAAAAGTTCGCCCTGCCCTTTTCATATGTGTAATATCACCAACGGGTAAGAACATGCTTTACGCACAGCATGTTCTTAATGTATTTCCATCTCCCATCCTTTTCTGACTTCACATCATTTCAGATAAGTGCGGTACATGTTTGCTCTGCACGTTGACGTGGTATTCCTCTTATGGCGCCGGCTTTTATACTTTCCCCTTTTGGCTATCTGGTTTTCAGGCATGCTCAACGCGAAAGAGGCTGGCTGGCTATTAATATTGCAGCGATCGCGCTTGTATTCATACTGACGAAAGCTTTTTGACATGCCATACAGATATGCCGCATTGTCGTTGCGATATGAATAACAAACCGAGTGGCTGACGTTTCGCAGCTCGCTTATCAACCTGTCGCATACCTGTCATAACCAGAATTGCGGTTTATCTGCATAAGGCTTTCTCATTCAGACAAACTGGCTGTGTCTGTCAAAAGGCACCTGATTAATTAATTCGTATTACGCGAGGGACTGCGTAAAAGGGATTTATTCAGAAACCCGTGACATGTGAATTTCAGCCTGAAATCGCCAAAGAGAAGCACTGACTACAGTGAATGTTTGAGTATTCACTGTAGTCAGTTCGTGTGAACAGATGACTGCGTTATTGGCACGCTTATTCTAGAAACAGAAAAAAAGGACGGCTAACAGCGATGCTGCGGCGATGTTAAGATCGAAGCTAGTGGCAGCTCTAGACCGCTTGAAATTAAGGTCATTGAGCCGGCCTGAAAGACAAGCGCGCTGAACATGAATCACGGACAGCAATACGGGTACCGCAGGCTTGCGATATGCAGCAAGCCGCTAAAATGTCACGATCATCTTAGCTGGACGCACATTTTATAGTGCCGTGATTTATTAATTTTAACTTTTACCCGATTTCGCTTTGCGGCCTTCCGGATTATATTAATTCTGTATTTCTTCAATAACGATGCGAGTCAGTTTCAGCGTGATGAGTTGTAAACATTGACTCAGGCGCGTAACCGCATTCACGGCTTAGCTTTTAGCTTCCGCCCGGAAAGCTTGACGACCAAATTTCAGCCTGAAATCGCCAAACTCATTTTGCTCACTGATTACAGTGAACATGCAGCAGGTGTTCACTGTAATCAGTAATCAGTAATCCGTAATCCGTAATCCGTAATCCGTAATCCGTAATCCGTAATCAACTGCATTTTACATATGGCCTCTTCAGGCTAAGCAAGAGATCTCATGTCATTGCCATACTCATCCCGGGCTGCGCACCGCGCCGTCAGTAAACGGCATATTCCTGACTGACAGCGGTACCAATGTGTGGAAAGTGATTCACTGTAATCTGTAGTGTGAAGCATCGGCAAGCGTCAAAGCCTGAGCAACATGCTCAGGGCACCAGAATACTGATTACAGTGAATTCAATATTAAAACCTGAGCTCCCATCGCTTTGTCCTTTTGAACATGATTAGCCGGAGTAGATGTAATAAACCTTTCTTCGTTTTCAAAAAGTGAGATTAAAGCCAATGATTGTGTCACCTGCATTCTGGTGCCTGAAACGTTTTGCGGCCGATTCAACAGCAATGATACTGACGCAACCCGCAGGCTTAAGCGGTTTTATTAATACAACGAGAATTTGCATCATCATTCACAGCGCCTTACAGAAAACGGGGTGATATCATTTGTCTCACCTTTCCTCACTTGCTAGCCACAGTCCTGCAGTCTGCGGGCGACTACAGGCTTCACTTTTAAAGAAAGGAGGGATGAGGGCGCTAATCAGCGTGTGAGAGAGATTCGGGCAAATCGTGATGGTGCCATGCATTGACAACTTTGGCTTACTCATTACCAAATACTTTCCCGTTAGCACATCATCATACAGAGTGATTTATCCATAACAGCCTTAGTTATCCACTTTTTCTGTGGATAACTAAGGGATATTTTCTGTATATCGTCATTATTGATAATTTTATTGTTTATCAGCTTTTCTCACGGCAAATAAGTTTAGTGAGGATACGGTGTCAGCTCATATCAATGAGGTTTACATTGCTGGCAGTTTTAGAAAAATTTCAGGGTGAAATCGCCAAAATAAAAGCTATATAATACAAGCATATATAAGAGAAAATCGCAAATTTATCGCCGTTATAGCGTAACATCAAAGCATTCCATCACTCCTTCAAACTTTCCTTTTAGTACGAACAGTCGAGAGACAGCACGAAGAGCTGATAAAAGCGTAAGCGGTTGAACAAATATCATCCATAAGATGATTATAAGACCGGATTTCTGAACGTCAGGCTTTCATTACAGTCTTACAGATCATGCACAATTTCGACCAGCACAACCAAGACCCGAAACAGAATTTCGGGCGAAATTTTACGGCAATGAGATAAAAAAAACTTATTTTTCAATACATTAATCTCGACAATGAAGACTATTAGATGGCGATTTCAGCCTGAAATTGCGAGTGTAAATAGCAGCATAAACAAAGCAGGAAGGGAGGAAAGAAACCAGGCAAAGGCTATTTGCCTGGTCAGGGTTAGACGCTCATCGTGTCATGAATTTTTTCAGGGTTTCTGATATCACTTTATCCAGCTCATCCTGCAGCTCTTT
>Ga0157360_1000517_pt1 | contig 14502 bp, 16 predicted proteins | sample AttlaeALBM1_FD_111483 | JGI IMG/M metagenome (GOLD analysis project Ga0157360, IMG submission 111483) | Fungus gardens microbial communities from leaf cutter ant in Ribeirão Preto, State of São Paulo, Brazil - Atta laevigata ALBM1 | ecosystem: Host-associated > Fungi > Mycelium > Unclassified ... | reverse complement strand
TTGTTCAGACCCTGGTTACCGATGCAGGGACACGAAGACACTGTAGTATATAATGTAGATTATTCCCTCCAGGAGCCTCATCTAATTCTCTGAGGAATCTCCTGGAGGTAGGTTGTAACTATAATCCATAAATTATAATTAACTGAGGAATCTCCTGGAGCTTTACTCCGGTCGCCCTTACAAAGACCAGGGAGAAAGATAAATACCTGGTACAGTAGAAAGGGTTTATGGTGGAGTCAGACATATGGGAGAGAAGAGAAAATTTAGGAAATGCCAAAGAGACAATCAAGGAATTTGAGAAAGAGTACAGATGAGATATGGAGGATGTAAGGAAACAGGAAAGAGAAGAAGAAATATTTAGAAGCGGAGAATTGCCAGGAAGATTTATGACAAAGAAACTATTTGGATAGACAAATAAGAGATATGACCAAGAATATTGGGGAAGATTAGAAAGAAATTGGAATAGATGGAAAGGAAGTCAATGGAAGAAGAGTCGACCAGGTAAAAAAAGAACTATGCTGGAAACAATCAAGGAAGAGAAAGAAATCAAGCAAGAAAATTTGGGGATAAGAGAGTGGACAGATGAAGATGATGAAATGGGTAACATAGCTGACCCATACTATGAATTGTAAAGAAAATCCTTGGGATGAGAAAACTTAAGAGGGGGATGGTGTTATGACTTGGCAAAATGGCTAAGTTATTTTCTATTTTTCTTTTGTTTTCTTTTGTTTTATTTAGTTAGATCATTACTAAGGTGGAATGTGGGAAAGTATCACATAACAGTCACAGTATCACAGAATGGTCATATTACAGGTTACAGTTATGACATATGACAAGGTAGTCACCTGACAGAAGTAACATGAGGACCATGGAAGGACAGTGCATAGCCACTAAAGTAAAATGTATAAGTAGTGTAGAAAATCAAACAGGAACTCTATTAAGTTCTCCTTGTTAACTCTGACTTGGAGTGGACTTAAGTCATCACAGCTAGAGTCTTACACCAAGAGGAAGGCAATAGTATCTTGACACCTGCCACTATCTCAAGGGCTCAAGAGTTGTTTTATGGCACATTTCTGAGTTCTAAGTGAAGTGGTTGGGTTGTTGAGAAGATGGGAACCATATACCCTACTTGGTCAAGAGACAAGACACAGTGGTCACTCAGACAACCTTCTATGAAGTAGCAGGCCTGAAAAGCCTAGCTAATCATTAGCTTAGACTGTATCACAGCCATAAGGTTTGGTATGGGGGTGTAAATAAGGGCTTGATTGAGTGTGGTAAGGCCCATGAGTAGTTTACTGACTACTTTGATAATGAGCTTGTTACAGTGTGTAAAGGTGGACACCTTAGGGACACTATGTGAGGAGGATCTAGATCAAGCTTACAATCCTTTCAAACATTTTTACCTTAATTATTATGCTAAGTTTCTATATTCTCTTTTTAATACTTTCATTCTTGATTCATCCCCACAAACTCTTTAGCATGCAATTGGGACCTGGTATTGCATCTTTGTCACAAACTTCATTTGGTCATATCTCCACCAATTCTTCAACAATCTCAAAGCCAGCTTAAAGCCCTTAAGAAGACCTTTCAATAGATACCAGTCATGTCTTGAGGCAATCAATATTGGCTGAGATATCAGACAGATCAACAGGTAACTACCATGGTACTGTTTATTAAATCACCAATATCTCGGAAACTGCCATGATTGATGCTTTGGTTCTAGGCTCAACTGTAGCCCTTTTCATACTGCTCAGAATGAGCCTAAAACGACCTCAAGGTGATTAATATTAGTGGAGATATGAAGACCTCAATGTTTGAACATAGACTTCATTAATTACCCATAGATAGTCATCTGTCCTCCATATGGTTAGGTTATCATTATTTTAAGTACAAAGACACTACCATATGTAGAATAATAGGTAGTAATCAGATGATGATCTGTACCAGTGCACAGACCATTACTTTCATTTATATAAGGACCCATAGTCTGAGGATTAGACCTCAGACTTAACAACATCTTTTGTCACTCATCTAACTTCGCATTTTTGAACTCTTTAAAGTATCAAAGTATCTATCACAAATAGTAAGTGACCATTTGTGATAATCTTTAGCTTGTGCCAGGCTAATAGTTCCTTTTGCCTCCTTCAGTACCTTCTCATACAATTGAAATCTAATGTCATGACTTGGCAAAACAGCTAAGTCATTATTTATATTTACTTTTCTTTTTCTTTTTCTTTTGGACTTACTATACAGGAAGGAGTGTGGGAAAGTGTCACAAGTCACAGTCACATGAATAGGATGTCACAGGTCATGTCACATGGTGTCACATAACAAGTCACATGATGAGTGTGGGAAAGTAGTGCACAGACCATGTAGTAGTTGTATAAGTAGAAAATCTAATGGGAACTCCCCTTGTCAAATGCTGATAAAGGAGCAGTTGGCTTTATTCCAGCCCAGGAGTTAGCTATTCTGACATCTAAATTCTTCAACTGGCCAATCTCAATTAATTTTCATGCCAACACTGGATGGATTTCTCTTTTGAACAAGCCTACCAATGCAATTTTGTTATATCCAGAGAGTTCTTTCTAGGTGGTGAATTTTGTCCAATAAAGAGAACTATACCATTTTACTAGTGAGCTTTTCCCAGTTTATGAATAGGGGTTTGTTAGTCATCATCATCAGATTAAAGCTTTCATTATTATTTGGTTTTGTCTCTTTCTATTCCTCTTGAAAGGATAGAAACTTCCTGATTTGTGTGTTAGCCCATTGTTGGGCTTGGTTCTCCTTTCCTTCCTTTATTTTCCCCAATGTTATTTTTATCCTTTCCCATTCACTTGTGATGTTGTTGCTTTGGAAGAATAATGTCATGCTTCTACACCAAGCTTTTACTTCATCTGGATTTCCTTTGAAGTCATCAGGTTCTTTTATTTTTCATTTGTCAGGTTTAGTTGAGAAATCTCTCCTGACTTCTTTTACAAAGTTCTGTATATTGGTCACATAGGTGTTTCTTGCTTTATTTGTTAGGTCATTCCAGGCATTGGAAAGGAGGTTAAAGAAGAGAATTATAATGGTTGTTAAGAATATAGTGATAGTAGCAAGCAGAATCATATTGGTTGGAATTGTAGTACTGAGTATATATTGGTAGTCTCATTCTTATGTTATGAACTCTCCAAACCCAGTATTTGGGTTAAGAAAGAATGTATTAACCAGAACAAGACTAGGGTCTTCATAACCCCTATGTTAGTAACTGACTTAAGATCATAGCCTAGGGTTTAGACCAGGGAGCTTTTCATGGTTAGAAAAGAACTCAATAGAGTCCTTGCTTGATTCAGCTACACTATATATACAAGTCTTTGTCTTTGTTTACTATACAAGTGTTCAATATTCACTGGTTCAATTCCAGTCCATGTTATATTTAGTCATGATTGAGGTAACTCATGACAGTACCCCCCTCTTAAGAATTCTTATTCTGAGAATCTTTTCTATAATTCCTTGTAAGGGTCCCATAGGTTCCCTAACTCATCTTCTTCATCCCATTCTTCTATCCTACTCTTTCCTAGTTCTTGTTCCCTTTCTTCTTCTTTTATCCTTTCCAGTCTTGACTTTTCTTTCCATTTTGACCAATTCTTCTCTAATTGTTCCCAATACTCCCTGTTAAATCTCTTGTCATCCCATCTATATAGTAACTTTGCCATGTATTTACCCAGAAGTTTTCCTTTTCTATCTTCTTTGATGTTTTTGCTCTTTGTCCATCCTACTTCTTTACTATATTCTTCTTTAAACCTTTTGACCAAGTCTTTAGCATTTCCCAAATTTTCCCTTGGTTCCCATGTGTCTTCTTCTGCCATATAACCTTTCCACTGCACTAAGTACCTGTCCTTCCCCCTAAACTTCCTTTTATTTAGTATTTTCTCTACTTCATATTCCTCTTCCCCTTCAATTACCACTGGTGCTGGCTGTTCTTTTTTCTGGTCTTCTACTTGATCTTTGTACCTACATACTCTACTAACATTTACTACTGGATGTATCTTTACTGTATTTGGTAAATTCAGTTCTATTGCATTTGTCGAGATTATTCTTTTTATTTGGTAAGGCCCAACAAATCATTCTGTCAGTTTTTCTAATCATCTTCCCTTTATCTGGTACTTTAGATCTTTTGTGCTTAATAGCACCCAGTCCTCTATTCAGTATTCCTCTGGCTCACTTCTTTTTCTATCTGCATACTTCCTCATTTCTTCTTGGCTTTTCTTCAGTACTGCCTCTACTTCCTCATGCACTTCTTTTATTCTTTTTGCAAATTCTTCTGCCTTTTCAAACTTCCCCTTCTTCCTTATCTCAAATCCCATTGGATCTTGTCCAATGTTTGCCTTCAACAGTGATACTTTTGTACTTGTTTGCACTTTGTTGTTATATGCAAATACTACTGTCACTAACCAGTCAGGCCATTGCTCTTGCCCATGATCAATAAACATTCTTAGGTATTATTCTAGTTCCTGATTCATCCTTTTGGTCTGTCCATCTGTTTGTGGGTGGTAGTCTGTTGACAGCTTTGTATCAATTCCCAACATCAAATTTAACTCCTTCATTATCTCTGCTGCAAATTTCACCCCCCCCTATCCATAATAATACTTTCTGGTAAGCCATGTAGCTTCCAGACATTATCCTGGAACTGTTACGATCGACCTCATTTTATACAGGTGTTCTCCATGAGGATACCTCATGGACTACTTCTTTCATTAACACTTCCTTAATTGTACATTGGCTTAGTCAGCACCTCACTGGTGGGGCATGTTCTTTACTCAGCAGACCTTATGTCTGCCTTATACATTCCTTATTACTACCTCATATGTAAGGGAACACCCTAGAGGCATGCTTAGTAAGTTAGATAGGCTCTCACCTAAGGGCTGTTATCCTTCCAATCGCATTCTCACTCTCTCCTTCTCTTCTCTTCTATGTCATACCATGTGATGCCTTTGTATCTAATATTGGACTTTGTGTGATTATCTGTCAGGTACTGTGTGACCCATGCCTTGATGATCTAGTAGTATAAATACTAGCAAGCTGTCCTAGATATACCTCAGTTGAATCTCACCTTAGCTTCTGGGACTACTCATTAAAGCTTAAGGGTCTTTGCCTTGCATGTGATTGCGCCCTAACATCATGGTACATAGGTATATATACAGTATATACTCTCCTGTATTCCTTATGCTTTACCAATTGTATCATTCTCTTCCTTCCTCTACTCTCACCTCATCCTCAAGTCTTTACTTGAGTGTTGCAACCTGAGTTACTCCTTAAGGTCATAACAGGAACAGTCTCACTACTCCTTCCACTAAAGTCTTTTCCATAGTTGGCACAAAGTATGCTATTTTTGTTATCCTGTTGTCATAAGTCAGCTTGACCATGACACAGACTTGAATTGAACTCGGGACTATAAAAAAACCTGTAGAATAAATAAGGACAAATAGTAGAAACTTATATATATAGTGTACTGGAATGAAACAAGAACTCTATTGAGTTCTCTTCTAACCCTGAAGAGCTACTTAGTTCTAACCCTGGACTAAGTTCTTAAGTCAGTCACTGATAGAAGAACTTGATAACCCATATCCTTGAGCTTTGTTCACCTTGAACATTGCTTGTAAATCTCCCTTATTAACCCTCAACTGATGATCATCATGATTGTTAGTCACCCCCATACATAGCTGGGCCCTTGGCTTAAGGGGACTTTGTAGTCAGTTAGGGACTGCAGGTGGAAGTGTAGTACTAAGCTTGGGTACTATTACTGAGACCTGACCTTGCAATTGGGTGTTGTGTAGATTACTGTTTCACTATATGAACCTTATGCTGCAGTCTATTATGACTGGTACATGCAGAGGAGTAACGATTACTCTATAGGAGGTTGTCTAGCTTTAGGGATCCTCTTCTTGAGGTGATAGTGTAACCCTATTATTAGGGCAGTAGTCAGTAAGGAAGTAGGACTCTGGCTGGGTAAAGATCTTGTGCTCTAGTAGACATAGTAGTTAGCAAGACTCAACATTATATCTGTACCTACTGAGACATTACCATAATGTCTCAACAACAATACCATGACCTGATGAGCAACTTGCTCAAAGAAAAGCATGCCCTTGCTTCATTAAGGGCAAAACTGGAAGAAAGGAAAGAAAGAGAATGTTGGTCATATAAGAAGTTTGGGCACCTGGCCCAAAACTGTAGGAAGGAAAAGGAGAAAAAGAAAAAACTGATGCCCTAAAACAAATTTGAAGTGTTGAGCAGTAGAGTGATGCAGTGCAGAGAAGGGGGGGTGTCTATTAGGAGGCAACAAATAGAGGAAGGAAGAGGAGTAAGGTGTTTTAAGTGTGGAGGAGAAGGGCATAGATGTAGAGAATGCCCTAAAAGAATAGAGGAGAAGGTGAAATGAGCAGAAGAAGAAGAAGCAGCATATGTGGCAATGCCATGAAAGGTGCAGCAAGAAGAGTGGAGAAGGAGTCCAGTGCATATCCTACGATAGAAGGCACAGGAGCACTACAGAGATGGTATCCCAGATAAGACATGCCTACTAGATGTAACAACTTAGCCTGGATGACTTAATCACCCTCCAAGTCTGAGTTGACAAGGAGAACTTAATAGAGTTCCTATTAGATTTTCTATACTACTTATACAACTACTACATGGTCTGTGCACTACTTTTCCACACTTATCATGTGACTTGTTATGTGACACCATGTGACATGATCTGTGACATCCTATTTCATGTGACTGTGACTTGTATGACAGTTGTAATATAACACTTTCCCACACTCCTTCCTGTGAGGTAAGTTCAAAAGAAAAAGAAAAAGAAAAGTAAATATAAATAATAACTTAGCTATTTTGCCAAGTCATGATACTAGAATTAGGATAGTACACCAAGGAAGTGGTGATGTTATATTTGGCATGCAAGAAGTGTAGAAGGCAAGGATGCCATATAGAGGAGAACAAGAGACAGGGGGTGATTTCCAGGAGGAAGCTAGAAGAACTGAAGTAGTATGGATGTTTAAAGGAGAAAGGGAGAAAAGCAGCACACCCCACTAAGGGAAAAGCATAGCAAGGCAGTGCATAGGCAGAAGCTCCAGAAAGCACAGCAAAAGAAGGGAATAGTTAGAGGAATATCAGGAGAACATTTAAACTATTAAGAGAAGTGTGGCTGAATATTGGGGTAGAAAAGATAGATACCTATCAAAGAGTCATAGTCAAGGTGCTCTTGGATAGTGGCACTACAAGTGTATTCATGGACAAAAGGCTGGCAGCAAAACAAGAATTTAAGCCATAGAAGTTGGAAAGACCACTAGTAGTTAAAAATGTGGATAGAATATATAATAGTGGAGGAGCCATTGTACATCAAGTGGAAGTAAATGTGTATTACAAGGGCCACATTGAAAGAATAAAAATAGATGTATGTGACTTGGGAAAGACAGAGACAATACTGGGAATGCTATAGTTACAGGCACATAACCCAGAGATAAATTGGGAGACAGGGGAGGTAAAAATAACAAGATGTTCAGCAATATGTGGAAAGAAACCAGACAAAGAGCAAAAAAAGAAAATGGAAAGAAGAGTTAGGAATATAGAAAAGGTAGACAGAGACAAGTGGGATTGGACAATAGAAGAAAAGTTCAACAAAGAGATCAAACTAGATAGAGAAAAAGTAAAGAGATGGTGCCACAAAGATTTCATAAGTAGCTAAAAGTATTTGGGAAAGTTGAATCAGAAAGAATGCCATTAAGAAAACCTTAGGACCACATAATAAATCTGAAAGAGGACTTTGTACCAAGAAAAGAAAGGACATATCTAATGTCAAGACAGGAGAAAGAAGAAGTAAGATAGTTTGTGGAAGAACAGTTGAAGAAGGGGTACATTAGACTCTCGAAGTCACTGCAGACTTCGCCAATTTTCTTTGTGGAAAAGAAAGATGAAAAGAAAAGGATAGTACAAGATTACCAGTATCTAAACAAGAGAACGATCAAAGACAATTATCTCTTACCTTTAATTTTAGACCTCATAGACACCATGGGAACAAAAAGGGTGTTCACAAAGATAGACTTACATTGGGGGTACAATAATGTATGAGTAAAGGAGGGAGATAAGTAGAAGGTAACATTCACAATATACTTAGGAGTATATGAACCCACTGTTATGTTTTTTGGTCTTACAAACTTGCCTGTGACTTTCCAGGCAATGATGAATGACATTTTGAGGGATTTGATCAATACTAGAGAAGTGGCTGCATTTATGGATAATGTGTTAGTAGGAACAAAGGACAAAAGGAGGCATGATGAGATAGTAGCAGAAGTACTAAGAAGGATGGAAGCAAATGATCTCTATGTCAAACCAGAAAAATGCATATGAAAGGTCAGGGAGATTGACTTCTTAGGACTAGTAATAGGAAGAGGAGGAATAAAGATGCAAGAGGAAAAAGTGGCAGGAGTTCTGAAATGGCCAAGACCAAAAACAGTTAAAAATGTGCAAAATTTCTTGGGATTAGCAAACTATTATAGGTGATTTGTCAAAGACTTTGCCAAGATAGTAAAACTGATACACAGACTGGTCAGAAAGGATGAGAAATAGTTTTGGGGAGAAGAGCAAAAGAAGGCATTCAAAAACTTGAAAAAGGTATTTACAATGCAACCAGTGTTAGTAGCACCAGATTTGGACAAAGAAATGAGGGTAGAGGTAGATGCATCAGAATACGCAATAGGAGGAGTCTTGTCAATGAAGTGTGAAGATGATAAATGAAGGCTAGTAGCCTTTACTTCAAAGTTGTTAAATGAGGCAGAAAGAAATTACGAAATACATGACAGAGAAATGCTGGCTATCATCAGGTGCCTAGACAAGTGAAGGCATTTGCTAGAAGGCGCACAAAACAGGTTCAAAATTTGGAGCAATCATAAGAACCTAGAATACTTTGTGAGTAGTCAAAAGTTAAATTGTAGACAACCAAGATAGGTACTGTACCTATCAAGATTTGACTTCATACTTAAACATGTACCAGGGAGTAGCATGGGAAAAGCAGATAGCCTTAGTAGACAACCAGACTGGCAGAAAGGAGTAGAGAGAGACAACAAGGATAGAGTGTTGCTAAAGAAAGAGTGGTTAGAAGTGAGAGCGATGCAAGTGGCAAAAGTAGTGATAGAAGGAGTAGACCTGATGGACAAGATAAGGAAGTCAGAAGCAAAAGATGACAAAGTCGTAAAAGCTGTGGGAGAAATGAAAAAGGCAGGGGTAAAAATACTAAGAGATAAGGAATGGAGAGAAGAGGATGGACTGATATTGAGGGACAGAAAAGTATACATCCCAAAAGATGACAAACTGAGAGCAGAAGTAATCTGGCTACATCATGATATGCTAGTAAGGGGACATGAAAGACAGTGAAATATGACAGAGTTGGTCACTAGAAACTTTTGGTGGCCAGGAATAACAAAAGAAGTTAAGAAGTATGTAGAAGGATGCGATGTGTGCCAGAGGAACAAAAATCAAATAGAGGTACTCACAGGAAAACTCATGCCAAACACAGTACCAGAAAAACCTTAGACTCATATGACAGCAAACTTTGTTACAAAACTACCACTAGCTCAAGGATATGATAGTATATTGGTAGTATGTGATAGGATGACCAAGATGGTATACTTTGTGCCAACTACGGAAAAAACTTTGGCAGAAGAAGTGGCAAGACTATTCTAGGATAATGTCTAGAAGCTACATAGGTTACCAAAGAGTATTATCATGGACAGAGGGGCACAATTTGCAATGGGTATGATGAAAGAGTTGAATCAAATGCTGGGAATAGATATTAAACTGTCAACAGCATATCATCCTTAGACAGATGGTCAAACAGAGAAAATGAACCAAGATCTCAAACAATATCTGAGAATGTTCATAGACCACCAACAAGAGCAATAGCCCAACTGGTTGGTGACAGCAGAGTTTGCATACAACAATAAGGTGCAGATGAGTACAAAAGTTTCTCTGTTCAGGACAAATAATGGATGAGACCCATGCATGGGATTTGAAATGAGAAAGAAGAAGAAGTTTGAAAAAGCAGAAGAATTTGCAACAAGGATAAAAGAAGTGCATGAGAAAGCAGAAGTGGCACTAAAGAAAAGCTAGGAGGAAATGAGGAAGTATGCAGATAGAAGGAGGAGTGAGGCAAAAGAATAGGAGACTAGGTGCTCTTGAGCACAAAGGACCTTAAGTACCAAATGAAAGGAAGACAGTTGGAAAAATTGATGGAGCAATTTGTTGGACCTTACCAAGTAAAAGCAATAATCTCAACAATGTAAGAAAGCTAAACTCCAAGCTGGAATAAAGCCAACTACTCTTTGTTCAGCGATTGACAAAGAGAACTTGATAGAGTCCCCGTTAAATTTTCTATACTACTTATACAACTACTACATGGTCTGTGCACTTCTTTCCCATGCCTACCATGTGACATCATGTGATGTGATGCTGTGACTTCCTGTCATGTGATGTGACTGTGTGACACTTGTGATGTGACACTTTCCCGCACTTTCTTCTGTGTAGTAAGTCCAAGATAAAAGAAAAGAAAAAGAAAAGAAAAGAAATATAAATAATAACTTAGCCGTTTTGCCAAGTCATAACAAACAAATGCAATAGAACTGGATTTACCAAGTACAATTAGAATACATTCAGTGATAAACATCAGTAGAGTACATAGGTACAAAAGCCAAGTAGAAGGCCAGAAAAAGGAATGGCTGACACCAGTAGTAATTGAAGGAGAAGAGGAATATGAAGTGGAGAAAATATTTGAATAAAAAGAAGTTTAGAGGAAAGGACAGGTACTTAGTGCAGTGGAAAGGTTATATGGCAAAAGAAGATACCTGGGAGCTAAGAAAGAACTTAGAAAACACAGAGGACTTGGTCAAAGAATTTAAGGAAGAATATTGGGCAATCTAGGAAGAGAATCGCCAAAGAAGAGCAAAGGGAAGAATTGCTGGGTAGGTATATAGCAAAAATGTTATACAGCTGGGATGATAGAAGGTTCAATAGGGAGTATTGGGGATGATTAGAGAGGAACTGGTTAAGATGGAAAGAGAAGGGAAGATTAGAAAGAGTTGACAAAGAAGAAGAAAAAGAAATAGAGGAAGGAAAAACAAAGGAATGGGATGAAGAAGATGAGATGGGAAAAATAGGGAATTTGTACAATGAATTGTAGGAAAGATTTTTGGAATGAAAATTCTTAAGAGGGAAATACTGTCATGAGTTGGCTTGATCATGACTAAGAAAACATAACACAGACTTGAATCAAACTCAAGGCTATAAAAGAACCTGTAGAATAAATAAGGACAAATAGTAGAAACTTGTATATATAATGTATTAGAATAAAACAAGGACTCTATTAAGTTCTCTTCTAATCCTAAAGAGCTACTTAGTCCTAACCCTGTAAGCACTTAGCCAAGATGACTTAGTACTACTTCTTATCTGAGTTGACAAGGAGAACTCGATAGAGTTCTCTTCTATTTCTTGTACACTACTTATACAACTACTACATGGTCTGTGTACTACTCTCCCACACCTATCATGTGACATGACATTGTGACATCCTATCAATGTGACTGTGACTGAGACTGAGTGACACATGTGATATGACACTTTCCTACACTCCTTCCTATGTAGTAAGTTCAAAGAAAAAGAAAAAGAAAAAGAAAAGGAAAAGAAATATAAATAATGACTTAGCCATTTTGCCAAGTCATGACAAACCCTAGACTAAGTTCTTAAGTCAGTTGCTGACATCTGTCACATACTACTAGAATGCTATCATACCCTTGTGCTAGCAGTAACTTTGTGATAAAGTCTGCTGTAATGTGGGTCCAAGGTTTTTCTGGTACTATATTAGGCATAAGTTTCCCTGTGGGTGCCTCTATGCAATTCTTGTTTCTCTGGCACACATCGCATCCCTCTATGTACTTTTTGACCTCTTTTGTTATCCCTGGCCACCAAAAGTTTCTAGTGACCAACTCTGTTGTCTTCCACTGTCTACCATGTTTTTCTACTAGTGTATCATGATGTAGCTAGATTACCTCTGCTCTCAGCTTCTCATCTTTTGGGACATATACATTCCTATCCCTTAGCATCAGCCTATCTTTCTCTCTCCATTCCTTGTCTCTCAGTATTTTCACTCCTGTCTACTTCATTTTTTCCACTGCTCTTACAACCTCATTGTCTTTTACCTCTTATTTTCCAATATATTTACTCTCTCTATTACAACTTCTGCTAACTACATAGCTCTCACTTCTAATCATTCCTTTCTTAGCAGCACTCTGTTCTCATTATCTCTTTCTATCCCTTTTTGCCAGTCTGGATGTCTACTTAAACTGTTGGCTCTTTTCATACTAGTTCCTGGCACATGTTTGAGTATGAAATCAAATCTTGAATTTCTGACTACTCATAAAATATTCCAGATTTTTGCAATTGCTCCAAATCCCAAAATTATTTTGTGCTCTCTCTAGTAGGTACCTCCATTCATCTAAGTATCTGATGATTACCAGCATTTCTTTATCATGAATCTCATAGTTTCTTTTTGCTTCATTCAATTATTTTGAAATAAAGGCTACTGGCCTCCATTTGTCATCCTCATATTGACAGCACTTCCCCTATTGCATATTCTGACACATCTGCTTCTACCCTCATTTCTCTATCTAGATCTGGTACTACCAGAACTGGTCATGTTGTGAACACCCTTTTCAACTGCTTAAACACCTTCTTCTGCTCTTCTTCCCAACTCCATTTTTCATACTTTCTGACCAATCTGTGCATGTAAGGACTTAGTCGTGACAACTTAATCCCACTCCTTATCCAAGTTAACAAGAAGAACTCAATAGAGTCTTTATGCATTTCTTGTACACTACTTATACAACTACTACATGGTCTGTGCACTACTTTCTCATGGTTGTCATGTGACTTCTCATGACCAAGCATATGACTGTGACACATGTCATATGATACTTTCCCATACTTCTTTATAGTAAGTTCAAATTAAAATTAAAATTAAATTAAAATAAATAATGACTTAGCCACTTTGCCAAGTCATGACATAATGGTTAAAAATATCACTTATATCACCTAAATGGCTGTCTAGCATGACAATGCCACTTCCTCTTCTTATCTTCTCTTTTCTACTTTGATGTTTGGGTATTCCTATTTGTGGTGCCCTACTCCCCAACATCTAAAACACTTTATCTTCTTCTTCTCTTCTTCTATTTCTTGCCTCCTGATACATTGTCCCCTTTCTCTACTTTGCATTACTCTACTTGCTAATATTTCAAATTTATTTTGGGGTTTCCCCCTTTTTTCCTCTTCCTTCTTTGTCCTATAGTTGTAGGCCAGGTGCCCAAACTTTCTACATACCCAACATTCTCTTTCTTGCTCTCTTTCTAACTTTGCCCTTAATAAAGCAAGGGCATGCTTGTCTTTGAGCAAGTTGCTCATAAGTTGGTGATATTGTTTTTGAGACATTGTGTTAATGCCTTAAGGTATGGAATTAAGGGTTTGATCTCACTAATTATAGCTACATTTGCTGGGGTGCAAGATCTTCACCCAACCAGATACCTACTTTCCTACTGACTACTCCTTTAATACTATGGTTAGACTATCACCTCAAGGAAAGGATCCCTAATCTAGATGACCTTCTAAAGAGTAATTATCACTCCTCTATGTAAGGGAACACCTCCATTTCCACCCCTAAACACCATGACAACCCTCTGGAGCTACCTTAGCCTGTTTACTAGTGATACTTAAACACACTAGTTTAGCTCCGATCCTGCTGACCCTGACACTAAGGAATGTATATAATGTAGAGTATCCCTCCAGAAGCCTCATCCTAATCTCTGAGGATTCTCCTGGAGGTGAGTTGTATCATAATTGCAGACTGTAATATTACTGAGGATTCTCCTGGAGTCTGGTGCCCCAGTCGCCCTTACACTCTATGTGTATAAGTCATAATAGACCCCAGTACAAGGTTTATAATATGAAAGGTACAAGTAGGCTACTAAACACCACCCAGTTGTGAGATCAGGTCTTGAACACAATACCTGGGTTTGGTACTATGTCTTCACCTGCAGTTCCTAACTGACCGCAAAGTTTCCTTAAGCCAAGGGCCCAGCTATGTATAGAGATAACTGACGATTTCAATGATCATTAGTTGAGAGTTGATAATAGTGAGAGTAAAGATTGGATAAGGTTCAAGGTGAACAGTGTCCTAGATATAGAATTGAGTTCTTTTGTCAGTGACTAACTTAAGATCCTAGCCTAGGGTTTAGACCAAGGAGCTATCATGTAAGGGCACACTCAGTGAGGCACCAGTCACACTTCAATATAGTAGAGAAGGCATCTTAAGTTAGATCGATGGATAGCCCAGGAGATCAAACTATTGTTGAGGTAAGGTATTCTACCATACATCACTAGCTACTTATACTAGACTAGCCTGGTCTGTGCGCCAGTCGCTATGGACAC
>Ga0157360_1000515_pt1 | contig 14514 bp, 11 predicted proteins | sample AttlaeALBM1_FD_111483 | JGI IMG/M metagenome (GOLD analysis project Ga0157360, IMG submission 111483) | Fungus gardens microbial communities from leaf cutter ant in Ribeirão Preto, State of São Paulo, Brazil - Atta laevigata ALBM1 | ecosystem: Host-associated > Fungi > Mycelium > Unclassified ... | reverse complement strand
TAGGATCCAGCCTTCTTATCTGGATCCTAGGTACGTAGTATATGCGCTTACTATCAAATTAGCCTTCTTATCTGGATCCTAGCGATTCAAATACACCTCTTATTCTGTTCTGACGTTACCTGCGCAGTCTAGATTCTGTTAACTTGTTATAATATTTCCTACTCTAGTTGCCTAGTTGCTATAAGGAAAGGAATAGAGAGAGCATAATATTAATGTGTCACAAACTTCATTTGGTTATATCTCCATCAATTCTTTGACTATTTTCACAGTCTCAACAGCTATGAAAAGCCCTCAAAAAACCTTTTGACCAATGTTAGTTATGTCTCAAGGCAATCAGTATTGGCCAAGATATTAAGTAGATCAACAGGTAACTATCATATTACCATTTATTAAATTGCTAATATCTCGGAAACCACCATAATTGATGCTTCAGTTCTAGGCTCAGCAAAAGCCTTTCTCATAATGCTCAGAATGAGCTTAGAATTACCTCAAGGCAATTAATATTAGTAGAGATATGAAGTCTTCAATGTTTGCACATAAACATTAATTAATTACCCATAGATAGTCATCTGCCTTTAATTAGAACAAAGGACAGCCTCCATATGGTTAATTTATTACTATTTTGAGCACAAAGGCACTACCATATGTAGAACAATAGGTAGTAGCATATGATGGCCTGTCCTAGTGCATAGACAATCACTTTTCTGTATATAAGGACTCCTTGTCTGAGGATTAGACCTCAGACTTAACAACATCTTTTGTCATTGTCTAACTTTGCTTTTTGAGCCTTTTTGAAGAACTACTTCTCAATCACAAATCAAGTAAGTGACCATTTGTGATATGATGTCATTAAGAATGAAGGAAATGTGAAGTATGTCATATTAGTTTGGGAGGCAATATAATAGTAAGAGGAAAACTAAGCATCAGTTTGTGACTTTAATACTGTCCTTGTTAATAATCTTGTACTAGAGCATTTTTCTCCTCATATTTAATACCACCATTCCTGTTCTATTACAAAGTTCTTCTCCTAGATCCAAGTTCCTTAATAAGATAACTAGACAACCAATCTTGAGATAAAGTAAAGCAGAAGGCAAACTACCACCATTAAGTTGTTGAAGGAACTCTGTAGAATAAGCATAGTGTATTCCATCTTCTTTAGACACAAAGTCCATACTTCTCAACATATGGACCTCTGCATTTGAGTTGAACTGTTGAAGAATGACCTCATTGATATTATGCACCTCATCATTTCTAGGATAGAAAATGATATGATCCAAGAAGTACTAGTCATCTTAAGGTCTTAGGTTACCAATTCCTGGATAGATCCTATTAATCAGAGCATTGAGATTAGCACAAACTATGGACTAAGGAACTTATATCATCTCATTATCCATAGTTCACCTAGCACCAATTTCCAGCAACCACTGAGCATGTTGATTGTTAGCTTCAGAGTGGCCCAAGCACATATTCTGTCTGAGATACAAGAACTTGATATGTCTCCATAAGTTTCTCTGTAGAGAGATGCTACTACCACTTGTTAATATATTCCTTTAGACATCATAGACAAAGTCTGACAGAAATCCCCTCTTAATACCACTATACTTCCACCAAATAGATGACTATTCTAGATAATATGTCAATTCAAGAGCTATTAAGTGCAAGTGATCACTTACTTCAAGCAGGTCTCTTAAATATTGATCAACAGTATCAATATCATACTTGTGCTATATAGGAACTTTATTCCAAATGATAACCTTAGTTTATTGAAGAACTGGAAACATATAACCATTGTGTTTGAGCTCAGCCACAGAGTCTTTATAAATAGAAAGAGGAATCTTGAGACATAAATGAGATATCTTACAAAAAAGCAGTAATCCTAGATGATGCCATATACAGTACTACTTGTCCTCTCCTTCTAATCTCAGCTGTTAAGACTCTAGACTACAAAGTGAATATGTGTTTCAACTTTAAGCCTATATTAATACTTGATATCTTCACACTCCTTTACAAAGGATCTGGTTAAGATTTTCAGTGAAGTTATATTATAAGTGAGAATAGCAAGACTTTTAGTCACACTCTTCACAAGAGTCTAAGGACTAATAAGAGTATGGGGTTTCAAGAGTAAGAAGATTCATACAAAAACCACAAAAAAAGAAAACTTACTGTTCTTGTTCTTTCTGAACTTTATTTATACTAGTTCTTAGTATTATAAATGTTACTACCTACAAATATGTACTATTACTAGAGGTGACTAGTTGAGTCAGTATCTGTAAATAAGTGAGTTCAAAGATCTTTGGTAAAAGGTCTATAAATAAACTATCAATATTCATGCTATTGTCTGAGGTTTATCCCTATGAGTCCAATGTTTCTGTTCAAAGTCCAGAAGTCTTTGTACTTGCATAAAAGTTATAAATAACTTTCATTATTGATTTCATTATTTTTTCCATAGTATCATTGTTGTTCATTAATTCTTGAATCAACTATTCATTGTTGCTCTATATTTGATAATAGGGATAATCCCATCCCAAATCTATAATATAAGCAGCAATTTTGTTACAAAGAAATGTTTTCCCATAACCACTAGCAGCATGAATGAAGAAAAAATAACCTTAATTGTTAGTAATAGACTTTAGGATAGCATCAAAAGCAGTAGTTTGGTTAGGATTGAAGATTGCCCTTTGTTTATCTACAAAAGTTACTATTTTATCTACATCATACTTCTCAGCCTACAAGAGAGGATTGAGTATTCTATGAGCCTACTATTGTTATAGAAGAGACATTGGTGAAAAATCAACAAGACTTCTTTCTATTCCTACTAATATTCTATTAAGATCCCAAAGACCATAATCATATATATCATTCTCTGGTATCTCTAGTAGAGGGCCTTTCTAGTTGATGCTGTGTGATTGTATGCTGTTCTTTTAACAAGCTTATGAGGAAATACATTCAAACTTTAAAGGATAAAAAGATTTTAGAAGTTTAACTTGTCAATGAACTGTTATAACAGTAATCTTGTTGAAACCCAATTCTTTGTACTAGACTATTGTTTTAGCTCTAGTCCTAAGTTTTGCTTACCTAGTGTTACTCTAACTACCTGTTTCAAAGTTATCCTCACAGTAGTACTCTTGACTATGTGATCAGATATTGGACTTTGAATTCTCCCTATATAACTTGACTCCCTAGTAATGCTAAACTTTGTTTTAAAGCTTCTATAACATTGCCTCTATAGCTAAGTCACTTGTCCCAAATAGAGGAAAGAGATGACTAAGATGGCTTACTCTCTTTCTACTAAGTAAGAGTTTTTATATGTTTTTAGAGAAATACAAAAGAAATATACAAAAAATAGAGAGAAATAATAAACCCAGTCATAAGTCTATTAATACAACAATTGTTCCAGTGGTAATAGGGGATCCTATGCTTTCTTGGTTTCCTAATTATTTCCTATGAGTTTTTCCAGGTCCATTCCACCTTTGCCAGGTTACTAGGTTACTTACTACTGATCCCATAGTAATCTTTCCCTTTTTTAGCTTACTTCAGTGACTCAGAACCCATTATCCTCTTCATAGAGTCTCAGATGCTGTCTCTATAGCTCCTTTGAGATTTTTTTCAGGCTTCTTTGTTTCTGATTGTAATGTTATATTGCAAGTGAATTTGTTGCAGAAAGTAGCATTTGATATACTTTATACCAACAAATTCTTAAAGAGTTCACTCTAGAACCATTATAAGTCCTCAAAATGTACCAAATAGTTATATCAAGTAGTAAGCAGATAGAAATAGACCTAGAGCTCATAAAAAAACTCAGGAGACAAGCAAGATGAGCTGGTATCTATAGTGACTTAGTCTAAACAACTTAATTACCCTCCAAGTCTGAGTTGACAAGAAGAACTTGATAGAGTTCTCATTTAATTCTGTATACTACTTATATAACTACTACATGGTCTGTGCACTACTTTCCCACAGTCCTTATGTGACTTAGTTATGTGATGTCATCTGACTGTGACTCTGTGATTCTGTGACCTTATGACCCTCAGTCACATGATACTTTCTCATGCTCCATTCTTATGTAGTAAGTCCAGAAATATAAATAATGACTTGGCCATTTTGCCAAGTTATGACAGTATCAGGTTATAAAGGGAGTTGTTGAATGACAATGTTCTAGATCTACTTTTGGTTAGGATTACCTTGAAAAGATAGTAGACTTGAGCTCTAGAGCCATTGATGTATCAGGAATAGACTTAAACAGATATACCTCTGATTGCAAATAAGCATTAATGGTATCAGATCAGATATATTTAGATAAATGACACCTAGGACACAACTTAGAAAAATTGGGCAGTAGTTGGAGCTTACTAAACAATTGATAGGTAACTAAGAAGTTCTAAATCACAAGCCAACCACAAAAGAAAGAACAATGAAGTATAAAAAAGATTCTAGAAGAAAACAATAGTGGAGATATGTTATCATTGATGAGAAAAACCCAGAAGAATACATAAGTCTTGGGGACTTAAGGGGACTTAGTGAGAGAAAGAGTTGATGGAAGCCCAAAAGTAGTAATAGTTTTCTTTTATCTTTTTATCTTTTGAGTTCCAGATATTTATAATGATTCTAATATAGTATCTGGAGAGCAAGGATAAGAGAGAAACCTTTTGGCACTTACCTCTATTATCACTGCCTCTGGAATCATGAAATGCAAATCTAATAAGTATAAGAGTTTGGAGTTAGTCAGATATCTTAAGCAGAACATAGAATATACTCAAAACTCAATCTAGGAAGAAATAGCAAATATAACTCAGGTAGGCTTTGGAGAGAACAGCAGACTGGAAAAGCTCAGCTAGGTACACACTTAGATTGTATCACATTCATAAGGTTTGGTGTTAGGGGTGCAAACAAGAGGGCAACTGAGTGTAAAGGGTCTATGAGTGATCAACTAACTGTATTTTCCAGTTGAGTCTTTGTTATGATATGTAAAGGTTAACACCTTAGAGAGACTATGCAATGACAATCTAGAGAGATATTTTACTCTTTATTTAACATTATTTTATTATTTTACTTAAAGTTGCATATAATTTCTAATTTCCCCTTTTAACTTAAAACCTTTATTTCAGTCATCTCCTCTCAAACCTTTAGTATGCAATTGGAAGCTAGTACTGTATCTTATTGTTTGTTCCAGTATGCAATTTTCTTTTGTACCCTTACATGCCCCCAAGAAGTGCAGTGCTGGGAGAAAGGAAATAAAAGATACAGTGGAAAGTGGTGACATTTGTGGAGTGTAGAGGATACAACTATAAAGGCACCAAAATGGAGAGAAAGTAGGGACAAGAATTTATCTCTAGGGAGTAATTGAAGAATTTGTGGTATAAAAGATGTTTAGGAGCATGGAGGTGGAGAGATAGCAAAGGAGGGAGCAAAGTAAAATGTGTTAAATGTAGAAGGAAAGATACAGTGGTAGGAGAAAAGATATCTAAAGAAGAAAAAAAGAAGATTTTATGTCCAGAATATAGAACAGAGAAAAGGAAACCATGGTGGAATTGGGGTATGGTGGCATGGCCCATAGAGACAAAGGTGCAGCAAAGCAGTATGCAAACAGAGGTTCTAAAAGGTACAGCAAGAGAGAGAAGTAAGCAGAGAGAAGTAAGAAAGATGTTCAAGATATTAAGAGAAGTGTGGCTGAATATTAGGGTAAAAAAGATAGATATACACAAAGGCATTATAGTAAAGGCACTCTTGGACAGTGGTACCACAGGGATGTTTATGGACAGGAAGATGGCAGCTAAGCATAGATTTAAGCTACAGAAATTAGAAAGACTAGTAATAGTAAGAAATATAAATGAGATAAACAATAGTATGAGAGCAATAATGTACTAGGTAGAAGTAAACGTTATGAGGTCTGAAATATACTTGCAAGGCTTAGTTATGTTGACCTTAACCTCACTCCTTATCTAAGTTGACAAAGAGAACTCAACAGAGTTCTTGTTAGATTCTATATACTATTTATACATAAAGTGTAACCCTAACCTAGACTTATTATCCTGCACTTCCTTATGAGTTACTTTTCTCTCATGTATCCATTAATAAGAAAAGTAAAGTAAAGTAAAGTAAAAGAAAAATAGAAATGAAAAATAAAAGAAAAAAAAGAAAAGAAATATGGATAATGACTTAGCTATTTTTCCAAGTCATAATAATACTTAGGTCTAAAAATAAACAATTTTTGCAACTTTATACCCCAAATTTAGGACTAAGAATAGAACCTATTGCTAGATAGTAAAAAAGGCATAAAAGACTTCATCAGCAAAGCTAGCTACTTATCTATATAGCAGTATACCTAGGGACATAAGGTTATTATCACTTGTCATCGCATTTCTCTCTTATACCACTATCTCATATGGTAGTACCCAATAGAGAACTAGCAAATATACAAAAGTTTCCCTTCTCTCATCCAATAAACAATGCTCTGAACACTAACCACAACATACAAGATCCCTTATCTTCAATAGAAGTTAATAAAACCACTTAGAGAGAACATTCCTTAAGCATCAACCACAATTAACAGAGGTTCTAATCTATAGAGTCAACTAAATCTAACATATCTGAAATCTTCTCTATAGATTACGCTGACAGAGTACAAGCCTATAGTTACCAGTTGTGGGCCAACCAACTCAATGAGAGAGCATAGGAAGTCTTCTCTCAAACTAATATACCTCACAATCACAATGAGGCCTATCTACCCAATCCTGCACCTCAGGACAATGGCATTAATTACTCAGCTACTCCCTCAGACTTAGAACCCTTGACCATTCTATATCAGGCAAACTAACCTGCAGACCCACAACTATGGGATGAAAATTTTGGCTTGATCTTCTTATTTGGTACAAACAAATTCCTAGATGGCGATGCCAAGAACATTACTTGCTCTCTTCAAAGGATTGCCATCTTCATTAAACAAAGACCCTTAGGTGACAAAGATGACCAAGACATTTCCTAAATCTCTAGATTTGGCTTTGCAGCATGGGACCTTATATCTTCAATTTATAACTCTAGATGGGATAAGCTTCTAGTAGACAACAAGTCAAGGACCTTTCAACAATGTGTCGTCTTACAGTTCAATAGGAAAGATATACCAAGTACAAAGGTAAACAATAAGACCAACCTAGCCAACATATCTAGGATTTCTTCTTTTATTCCTCCCAGGCCCAGTATGAACATTCTGGCCAAACCTAAACACCATAGAAATACTAGGTCTTTTGCACAAGCCACAAAAGGAAATGCTGAAGTTATTCTGAAGTTAAAAGAGGCCTTTTCCAAACTGTCAACAAAAAAAATTATTGAAATGCATAACATTACTTACAACACCAACCAAAAATCATGCCCAAAGCTAAATATGACTACCAAAGGACCTTCTAGGAAGCAAATCATCATACCCATAAGCTAGGACAATTCCAATATTATTATCACATGTGCTAATGAACATATTTTCAACATCAATAGACTTCTCAAGTCCATTAAATCTAATGTCACAGCTGACTTCCTCTGCTCAGACAACAGAGGCATTATTGTCACTACTAACCAAATAGCTTCATCATCTGATATGAGCATCATTGAAAAATATATCAAAGAATCTGACAACATCAATCCCAATGACATCTCATCCCCTTGTCTTCTCCAATCCAAATCCTACTTGAAAATCTTGGGTATTCCATATATAACCAACAATGGTACCCCTATCTCTCATAACCAAGTGGAAGAAGTCATCAAAAGGATTTATCTCTTTAATGATATTATACTAGTATCTCACTCTTGTGTTATCAAAGCTTTCTCCAAAATCTGACATAGCTGTCATATGGATAGATATATAGGACTCTCAAAATGATACCAAAGCTAAAAGTCTAGTCAACAGATGCTTTAATATAGGTCAACACATTGCTACTATTTGCAGCACTAACATGAACCTTGGTGTCCCCCAATGCAAAAACTGCTGAAAATAGGAACATACCACCTTTGTTTGTTGATCACATGGAACCAAATGCCAGAAATGCAATGGCTTCCACAAAGTTGAACACCACAGAGACTTAGCCTGGTACTGCAAAGCAAATTTCAAAACTAATCCTCCTAGACTTGAGACTGCAAAAGGTGAACTGTACCCACATCAGTTCAAATGTATTAACTGCAAAGGTGAACACCAAGCTAATAGTTATGACTGCCCATTCTGGAAACATAGGTTCAACTGTGAGTGGCATGCAAAAAAGTCCCAAGAGCTCCAAGAAATCAGAGACAATTCAATTCGCTCAGCTGTGAGCAGAGTTAAACAATGATTATAAAATCCTTAGAAATATTCTCACAAAATGTTCAAAAAAACAAACTACTTACAAATTCAATTCTCAAGAACAACAAGAACTATGACATCATCCTCATCCAAGAACTCCCTTGGTCCAACATATAGCAAATCTCTAGCACATTATCCCAAGAAGGTGACAATCTCATTGGAGCACCCTATTACCCATCCTGGACATTATTTGTCAGAAACTCAGATACAGAAAATGATTATTCAAGAGTTGCCACATATGTCAATACTAGACTCTCTAAACTACAATTTTCCATACAAAAAGATATCTTTAATCATTGAGATATTAACCTCATATCATTTTTCAATCATAGCTCTATGCATTTTCTCTTGAATGTCTACTCTAATAGCCAACAAAGTGCCTTAAAGCATCTAAAGGATACTGAGGTCAACTTGAATAATGTCATTATAATGACAGATGACTTCAATATCTGTGATAGTGACTGAGACCCATCTTATTCTCATCACTCAATACATGCTGACACTCTTCATGAAATCAGTGATAGCCTCAGCCTAGAACTATTTATTCCTATTAACCCTGTCCCTATATGATATGTAGACAATGCTTAGGATTCAAACTCAGTCATCAATCTCATGTTCCTTTGATCTAACCATAAAGGCTTTGATAATTACCAAATCATACTAGACTTACGAAGACTATTAGACTATGCTTCTTTAACTATATCAATTGCCATCAAAGAGGAACACATCCACATAATGAAACAAAAAATTACTAAGAATAGCAAAGAAGAGAAAGAGTTTATTAAGGAACTAAAGGAGAAGATAAGTACTACTAATACATTTAACATCCCAGACAGCAATAGTCTTGAGAGCATTACACAGAAACTTGCTACAGCTATAGAAGACCTTTGGAACAAGCACTCTAAATATATCAATATCACCAAATGCTCCAAAGAATAGTGGAATGAAGACTACAAAAGAAACCTTGCTACATATCAACAATTAGGTAAAAGATATGATTGGAAATCTTATAGAAAATCAGTTAAGATAGCTAAACAATCATTCTTTGATGAGAGAATCCAGGAAATTGCCTCACTTAACAAAAGACCATGGGACCTAATTAATTGGGTCAAAAAGTGCAAACTGCCAGCCACAGTGATGAGGATCAAAGGAAATTAATCACAGAACAAGAGTAATAACAAATAGGAATACAAATGGTCTCCTAGATATCTCACAATTGTGCACTAACAAGTAAATACTGGGGAAATAATCAAATATAAAAGAGAGCTTAAGCAAAAGGTGGAATAAGAGGGGGAACTCAAATAACCAAAAGAAATAATAATAAAGTACTTATACAAATTTACTCGAGGTAGGTCTTATTGTATTGGGATCTCTAAGACACACATTTATCTCACATTGTGACACTACTGCCCTTACCTAGTCTAGTAGTCTGGCTCGCCATTGATACAGCAGAACTACCTAGAACTCCTGTGCCATCATGTGGGCTCTTCTTCAGCTGACCATACAACTGGAAGCTGACTCCAATGATACATAGCGAGCTATTAACTCCTAGTATAAGCAAATGCCCAAGTTCATTGGGGCTCGAATTCCTGTCGAGAGAGAGATTTGGTGGGTTTTTAGAAAGTAAAGTAGAACACTTAGAAAAATAAGAAACTTAGTTACTCAAAATAGCTATTAAGCTCTAGAGCAATAGAGAGGGATGATGATGGAGATATGATGCTTGAGTTCTCCTCTGTGCCCTAGAGTATTTTATTATGATTACAAAGCAAAGAGATAACAAAAAAAGTAAGACAAAGAAAACCTCTGAATTCCCAAACATAGTAGGGCCATAATGATGAGACGGCACTTTCCCAAATATTGGATGGCCACTTCTTGATCCTCTAACCCTACTTCCAGAATTCTTCTCTGCACAATGGTCAGGTCTCAAGCCTCTTGCTGGGCTGCAGACAGAGATGGTGATCTCGAGTTGTCTTGCCCTCAAGCACATTATCTTTGTCTAGCCTTCCTACTACCTCTTTCTTCAGCTTCTTTGATCTTTTCTTCTATCTCCTCTATGTCCTTTTGCTCTTCTAGATTCTAGATTCCTTCCATTGCCATTCTGACATGACTCTATGGTGACTCAGTTCCCTTGATCTTGCTATAATTAGCCATTAGTGATGATGGCTCAGCTCTGATCATAACTCTTCTATGAATAACACTATTGGCTGCCAAGATAGAATATTGCTTGGGTCATATCAACCTGTCTAAGTTCACCTCTGTCCTTGAGAGCACTTCTAGAAGAGAAATCCATTGGAAATCCGATACGGGGTGCCTGGGCAAGCATCTATAAGGTATATGTAGCAGTGATCATAACCACTACCCTGCTACTCAAGCTAGATGCTCGAGTCCACGACTGGGCGTCTAAAGAAACATCTCTGGAAGGGGCCAAGCTCTTTTCTTGAGCTAGTTATTCTGTATTAAGATGCAAATTGTCACCTACTTTGCCTAAAGATTTGTATGGCATAATAGCATTGCACCCTTCTACATACTACTTTACTTCCTTTGTTACTCTTGGCTACCAAAAGTTTCAAGTGATCAACTCCACTATTTTCCACTATCCTTTGTGTTCTCCTACTGGCATATCATGATGTAGCCTAATGATTTCTGCTTTAAGCTTATCATCTTTTGGTACATAGACCTTTCCTTCTTTGTACATGACACTGTTGACTTCTCTCTACTCCTCATCTCTTAGTATTTTTACCCCTGCTCATTTCTTCTACTACCTTTATCACCTCATCATCTTTTACCCTTGACTTTCTTACTTCCTTTAGTAGATCTATCCCATCTACTATTATTTCTACTGCTTCCATTCTTCTCACTTCTAACCACTCTGGTTTCACCAACATCTTATCCTCATTATCCTTTTCCACTCCAATTTCCTAGTCTGATCTCCTGCTCAGACTGTCTGCTTTCTCTATCTTACTTCCCAGAACATGTTTCAATGTAAAATTAAATCTAAATAGGTATAGTACCCATCTTGCTTGTCTTTGATTTAGTTTTTGCACTTTTATGAAATACTCAAGATTTTTATGGTCTGTCCAAATCTTGAATTTAGCTATTGTTCCTTCCAGGAAATTTCTCCACACCTCTAGGCATCTGACTACTGCCAACATTTCTTTGTCATGAATTTTGTAGTTCCTTTCTGTATTACTTAAGAACTTTGAAATAAAGGCAACTGGCCTTCACAAATTATCTGAGCACTTTATGGACAGTACTCTTCCAGTTGCATAGTTTAAAGCATTTGCTTCTACCCTAAACTCTTTGTCTAAGTCTGGTGCCACTAATACTGGTTTCATTGTAAAGATCCCTTTTAACTCATTGAATGCCTTCTGTTAACTTTCTCCCCATGCCCACTTCATATCCTTTCTAGTAAGCATATTTATCAGCCTAGCTACTTGAGCAAAATCTTTGATAAACCTCCTGTAATAGTTTGCAAGGCCTAAAAATTTTCTAACGTCTTTTATGTTCTTTGGCTCTGGCCAACTCAATACTCTGTTTACTTTTTCCTTCTCCATTTCTATCCCGTTTAGTCCTATTACTACTCCCAGGAACCCAATCTTCTTTACCTTTATACACACTTCTCTGGCTTGACATACAAGTCATTTTCTTCCAACCTTTTTAACACTTTCTCCACAATTTCATCATGTCCTTCTTTTGTTTCTGTTCCCACTAATATGTCATTTACAAATGCTATAACCTTGCCTTCGTTTATTAAGTCTCTTAAGATCTTGTTTATTATCACCTGGAATGTAGCTAGTAAGTTTGTCATCCCAAAGAATATTACTGTTGGCTCAAAGAATCCTATATGCATTGCGAACACTCTTTTCCACTCATCTCCTTTCTTTATTCTCATATTATTGAACCTCTACCTGAGATCCATCTTGGCGAACACTTTCTTGCTCCCCATGTTGTCAATTAACTCTATGATTAATGGAAGTAGGTAATTGCTCTTTATTGTCTGGTCATTCAGGTTACAGTAGTCTATTACTATCCTTTTGCTACCATCCTTTTTGTCTATGAAAAATACTGGCGATGTTTGAGGTAATTTTGGGGGTCTAATATACCCTTTCCTTAATTGATCTTCCACAAACTTTTGGACTTTTTCCCTTTTGTTTTTTGACAATGGATGTTATGACTTGGCAAAACAGCTAAGTTATTATTTATTTCTATTTTTCTTTTCTTTTTCTTTTATCTTAGACTTATTACACAGAAGAGAGTGTAAAAAAGTATCATATCACAAGTATCACATAGTTACAGTCATATGACAGGGAGTCACAGTGTCACATCACATGATAGGTCACATGATAGGCATGGGAAAGTAGTGCACAGACCATGTAGTAGTTGTATAAGTAGTATAGAAAATATAACAGAAACTCTATTAAGTTTTTTTTGTCAATCGCTAAACAAAAAGCAGTTGGCTTTATTCCGGTGTCACACCGGACAGCCATTTAGGCAATAAAAGTGATATTTTTCACCATAATCATGAGAATAACTAGCTCGAGAGATGAGTTTGGTCTCCCAGAGATGTTTCCTAGACACCCAGTTGTGGACTTGAGCACACCACTTGAGTAGCAGAGTAGTGGCTGTGACCACCACTACAGAAACCTCATAGAGATTGTCCAGAGAATTTCATAATAGATTTATAACAGAACTCCCCTCTAGAGTGCTCTTAAGAGCAGAAAGGACCTTAGAAGATTGTTTTCTATAAGGATGATATCATATCTTGGCAGCAGTTACTTATTTATAATGTTTAGGTTACCATCAGAGCAGGGCCATCATCACTAATGGCTAATTATAGCAAGAACTAGCAAGATGAGTCCTCTCGAGAACTGCATCACAAACTTAACAGAAGAAGACTGAGGCTCGAAGATGTAATGAAGTATAGAGGAGTAGTAAAAGGACTAGAGAGGATAGGAAGAGAGGTCAGATAGAGAGATAAAAGAAGAGGTATTTGATGAAGACAACACACTCGAGAGCAAAACAACTCGAGATCGCTACCTCTCTCTACAGCCTAGCAAAAGGCTCAAGAGCCATCCATTGTTTAGAAAAGAACCCCTAGAGTAGGATTAGAGGAGTGGGGAGTAGTAGCCAAGTGATTGGGAGAGGTGCCATCTCATTATTTTACTCTTACTATCTTTGGGAATTTGGGAGTTTTCTTTGTTTCTTTTCTTTTGTTGTATCATTGCTTTGTAATCCTAATAAAATACTCTAAGGCACAGAGAAAAAAGAAGACTTTTCCCCTCTATTATCTCTCCCTCTGTTGCTCTAGAGCTAAAAGGCTATTTGAGTGATTTGAGGTTTTCTTTTGTGTTTGCTTTATGAAAACTCTATAAAACTTCCCTCGAAGAGAGACTCAAGCCTCAACGGACCCGGGCATTTGCTTATGCTAGGAGCTAACCACTCGCTACATGTCATTGGAGTTGGCTTCTAGTTGTATGGTCAGCTAAAGAAGAGCCCACATGATGGCATAGGAGTTCTAGGTAGTACTGCTGTATCGGTGACAAGCTAGGCTACTAGACTAGATAGGGGCAGTAGTGTCACAGCACGAGATGAATGCTGAAAGGGGCAAAAGGGAATTTAACTGTAACTAGCAAGTAGAAAAGGGGGCGGTGACAGTTCCCAATTGCATGCTAAAGGGTTTGTGGGGAGAAAGAGGAAGTGAGGGTATCAGAAAGAAATTAAAATATAAAGCGTAGCTTATCTGTAATGTAAAAATAGTCGAAATGATGGTAGGTTCAATCTAGATCTGCCTCGCATGGTGTCCCTAAGGTGTCCACCTTTACACACCATAACAAGCTCACTAATAGAATAGTCAGTAAACCACTCATAGGCCTTACCACACTCAATCAAACCCTTATCTACACCCCCACACTAAACCTTATGGGTGTGATACAATCTGAGTCGATGATTAGCCAGGCTTTTCAGGCCTGCTATTCCATAGAAGGTTGCCCGAGCAACCGCTGCGTTTTGGCTCCAGAAAGAATAGGGTATATAATAGAGAATATTCACCAACTCAACCTCCCACCAAGATCACCCCTTACATACTCAAGAGAATTGCATTTACAACCTCAAGAGCTTCTGAGATGAAGGCAAGGGCCAAGGAGGCTCCTCCCATCAATCTCCACTCTGAGAAATATATTAGAATATTACAAATG
>Ga0157360_1000512_pt1 | contig 14535 bp, 9 predicted proteins | sample AttlaeALBM1_FD_111483 | JGI IMG/M metagenome (GOLD analysis project Ga0157360, IMG submission 111483) | Fungus gardens microbial communities from leaf cutter ant in Ribeirão Preto, State of São Paulo, Brazil - Atta laevigata ALBM1 | ecosystem: Host-associated > Fungi > Mycelium > Unclassified ... | reverse complement strand
GTGTTCCCACGCCGGTGATTCAGGAAAGAAATCGACCAGAAAATCTATCAAATGACGGATACGTGAAGGTAAAAAGCGGTTGGAGGGATACATGATATATATCCCATGCGTGGAAATTTCGTATGCCTGCAATAGCCTCACGACGCTGCCATTTGCCAGCGCATCACTCGCTACAAACGCCGGTACATGAGTAATACCAATACCGGCCTTGGCGGCACTCAAACAGGCATCGGCATTCGACAATCGCATTTTGCCTTTGACGCGGATACTAAACTCCGTCTCTTCGTTGATAAAGCGCCAGGTATTAGGTTCACTGAAGTTGGTATCCACAATACAGACATGCTGTTTTAAATCATTGGGTTCTTCCGGGAACGAATGGCGGTTGAGGTACTCAGGAGAGGCTACCGTCACTATTCGGGCAGGACATAACCTTCGAGCAATCAGGTTGCTGTCGGAAGGGATACCGATACGAATAGCCGCATCGAAGCCTTCCTCAACAAGATTGACCAGTCGGTCAGAAAATTCCACTTCGAGCTGAATATCGGGATAGATCAAGGCAAACGCCTCCAGAGCAGGTGTTAATTGCCCTACCCCAAATGATAAGGGAGCCGTCATTCGCAAGCGGCCCGACGTACTGCCGGAAGACTGCTGAATCGTGCTATCAAGTTCGTCAAGTTGCTGTAGAATCGCCTGAATGCGCTGGTAATAAATCTGGCCTATGTCGGTGGGTGATAATGCTCGCGTTGAGCGAGTCAGCAATCTGACACCCAACTGTTGTTCCAGACTCGTGACCAATTTGGATGCCTTGGCTACACTGACCCCCTGTTGTTGAGCGGCCCGTGAAAAGCTACCACTTTCCATCACCGCAACAAACATTCGATCACACTCGATTCTTTCCATTGATTACCCTTGAACCTGAAGTGTTGCTGCCATTCGTTCTGCATATACATGTAACCTGCATTCTGTATGTGCCTCTGAACTGGCTGCCAACAGTATACGTCGGCGTTATGAACCGTCATTATCTACCGCTGAACCTGAACATTGATAACATGGTGAAATATCAACGTCTCTGAAAGTCCTCCCATTGACATTCAAACTCAACAGGAAAGGAAGTAAAGAAAAGGCGTGAATATAATATAGCTGTAAACCATGAAAAAGGCCTGCCGAAAAGATCAGCAGGCCTTCCTATCGCTTACCTGTCCTATGGATGTGAAGATACCACCACTCACATCATCCCAGAGTCGCCCTTAGAACGTATAGGTTGCAAATAGCTCAACCAACTGGGATGTACTGCGGTGCCCCCCGGAATAGGCTTGCTGAGCCCCTTTGCCCGGAGAAGCAATGCCATACACGCCTGAAAGGGAGAGGTGCTGAGTGATACTCCAATCCGTGTAAAGGTCTAGTTCAGAGGCGAAATTGCCTTTACGGGCACCCGCTGCAGACGGGCTCTTGTAGTCGAAGTTGTAGGCAATAACGCCAGCATCCAATGACTGAGTCGGCTGCACTGAGAATTTCAGCATGTTCACTTTCATATTGGTATTAAAGAACATGTACTCACCGGCAATCTCACCGAAGTACCACGTTCCCCAACCGCCGGCGAACGAGTAGAAGAGTGGATCATAGTTCTTGCCATACTGAGCATATCGATAAGAAACCGCAGGGCTCCAGGGGGCATCGAAGGTATAGGTTGCCTGCCCAAACCAGCCTGTACTGCTCACATGATGATCTGTCTTGCCATTGTGCTCATATACATACTGCCCCGCCAGGGAAAGCCCCGGCAGAGTAGCGAATGGGCGCCCTTTCGCACGCAGGTTATAGACATTCATTCCATTACGGTCGCCCACGTTACTGTTGTAAACGTGCATATAGGCCGCACCGAACTGCGCACGCTGCCCCATCGTGTAATCAAGATTCACCCCATTAGCGGAAGTGTTCTCATCCGGTACGCGCTGAGTATGACGGAAATGAGGCTCATACTGATGATCTTTCAGATGGAAAAGGTCGACATGCCAATTACCGGTATTCAATGTGGCAACAGCAGAGGACTGGAAGGCGACACTAGGGCCAATATAGAAAGCGCCATATTTTCCTTCATCGGTAAAGCCATCACCGACAAGGAAGCCGTCACCAAAGCGGAAGGCCTGACGCCCAAAAGAGAAAGACAAGGCATTATGGCCCAGCGAGTCATTCAGAAGATCACCACTGCGCCATCCCAGATAAGCACGATCCAGACGGGCGTGCTCTGGATGATCGGGAGTATCACCGTCCGGGTCACCATCCGAGTTACCTCGGGTCATACTGTAGGAACCCGCCAAACCACCGAAGAGCTCACCTCCATTGGGGATATCCCACTCCGCGCTCAGGGAAGGAACAACGGAGGTCTCCCACCATGCAGGGCTTTTGTGGCTATTGTAGGCACGGCTGCCGAAATTGACATCATGCGTACCGGCACCATATCCAAAGAGCGATAATCCACCTTCAATATGCAGGCCAAGGGATTGATCACTAAAAAGAGGAATATCGTTATCCGGCAACCAGATACCATCAGTTGTGCTATTTATCTGAGTAATGTCCGCTTTTGCAGCAAACGAGAAGAAAAGGCCTGTAGAGCCAACCACAGCCAGTAGAGGCACAGCGAGAGAACGGCGACCAAACGAAGTAACCATGAATGTCCCTTAATATCTTTTTGTATACAGTAACTGCTACTTGTATTGTGTAACTGTCATCAATGATGGTTTGCTGCGCACTGTCTTTCTTGTAATGATTTTCGTGTGGCAGAAAGCATTATTATTTCATAAGAATAAAATATATACAGTATTGATTTATTTTCCAGCCGCAAAACATGTTGGAAATCCAACACCGCTTTCGGCTTATCGCTGTATACCCAACACCCTACCACTCTCAATATGCCACAGAGTCCCTTAATCAGGGGCTTCGGGGGTGGCACATGCTTTGCTTGCTTTATATATACCCAACAGAACAGGCTTGGCATGTAACTATATCCATTCAACAGAATGTTAGATGTGATTTGACGCTTTGACTTTTCGATTGTCCGTGCCGTTATTCATTGTCTTGAACGATAGACTGAGTGTAATCGCAGGACAAATACTATAGATAGGAACCACTATGCCCTCTGACAACAAGCCTCTTGATTTCCTTTGGTTTATTCCCGGCTCAGGAGACGGCTTTTACTTGGGAAGTGATATACGCCAACGCCCACCAGAGCCCGGATATTTCAAGGAATTGGCACAGGCTGTAGACCGCCTGGGGTACTCCGGTGTACTCATTCCGACCGGTGCTTCGTGTGAAGAGTCCTTTATATTAGCCGCCAATCTGGCCGCCAGTACAACGCGGCTCAAATATCTGGTAGCCATTCGTCCCGGGGTAGCGTCTCCCGCCTATTATGCACGCCTGAGCTCAACGTTGGATCGTGTCTCACAAGGGCGACTACTACTCAATATTGTGGTGGGGGGTAATTCTCGCGAATTGGCAGGTGATGGTGTCTTTTTGCCTCATGATGAACGTTATGACTTCGCTAAAGAGTTTTTCGACGTCTTCAATCCGTTGATAGAAACCGGCCAGGCAAATCTGGATGGCAAATATGTCAAGGCACATAACGCCAGGCTATCGCTGCCCCCGGTTCAGGAACCTCGCCCCCCCATCTATTTTGGAGGGTCTTCCGATGCCGCAATCGAGTTCTCTTCGGGCTTCGTGGACAAATATCTGACCTGGGGAGAACCACCCGCTCAGGTAAAGGAAAAAATTGATCGCGTAAAGAGTGCTGCGGAGAAAAAGGGGCATACCGTCACCTTCGGTATTCGGCTCCACTTTATTGTACGTGAAACCGATGAAGAAGCATGGGCAGCAGCAGACAAACTGATTGAAAATCTTTCTGATGAAACGATTGCCAATGCGCAGAAGGCATTGCGCGACCAATCGGACTCTGTCGGCCAACAGCGGATGTTCGATCTTCACAATGGACGCCGAGACGCGCTTGAGGTTTCTCCCAACCTCTGGGCAGGAATTGGGCTGGTACGCTCCGGTGCGGTAACGGCACTCGTGGGCTCCCCCGAGACAGTAGCTGAACGACTTCGTGAATATCAGGCCTTGGGCATCGATACCGTGATCGGATCGGGCTATCCTCATCTTGAAGAAGCCTACACAGTGGCCGAATTACTCTTCCCCGAACTGGGGATCGAATCACCACTGGACAGAATCCGTTCTTCCTTCGGTGAAGCCAGTGTATTTGGCGGTGGCGGACATGCGGGTAACGTTCGAAACCAATAATATTCAACGTAGAGCGTTAATCACACCATCGGTGACGATTATTCACCGATGGTGGTCCAATGCTCCATCATCAGCGGTAGATGAAGTTCAATCCAGTCAGTAAGTGATTTAACGTGCTGGGCCGCCTCTATTCCCAAAGGCGTCAGACTGTATTCCACTTTAGGGGGAACCACCTGATGCTCAACACGCCTCACCAGACCGTCACTTTCCAGATATTTGAGCGTCTGGCCCAACATACGTTCACTAATCCCTTCTATACTTCGACGTAGCTCGCTAAAACGGTAGGTACCAGAGGCCAGTTTCAGCATGATCAAGACACCCCATTGGCTAGTGAGATGCTTCAGGATACGCCGGCTTGGGCAAGCGGAGGCCAACACATTGCCAACAGTATCATTTTCCATCCGCGTGTCATTTTCTATTGCTGTGCCGCTGTCTGTCGCTCTCTGTGCATGTAAAGCTTCACTCATGGTGTGTCCCTCATCATCATGAATATTCAAGTGCAAGGGGTATTGTAACACGAACATTTTTGTAGGTACTTACAATTAGTAAGTTTTGTGAATAGAATGAATTCACCACTAATGAAGGAGCTAAACAATGATTGCAGTCACAGGTGCCACCGGCCAGCTTGGCCGTCTCGTTGTAAAATCCCTGCAGGGAAAGACAGCCAAGGAAAATCTGCTTGCGCTTGTTCGCTCACCTGAGAAGGCAGCGGACCTGGGAATCAGTACACGCAGCTTTGACTATGATCTTCCAGAAGAACTCCCCGTTGCATTGGCGAATGTTGATATATTGGTACTGATTTCTTCTTCCGAAGTAGGCAAGCGTACACAACAACATCGCAATGTCATCGAAGCGGCAAAAAAAGCGCAGGTAAAACGCATTGTGTACACTAGTCTGCTGCATGCCGATACTTCAGAAATGCCGATACTTCCGGGTGAACATGTAGAAACCGAGGCGCTTCTCAAGGACTCCGGTATCGACTACACCATTCTTCGTAATGGTTGGTATACCGAGAACTACACTGCTAGTGCCCCATTGGCTGTTCAGCATGGCGCATTGATTGGTAGTGCCGGCGATGGCAAGATTTCCTCAGCGACGCGATCCGATTATGCGGAAGCAGCTGCGGTTATCGCTACGACGACCAACCCTGACAAAAAGATCTATGAATTGGCGGGTGACCATGCCTATACGCTGAGCGATTTAGCCAAGACAATTTCACAACAGTCAGGCAAGGATATTTCTTATGTTAATCTTCCTGAAAGTGAATATGCTGAAAAACTGGTAGAAGCCGGGCTGCCAAAAGAACTGGCAGGAGCCATTGCCCAGTTTGATACCGGGGCTTCTAAAGGCGCACTTTATTCTGATGACAAGTCACTCTCCAAACTTATTGGCCGCCCAACGACGCCATTGTCGGAAAGTGTGCAAGCTGCTTTTGATAATCAATAAACCTTTATTATCCAGAGCCTTGATCACTAAAAACATGTGATAGTCGCTGGAGCAGACACTCAAGTAAAACCTGAAAAAACGCCACCATGGGACGTTACGCTGTTCCAGCCCGCATGTTGAGGCATAAAAAAGGGGCAATGTCGTTTGACATCGCCCCTTTCATTTCAGCATGCGTAATTTTCGACGCTACTGCCGTTTTATTAGCTAATATGATGTGTGATCAGTTTTTGCCTTTATCAACCATTTTGTTCGCTTCGATCCACGGCATCATCGCACGCAGCTTGCTACCCACTTTTTCGATCTGATGTTCGGCATTAATACGACGTTTGGCTTTGAGCGTCGGGAAGCCGGACTGATTATCCAGAATGAAGTTCTTCGCAAACTCGCCATCCTGAATATCTTTCAGAACACCACGCATGGTTTCCTTGGTTTCATCGGTAATGATTTTCGGCCCTGTCAGGTAATCACCGAATTCAGCGGTATTGGAGATGGAATAACGCATATCTGCCATACCACCTTCATACATCAGATCAACGATCAGCTTGAGCTCGTGCAGACACTCGAAGTATGCCATTTCAGGCGCATAACCTGCTTCTACCAGTGTTTCGAAACCAGCCTGAACCAGTGCCGTCACACCACCGCAGAGAACAGCCTGCTCGCCGAAGAGGTCAGTTTCTGTCTCTTCCTGGAAGCTGGTTTTGATGATCCCTGAACGCCCTGCGCCGATGGCACTCGCGTAGGACAAAGCGATATCCTGAGCCTGACCGGATTTGTCTTGAGCAATAGCGATCAGGCTCGGTGTACCCCCACCCTGTGTATACGTTTGGCGTACCGTGTGCCCGGGTGCTTTTGGTGCGATCATGATGACGTCCAGATCTTCACGCGGCTCGATCTGCTGGAAATGGATATTGAAGCCGTGCGCAAAGGCCAGTGCCGCACCTTCTTTCAGGTTCGGTTCGACATCACGATAATAGATCTGTTTCTGAAGTTCATCAGGCGCCAGAATCATGACGACATCCGCGCCTTTCACAGCTTCAGTCACTTCTGCTACGTTCAACCCTGCCTGCTCGGCTTTCTTCCATGAAACAGAGCTTTTACGAAGTGCAACGGTGACGTCTACACCTGATTCCTTTAAGTTGTTGGCATGCGCATGGCCTTGTGATCCGTAGCCCAGGATGGTTACCTTTTTACCCTGGATGAGAGAAAGATCACTGTCCTTATCGTAATAAACCTGCATTATCTTCACCTTTTTTCGTCAATGCCTATGCATGTAAGCGTATTTTGCCAATAGTCCATGACCAGTCAGCGTAGCCGTTTGGCTTCGGGGTATATGCCGGTGTTATGTGAAACACCGGCGTTGCTGATCAATTTTTCAAATGTGGTACTGTTTCAGGGAGTGAGTGTGCGTTCACCACGGGAAATCCCTGACACTCCGGTACGAGCTACCTCCAAAACTTCCATTGGCTTCACCGCCTGAAGAAAGCCATCAAGTTTTTCAACATCGCCGGTAATCTGAACGGTATAAATGCTGGATGTCATATCGACAATCTGGGCGCGGAAGATGTCCACCGTACGCTTGATTTCCTCACGGTCATCACCTACCGCTCTGAGCTTTACCAGCATCAATTCACGCTCAACGCGCCCCCCTTCCTGCAGGTCAACCAGCTTGACGACATCGATCAGCTTGTTGAGATGCTTGGTGATCTGCTCGACCACTCGCTCATCTCCCGAGGTCGTGACTGTCAAACGGGACAGGGACTGATCTTCAGTCGGTGCAACGTTGAGCGTTTCAATATTGAAATTGCGTTGAGAAAACAGTCCGACAACACGTGACAGTGCACCGGGTTCATTCTCGAGCAATATTGAGATGATATGGCGCATCAGGTTCTCTCCGTCTTGGACAACAGCATGTCATTCATTGCCCCTTGCGGAACTTGCATGGGATACACATGTTCGTAAGGGTCTACTTTTACATTCAGGAATACCAACTCATCGCGATGACGGAACGTTTCCTCCAGTGCAGCATCCAGCTCATCCGGATGAGTCACGGTTATCGCCTTGAATCCGTACGCCTCGAACAACGTATGGAAATCCGGCAATGACTCCATGTACGACTGTGCATGGCGGGCCTTGTAGTTGAGATCCTGCCACTGCCGTACCATGCCCAGCGAGTCGTTATTCAGATTAATAATCTTGATACCGATATCAAACTGACGACAGGTGGATAATTCCTGCATCATCATCTGAAAGCTGCCTTCTCCGGTGAACAGGACAACCTCTTCTTCCGGATGATTCAGTTTGACCCCCATGGCTGCAGGTAATCCGAAGCCCATGGTGCCCAACCCTCCAGAGGTAACAAGACGATTGGGTTTGTCAAATTTGTAATACTGCGCAGCAAACATCTGGTGCTGACCCACGTCAGTAGCGACATAAGCATCACCGTGGGTGACTTTCCACACGGCTTCAACGACCTGCTGTGGTTTCAGCAATGCATCGTGACCTTCGGCAGGTTCATACAAGCGACCTTTACGGCTTTCACGCCACTCGTCGATGCTTGCCCACCAGGGGGCCAGCGCTTGTTTATGCTGTTCAGTATCAATATCCCGCTCATTCAATAATCCCAGCAGCTCAGTCAATACATTCGATGCTGCACCCACGATAGGAATATCGGCCGAAATAGTTTTGGAGATTGAACTGGGATCGATATCAATGTGAACAATCTTCGCATTGGGGCAGAACCTGGCAACGTTATTGGTAACACGATCATCAAAACGTGCCCCTACACAAAAGATCAGATCCGAGTTGTGCATGGCCTCGTTGGCTTCATAGCTGCCATGCATGCCAGGCCAACCAAGGCTTTGACGATCAGTTTGCGGATAGGCACCAATGCCCATCAGGGACGTCACCACAGGGATATCCAAACGTTGGGCCAACTCTGTGAGAAGCTCACTGGCATGCCCACCAATAACGCCTCCTCCTGCAAAAATGACAGGACGACGTGCTTCCAACAGGGCATCAAGTGCCTTACGGGTTTGCCCTGCATGCCCTTTGGTTGCCGGGGAATAGGAGCGTATCTTCACTTTCTTCGGATACACATACTCGTAACGATCATTCGGGGCAGTCATGTCCTTGGGAATATCGACGACGACAGGTCCCGGACGGCCGGAAGAGGCAATATAAAAGGCCTTTTTCAGGACCGTTGGTATTTCACTGGGATGTTTGATAGTGAAAGAGTGCTTCACGATGGGACGCGTCACACCAACGATATCTGTCTCCTGGAAAGCATCCTCACCAATCAGATGGCTGGCGACCTGACCGCATAGAACCACCATGGGGATTGAATCCATGTAGGCAGTTGCAATACCGGTCACCGCATTGGTCGCCCCGGGGCCGGACGTGACCAGCACGACACCCGGTTTACCGGTGGAACGGGCATAGCCGTCAGCCATGTGTGTAGCAGCCTGTTCATGTCGTACAAGAATGTGTTTTACGTCATCCTGACGAAACAGTGCATCATAAATATGCAGGGCTGCTCCGCCGGGATAACCGTAAATATATTCGACGCCTTCATCTTTGAGAAAGCGTGGGATCATTTCTGCGCCTGAAAGCATTTCCACTGAGAATTCCTCTTAGGTCTCGATAACGAGGCCCCTGCAGTACACAGGGGTGTCCGAGGGCGAAAGTCGCCTGTTCTCTGTCCGTGACAGAAAACCCCTGATGCAATGAGGTACGACGGCATGATTCTAATGGCGCCAATACATCATGAAGACCTTGGCGAAGCAGTAGTGACTTCATGGCATGTGATTCACGCCAGGCGGTGAAGCCACCCTGTATCGCCCACGACCGGGTACGGTCCTGTTCATCCCATGCAAGCTATACATTCGAGTGATCGGCATGCTGTGCATGAGTGCTGTGGCTCCTTTCAAAGTGGATATCACTTCCCTGGAGCAGGTCGATAGACGGGATAAAAGGGGGTAGTATCTTGCGTAGGGAAGCATGGGTGAGCATCCCCTACAACGTGTTCCGTCATCAGGATGCTAGTAAGAGTCGTTCATTTCATTTTAAATGTCAATATATGTCACAAAAAAGTTTATATGTGAATTTTAATGACTCACCAGACCTATATATGAGGCATATTAAACCAACAAATAAAGAACAAGCGACATATACAACCACTCAAGCATTGCCCGTCATTGACAGCACAATGTCCAACATTCCTTTATTTCTGTCGACATAAGTAGCGTATTGCAAGCCGACTGTCTTCATCACTGCGCTAAATCACTGTATGCCTTCAACACGCTTGTTATTGTTATCAGCGTGTGCATACCTGCAACACTATTTTCCAATTTTCATTTCCTGTTTAGACCATAAAAAAAACCGGAAAGGACACCTGCCCTTTCCGGTTCAAGATTTGCCGCTTGATCAAACACAATGATCAACGACCCTTTTTAGTCAAGGGTGAGCTCGCTGTCTTGTGTATCCACCTTGACGGTGTCACCCGGGCCATATTTGCCTGACAGCAATGCCTGTGCCAGCGGGTTTTCGAGCCGAGTCTGGATGGCTCGTTTCAGCGGTCGGGCACCATAGACAGGATCAAACCCAACCACGGCCAACTGTGCCAATGCAGCGTCGGTCAATTCCAGGCCGATTTCACGGTCTGCCAGTCGCGAGCGCAGTCGATCCAGCTGGATAGAAGCAATATGCTGAATCTGATCCTGACCCAATGGATGGAAAACCACTACTTCGTCAATACGGTTGACCAATTCAGGACGGAAGTTCGATGCCACAACTTCCATCACGGCGCTTTTCATTTCGTCGTACTTGTCGCTTTGGCCTTCGTATGTCTGGATGATATCTGATCCCAAATTGGAGGTCATGACAATCACTGTATTACGGAAGTCAACCGTACGGCCCTGACCATCCGTCAGGCGGCCATCTTCCAATACCTGAAGCAGAATATTGAAGACATCCGGATGTGCTTTCTCAACTTCATCAAGCAAGATAACCGAATAGGGTTTACGACGAACGGATTCGGTCAGATAGCCCCCCTCTTCATAACCGACATAGCCCGGAGGTGCACCGATGAGGCGTGCCACGGAGTGTTTCTCCATGAATTCGGACATATCGATGCGTACCATGGCTTCTTCTGTATCAAACAGGAAAGAAGCCAACGCTTTGCACAGCTCCGTTTTACCCACCCCGGTGGGGCCGAGGAAGAGGAATGAGCCATTGGGTCGATTAGGATCGCCGATACCTGCGCGTGAGCGACGTACGGCGTTGGATACCGCATTGACCGCTTCATTCTGCCCTACAACACGATCGTGAAGCGCTTCTTCCATACGCAACAGTTTTTCACGTTCGCCTTCCAGCATTTTGGAAACAGGTATCCCTGTCCAGCGGGAAACGACTTCCGCAATTTCCTCCTCTGTCACATTCGCACGCAACAGCGTCAGCTTGCTTTGGTCAGTTTCGTCCGTTTCGTTGGCTTCGGCGATTTTCTGCTCCAGCGTCGGAATAACGCCATACTGCAACTCGGACATGCGCCCGAGATCACCGGCTCGACGGGCCGCTTCCAAATCGGTACGCGCCTGATCCAATTCAGTCTTGAATTGAGCAGCGCCTTCCAGACTGGCTTTTTCGGATTTCCAGACTTCTTCCAGATTGGCGTACTCTTCCTCCAGCAACTGAATTTGCTCTTCAAGGGATTCAAGGCGTCTTACCGTCGCCGCGTCATCCTCTTTTTTAAGCGCTTCGCGTTCCATTTTCATCTGGATGATGCGACGTTCCAGTTTGTCCATGGATTCAGGTTTGGAATCCATCTCCATACGAATACGAGACGCTGCTTCATCGATAAGATCAATCGCTTTGTCAGGCAGCTGGCGATCCGGTATGTAACGGGTCGAGAGCTTGGCAGCGGCAATAATGGCACCATCTGTAATTTGCACACCATGGTGAACTTCATAGCGTTCTTTCAAACCACGAAGGATCGCAATGGTGTCCTCTTCAGACGGTTCATCCACCAGTACTTTCTGGAAACGGCGTTCCAGCGCGGCATCCTTTTCAATGTACTGACGATATTCATCCAGTGTAGTGGCCCCTACACAGTGAAGCTCACCACGTGCCAATGCCGGTTTGAGCATGTTGCCCGCATCCATGGCACCATCCGCTTTACCTGCGCCGACCATGGTATGAAGCTCATCGATAAAGAGGATAACGCGCCCTTCCTCCTTGGCGAGTTCATTCAGAACGGCTTTTAAACGCTCTTCAAAATCACCACGGAATTTTGCACCCGCTAACAATGCGCCCAGGTCCAATGCCAGGACGCGTTTGTCTTTCAGGGATTCCGGCACTTCACCGTTGATGATACGTTGAGCCAACCCTTCAACAATGGCGGTTTTACCCACGCCAGGCTCACCAATCAGTACCGGATTGTTTTTCGTACGACGTTGCAAAACCTGAATGGTGCGGCGGATTTCATCATCACGGCCAATGACCGGATCAAGCTTTCCGCTGGCTGCACGCTCCGTTAGATCCTGCGTATATTTTTCCAGTGCTTCACGTTTGTCTTCTGCACCTGCATCGTCCACTGCCGAACCTCCCCGTAGGCTATCAATCGCTGTTTTAGCTGAATCGAGTGTCACACCGGCATTTTTAAGTGCTTTGGCTACTGAACCACCGGCTTCCAGAGCGGCATACAGAACCCACTCGGTAGCGATATACTGATCACCGTGATTCTGTGCTTCGCGATCCGTCAGATTCAGCAATTTGGCCAGATCCTGTCCCATATTGACGTTGCCATCGAATTGGCTGACTTTGGGAAGATTATCCAGCTGCCGGGTCAGCTCCTGACGAAGCGTATCGGTGTTGCCACCGGCTTTCTGTACAAGACCACGAAAGCCACCATCACTGCTCTCCAGCAATGCCAGCACCAGATGTACTGGCTGAAGTTCATTCTGACCAAGCCCTACTGCACGGGACTGGGCGTCGGCAAGTGCACTTTGAAACTTGGTCGTTAAACGATCCATTCTCATTTACAAGACTCCTGCAAATCTGACATTCGGTATCAACGTGCCAGGCACCACACCACGCTGCCGTTATGGTCATCACGTTACTTACTATAAGATAAAAATAAGGGCACGCAGTGGTATTTCAATTACAGCGGCGATTAAATCCAATATCGTTATCCACTGAGGTACGCCAGCTGCGCAATCGTGCGGCTATCCTCACAACGCGAACAAAACGATGAAAGAATAATCCTGCAGGCACAAATGGCACCAATGTCATTGTTAGTCGGGATTGGTTATGCAAATAAAGGGAGCAGGAAAGCATCACCCGCCATGCCATGATGAAGCTTATGAAGGATCAGCGTGTTGGATGACAGGGCTCTGACACACGCTCTGTATTAATTTGATACGTTGCACGGCGGTTGGGTGACGCACCCCACAAACACTCAGTTGAATAAAATAATTTTATTACCTGTGAGTATATATGGGGTTTTCTTCTTTCATATCAAGTTATAAGCATGAAAAAATCTTTCATTGTTTTTATTGTATAATAAAGTTTAATAGTTAATACCCAAGCCAGATGACACTCGCCATTCGGCCAGTCTTCCCGTTTTCACGTCGATAAGAATAAAAACGAGGATCGGAAGCCGTACAAAAATTGCCACCACTGATACTCGAAACGCCTGCTCGTTCCAACCGTAACCGAGCCAACTTATAGAGATCCCCCATGTAGTGCCCAAGGCGATAGGCACTGGGTTCAAACGCGAATTCATCGTCTGCATGCTGATCCACAAAAGCGGCGAAGACTTCACCGCCTACCTCAAATTGTTCATTGGAGATCGCTGGGCCCAACCACACCATGACGTCTTCAGCCGGACAATCCAGCGCTGCCAGCGTATTCTCCAAAACGCCAGCTGCCAACCCTCGCCACCCCGCATGAGCCACCCCCGCGCGGGTACCCTGACGGTTGCAGAAGAAAACCGGCAGGCAATCAGCGGTCAATACAGCGCAGGCATAACCAGCATCAAACACAACAGAGGCATCGGCCTTGGGTAATTCATCGCCGGAGGGGAAACGATCAACGACGTCGGTACCGTGCACCTGATCCATCCACAATACAGGACGGTTATCTCCCAGTTGATGTGAAAGCCAAGTGCGACAAGCATCCACCATTGCTGGATCATCCCCCACATGCTGAGCAAGATTCAGATGATCGTAAGGGAATTGACTGGGCCCCTGCGAGCGCGTGGTCACCAAGGCATTTACTGACTCCGGCGCGGGCCAATCAGGGACAAGCCAGCGCGGCATTTGTACTCCGTCAAAAAGAGACAGTATTTCAGTATCATTCGCTGCCATGAGACCTCCTGTTGTTTATTGGGCATCCTCTCGCAATGCAGAGATCAGCATCTGCATATCTGGCGGCAAAGGGGCACTGAACGAGACTGTTTGCCCTGTTTCCGGATGAGCCAGTTTCAGATGATGGGCATGCAGTGCCTGACGTGGGAATTCACTTAGTTCTATTTTAAGTGCTTCGCTGGGCCCGGGGGGATACCGTAAGCGACCACCATACACAGGATCTCCCACGAGGGGCAGTTTTTTGTGCGCCATATGGACACGGATCTGGTGGGTACGCCCCGTTTCCAATTGGCAACGTACCAATGTATGCGCCCGAAAGCGCTCCAGTACACGGAAATGGGTAACAGCGTCCTTGCCTCCCGGCACCACTGCCTGCCGCTTACGATCCTTTGGATGGCGCCCAATGGGCGCATCGACTTTTCCTCCGGCAATCGGTGTACCC
>Ga0157360_1000509_pt1 | contig 14563 bp, 16 predicted proteins | sample AttlaeALBM1_FD_111483 | JGI IMG/M metagenome (GOLD analysis project Ga0157360, IMG submission 111483) | Fungus gardens microbial communities from leaf cutter ant in Ribeirão Preto, State of São Paulo, Brazil - Atta laevigata ALBM1 | ecosystem: Host-associated > Fungi > Mycelium > Unclassified ... | reverse complement strand
ATGGTCTGTGCACTAGTACAGATCATCACCTGACTACTACCTATTGTTCTACATATGGTAGTGCCTTTGTGCTAAAATAATGATAACCTAACCATATGGAGGCTGTCCTTTGTTCTAAGAAAAAGACAGATGACTATCTATGGGTAATTAATAAAGTTTATGTGCAAACATTGAGGCCTTTATATCTCCACTAATATTAATTGCCTTGAGGTTGTTCTAGGCTCATTCTGAGCATTATGAAGAAGGCTTCAGCTGAGCCTAGAACCGAAGCATCGATCACAGCAGTTTCCGAGATATTAGCAATTTAATAAACGGTAACATGGTAGTTACCAGTTGATCTGCTTAATATCTCGGCCATTATTGATTGCCTCGAGACATGACTGGCATCGATCGAAAGGTCTTTTTAAGGGCTTTAAGCTGGCTCTGATACCGTGGGAATAGTCGAAGAAATGGTGGAGATATGACCGAATGAAGTTTGTGACATGTTCTATTGACTATATGGATAGTATACTCCTCCAATTGGAATAGTCTCAGGCTGCACTTAAATATGTCTGCGAGCATTCTCAAGCATTCTGTGCACTATATCTGAATTAGCCTCACCAGGATGTTGTCGCCACTCAGGGCGCCTCAAAACATTTGTGGGATGGCGATCCCCTCCATATATATTGCCTTCTCTGTGAGGGACTCTAGTCTCACAGGTTGATCTCCTCAAGCCATATCTCAGAGGAAGAACATCTTCTCCTGGCTGTGGGTCACTACCTTATTTTTGAGGTATTACAGTTGAGAGACCAGCTTTAGGAGGGAGGGGGCTTGGGGAATATATCTCAACATCTTTATCTTCATCATCTTCAACCTCTTCAATTTTTACTGAGGACTGTTTAGATAGTGTCAATAGAGGAGAGGGAGATAAAGATTCTAAGTGAGTTGGCAAATTAGAAGAGATTGGAGGAGTAAAGGATCTAGGATATGCAGGTGTTGGTGGAAAGGGTATTGGAGCAGGTTTATCTATACCAAAAGATTCAGGTACTGATGACTCTATCTCTGGGGTTAGTCTACCAGGAGGTATTTGCTCTCTGGAGTGAGAAGATGGACATCTAGGGAAGTGTCCTTCATCAAAGATAGCTTGGGTAGAGTAGAATATAACATTTCTTTGTGTGTGGCGAATAAACCTATAGCCATTATCCTTATACCCAATAAATATCATGAGTTCAGAGCACGATGTAAGTTTATTTGCACAAACTTCATTGGGGAGATACACATATGCTCCATAGCCAAAGATATAGAGGTGTGATATTTTAGGTTTTTCACCTGTGAAGATCTCCTGAGATGTTTTCCATTTGAGACGTTTAATGGGAGTATGGTTATAGACATGAGTAGCAGTTGCAAAAGCAAACTCCTACTAGGAATCAGGTAAGTATGCTTTAAGTTGCATAGATTGCACCTTTTCTAGTAGTGTCTGATTCAACCATTCTGCTCGACTATTTTGCTGATGTACATATGGTGTACTTGTCTTATGGACAATTCCTTGCTCATGTAAGAAGGATTGCAATTCCAATGTCATATACTCTCCCCCATTATCAGTATGCAGGCATTTAATAGAGTAGGAAGTAGTATTTGACCACAGCCAGAAAACGGCTTTAATTGCTTCTGCAGCATCTGATTTTTTGCACAAGAAAGCAACTCTGCAATAGGAGGAATAGTCATCAAGGAATGTAATCATCCACTTATACTTAGAGTATGATAAAGTGGGAAGCTCAAGGAGATCTGAATGGATCGATCCAAGAGTTTCACTAGAACGTTTAGGGTTCTCAGGGAAACTGTACTAGTGTAGCTTTCCTAAAGCGCAACCGTAGCATATATGCTCCTTGTTAGGGAAACAGATCTTTTTAGCACCTTCAACATTGTCTGAAATATGTCTTATAGCTTCATCAGAGATATGTCCAAGATGACAATGAATTGTCTCATAATCTGGGTGTCTTGTAACAAGGCTCATAGGATTAGAAACATTGTTCTTAATAATACATGTCCTCACAACCTGGATGCTCCCCCAAAGATTAGGTAGGACAGAGAAGACAGCATCACCAGATGAGTTACAAAAGGTTGAACTATCTATTGTATCTTCTATACTCAATCCAGATTGGAGTAGCTGTTCAGTAGAGAGAAGGTACATGGTCATACCAGGAACATAGTATACTGGCCATAGTTTAGAGATAGCAATTCTGGTTATCCTGTTTTTAGGGTCAATGATTTCATGTTCTATAAGGACAGTTCCTATAGCAACCATAAAAAGAGATACTTTAGAATTGGCTATTTCAACGCAACCATAATTTCCTTGAGTCATAGAAACAAAGTCAGACTCAAAAGAAGTAAAATGGACAAAGGCACCAGAGTCCAAGAACTATTCATCATTATAAGAGTGGCCATATGGCACTTCTTTTCCCTTGTATGTAGTACATAGTGCTCTATCACATCTTTGTAAATTCTCAGCTATAGACGATGTAGGCAACATAAATTTATTGTCACATTGAGCCATACAGACTATACTACTCGATGCTACAAAGTTTCTAGTTGTAGCCATTACATTGGTACAGGTTGTAAGGGACTAAGCTGAGATAGTTAGAGAATGGTGAAAGACAATGAAAGAATACATATATAGGTCATATCCAGAAATTTGATTATTCAAGCTCCAATCCTTAGGGCTTCCCAAGGATACTACATCATCAGCATTAGCTGACTCCCCTAAAATAGATGTGTTTGACACTAAAGGTAGATCAACATCCATTTTGGATGGACCATTTTGAACCTGAGAGAGAGGAGTCTTTGAGGAAGGCTCAGTGATTTTGGAGGCAGATACCTCAACAGAAGTAGGATCAGGGAATTTCTTAGCCAAGTGCTCATCATATAGTTTTAGTACTCTATCTTGTGCATACGCCAATGGACCACGGATTGGACCAATTTGAGAAGGGCGTTGCTCAGAGAGCCGATCAGCAAGCTTGGGTGCTCTAGCTTTTGATTGAGACTTGGGAGGGAGAGGATGAGCAGGAGGGATGATGATAGCCATACTTGCAAAAGCAATGGCACTGGAGACTTGGTACTCATTATCATTAATAGGTTTGGAAGAGCCATCTGCTTGGTATGCTTTACCACCATGCTTTCCTCAACCATGCTTTTTCTTTTGCTGCTGGGAGGAATCCCCTTGTGACTGTTGCTACTGCTGCCCCTGAGGGTGCTGCTGTTGCTCATCCTGGGGATTCTTCTTCCAAGAGAAAGGACGATTACCTCTAGAAACACCTAAGTGACGAGCAGTATGAGCACTGGTTGATCTTCAGAAGAACTCAGACTAAATAGCTAAGCTTACAAAATCTCAAGTCAACTGGGTAAGTGAGGTCTAGGAAGTGAGGATAGAGGTAGCCAAGTTATCCCAAGATTGAGGGATAGCAGATAAAAGTGTTATTGCACAAATGAGAGAGAGAACATTACATTTGTTTTCCTCTAGCCTAGTATAGAAAGTATTGAGTTCTGTAATCTGGGGAGCAGGGTTGCTATTCCCAGAAATCTGGAAATGTCTAGTGCATTAATAGTGTCAGAACTTGGCAAAACGGCTAAGTTATTATTAATATTTCTTTTTATTTTATTTTATTTTATTTTCTTATTGATGAACACACGAGATAAAAGTGACTCATAAGGAAGCGCAGGACTTTAGTACAGGATTAGGGTCAGACATTTGTATAAGTAGTGTACAGAATCCAACAGGAACTCTATCGAGTTCTCCTTGTTAAACGCTGATAAAGGAGCAGTTGGCTTAATTCTGGCTTTGGAGTTGGCTAGTCTGACATTAGAACTTGATTCCACATCGCGAGCACCGTCTGCCTTGGACCTTGCTCAATCTCTTATCTTATCCAAATTGACCCTCGGCCGCTGATCGTCATGATTAATAGCCACCTCCATACATAGCCAGGCCCTTGGCTTAAGAGGACTTGTCAATCAGTTAGGGATTGACGGTGGAAGAGTAGTACCAAGCTTGGGTATCATTTCTAAGACCTGACCTTACAAACGAGCAGTGCCTAAGTAGCGTACTTGTATTCCCTTTCATAGTATAAACCTTGTGCTGCGACTCCATTGTGAGTCGGTACACATAGAGGATTGACGGTTACCACTAGTGGGCCATCTAGATTAGGGATCTCCTCCATGGAGTGATAGCCAAAGTACTCTTAGGGCAGTAGTAAGTAGGGCAGTAGGACTCTAGCTGGGTGAAGATCTTGCGCCCCAGTAGACATAGCATAAGTAAGATCAATCATTATATCCGTACCTATCTTGAGACGTCATCATCATGTCTCAAGAACAATATAACCAACTCATGAGCACCATGCTCAAAGAAAGGCATGCCCTCGCCAAATTAAGGGCAGAACTTGAAGGGAAAAAGGGGAAGCTCTGCAGGAGCTGCAAAGGGTTTGGGCACCTGGCCCGAAACTGCAGGAACAAAGGAAGAGAGAAAAAGGGGACCGTCATTCCCCAGAATAAATTTGAAGTGTTGAAGAGTAGAGTGATGCAGTGTGGAGTGGAAGAAAGAGCGATAAAGAGTATGAGAACAGTAGGAGTGAAATGTTTTAAGTATGAAGAGAAAGGGCACAAGTGTAGGGAGTGCCCAGCATGGATGAAAAGGAAGAAGGAAGAGAAGGCGGCACGCATGGCAAGGCCACAAAAGGCGCAGCAGGAAGAAAGGCCAGTGCACCCCGTAAGGGAAAAAGTGCAGGAGAAGAGGCTGAGTAGAGTAGAGGAAGAAAAGGCAGTGTGCCCCATAGAGGGAAAGGCACAGCAAAAGGAGTGGAGGAGAAGTTCGTGGGAGGACTTAAGGAAGAGGGCAGAGTGGTACTGTGGACCGACAGTGCCACAAGACGCAGAGTTATGGGAGTTAGGGTGGCGCGGTCAAGGGGCTGTCGTCATATATCTGAAATGCCCAAGATGTAGGAAAGGAGGATGTTATGCAGAAGACGACAGGGGACAAGGAGTACTCCCCTATTGGAGAAGAGAAAAGATTAGTTGGTGTGGATGCAAGGGAAAAGAGGGGCAGAGCAGTGTGCAAGCAAGAGACTTGAGAGGCACAGCAAGGAAAGAGAAAGCGGTACGGCCCAGAGAGGCAAAAGTGCAGCAGAGCAGCACACGGTCAGGAGAACCGGAAAGCACAGCGAGAGAGGGAAAAGGCAGCGTGCCCACAGAGAGGAAATGCACAACAAGAGAGGGGAGTAATCGACAGGAGGTCAGGAGAACCTTCAAGATGTTGAGAGAGGTGTGGCTGAATATTAGAGTAGAGAAGATAGATATGTATGAAGGCGTAATGATAAAAGCACTCTTGGACAGTGGCGTAATGGGAATGTTTATGGATAGACAGACAGCAGCTAGGCATGGGTTCAAGCTGCAAAAATTAGAAAGACCGTTAGTCGTCAGAAATGTAGACAGCATGAATAATAGCGGAGGGGCCATCACGTACCAAGTAGAGTGCAATGTATTTTACAAAGGCCATACGGAAAGAATGAGGATGGATATGTGCGATCTAGGGAAGACAGAAGTAATTCTGGGAATGCCATGGTTGGCAGTACACAATCCAGAGATAAATTGGGAAACTGGGGAAGTCAAAATGACGAGATGCCCACCCCTGTGTGGTGGAGGGAGTCAGAAGAAAGAGAGAGTTAAAAGGATAGCAACAGAGGAAGAAGAGAAAATTGTCCGTTGGGCGATAGATGATAAAGAGGACTGAGGAAGAGAGGAAGAGATAGAAGAGGACCACAGGAAAATCAAGGAAATGGTCCCAAAAAGATTTTTAAAGTAGAAAAAAGTGTTTGGGAAAGTAGAGTCGGAAAGAATGCCGAAGAGAAAGACTTGGGATCACGCAATAGATCTCAAGGAGACGTTTAAACCGCGAAAAGGAAGGATTTATCCTCTATCCAAAAACGAGAGAGAAGAAGTCTAGAATTTTGTGGAAGACCAACTAAGGAAGGGGTATATCAGACCGTCAAAATCCCCTCAAACGTCACCAGTGTTCTTTGTAGGCAAGAAAGACAGAAGTAAGAGGATGGTAATGGACTATCGTAACCTGAACAATCAAACGATAAAAAACAACTACCCGCTCCCATTGATTACAGAACTAATCGATAATATGGGGAGTAAGAAGGTGTTTACAAAAATGGATCTCAGGTGGGGGTTCAATAACATCAGGATAAAGGAGGAGGATGAGTGGAAGGGAGTATTCATGACGCATGTCGGTTTCTTTGAGCCAACAGTTATGTTTTTTGGGATGACAAACTCGCCAGCTACTTTCCAGGCGATGATGAATGAAATCCTGAGAGATTTGATTAATGAAGGAAAGGTTGCTGCGTTTGTAGATGATGTATTGGTAGGAATAGAGACAGAGAAGGGACACGATGAAATTATGGAGGAAATATTGAGGAGGTTGGAAGAAAACGACTTGTATGTCAAGCCGGAAAAATGTGTGTGGAAGGCAAGGAAGATAGGATTCTTGGGCGTAGTAATCGGGCCCAATGGGATAGAAATGGAGAAAGAGAAGGTAGATAGAGTACTCAGTTGGCCACAGCCAAAAACTGTGAAAGACGTCAGAAAATTCTTAGGCCTCACAAATTACTATAGGAGGTTTATTAAGGATTTTGCTTGAGTAGCAAGGCCATTAAATATGCTGACAAGGAAAGATGAGAAATGGCGGTGGGAGGAGGCCCAGCAGAAAGCTTTTGACGAGTTAAAACAAGTTTTCACGACGAATCCAGTATTAGCAGCTCCAGACTTAGACAAAGAGTTTAGAGTAGAGGCTGATGCCTCAAACTATGCTACTGGAGGAGTACTCTCGATGAAGTGCTCAGACGAAAAGTGGAGACCAGTTGCTTTTATTTCCAAGTCTCTTAGTAATACAGAAAGGAACTATGAGATACACGATAAGGAGATGTTAGTGGTTGTCAGATGCTTGGAAGCGTAGAGGCATTTCCTGGAAGGAGCAGTAAAGAAATTCGAGATTTGAACAGACCACAAGAACCTCGAATATTTCATAAAAGCGCAAAAGTTAAACAGGAGACAAGCAAGATAGGTCTTATACCTATCAAGATTTGACTTTACATTGAAACATGTTCCAGGGAGTAAAATGGGAAAGGCAGACAGTCTAAGCAGGAGACCCGACTAGGAGGTTGGAGTAGAAAGAGACAATAAAAACGAGACGTTAATAAAGCTGGAATGGCTGAAAGTGAGAAGAGTAGAAATGGTAGAAGTAATAGTAGATGGGGTAGACTTACTAGAGGAAGTAAGAAAGTCAAAGGTAAAAGACGATGAGGTAATGAAAGCAGTAGAAGAAATGAAACGAGCAGGAGTAAAGATGTTAAGAGACGAAGAGTGGAGAGAGGTAGACAGCATAATATATAAAGAGGGAAAGGTATACGTGCCAAAAGATGAAAAGCTGAGGGCAGAAATTATCTGACTGCACCATAATATGCCAGTCGGAGGACATGGAGGGCAGTGGAAGATAGTAGAACTGGTCACCCGTAACTTTTGGTGGCCAGGAATAACAAAGGAGATGAAGAGATATATGGAAGGATGCAATGCTTGCCAGCGAAACAAAAACCGCACAGAGCAACCAGCGGGCAAGTTGATGCCCAATTCTATTCCGGAAAAACCTTGGACATATATATCGGCAGACTTTATCACTAAGTTGCCCTTAGCTCAGGAATATAACTCGATCTTAGTAGTAGTCAACAAATTGACAAAAATGGTACATTTTATACCTACTACGGAGAAAACATCGGCAGAAGGACTAGCCAGGTTGTTTAGGGATAACGTGTGGAAACTGCATGGTCTACCCAAAAGCATCATATCGGATCGGGGACCACAGTTCATGGCAGGATTAATGAGGGAGTTAAATGAGATACTGGGGATTAAGAGTAAATTGTCAACAGCGTTCCACCCTCAGACAGATGGGCAAACAGAGAGGATCAACCAAGAATTGGAACAGTACTTAAGGATGTTCATCGATCATAGGCAAGAGCAATGGCCAGAATGGTTAGAAACAGCAGAGTTCGTGTACAACAATAAAGCGCACTTGAGTACCAGAACGTCGCCTTTTAAGGCAAATTATGGGCAAGATCCCAGGATGGGGTTCGAGGGAAGAAAGAAGAGGAAATATGTGGGAGCAGAGAAATTCATTGAAAAGATAAAGGAAATACAGGAAGAGGCAAAAGCGGCGCTGGGAAAAGCGCAAGAAGATATGAGAAAGTACGCCGACAGGAAAAGATCGGATGTAAAGGAGTATAAAGTAGGGGACTTGGTTATGTTAAGCACCAAGGACTTAAAATATCAGATGATTGGAAGGAGAATGGAGAAGTTGACGGAGAGGTTCGTAGGCCCTTACAAAATTAAGAAAATCATATCATCGAACGCGGTTGAATTGGAATTGCCAAGCACAGTTAAAATACATCCAGTAATCAACGTTAGTAGAATACATAGATATATAGGGCAAGTAGAGGGACAGAGAAAGGAGCAACCTGCTCCAGTAATAATTGAAGGGGAAGAAGAATGGGAAGTGGAGAGAATCCTAAACAAGCGGCAAGTAAGAGGAAAGGATAAGTATCTAGTTCACTGGAAAGGATTTATGGCAGAATCCGATACTTGGGAGGGAAGGGAGAATTTAGAGAATGCTAAGGAAGCGATCGAAGAATTCGAGAAGGAGTATTAACGAGACATAGAAGATGTGGTGTGACAAGAGCGTGAAGAAGAAACATTCAGACAAGGAGAATTACTGGGAAAATTCACGGCAAGAACGTTATATGGATGGTTGGACAAGTGATACAACCAGGAATATTGGGGGAGATTAAAGAGAAACTGGAGGCGATGGAAGGGCAAGAGACTGGGAAGAAGAGGGACGATGAAAATGATCCCGGAAGAAGAAGAAGAGGAAGAAAAATTGGAAGGGATAGAAGAAGACGACAATGAGATGGACAACATGGTTGACCCATACTACGAGTTGTAGGAAAAAAAAAAAAATTCCTCAGGACGAGGAAACTTGAGAGGGGAGTGGTATTAGAACTTGGCAAAACGGCTAAGTCATTATTAATATTTCTTTTCATTTTCATTTCTTTTATTTTCTTATTGATGGACGCATGAGATAAAAGTGACTCATAAGGAAGCGCGGGACTTTAGTACAGGGTTAGGGTCAGACATTTGTATAAGTAGTGTACAGAATCCAACAGGAACTCTATCGAGTTTTCCTTGTCAAATGCTGATAAAGGAGCAGTTGGCTTAATTCTGGCTTTGGAGTTGGCTAGTTTGACAAATAGTCTGCAAAAACAGAAGCAGGCCCAGGAGAGCTATACTTATCGCGCAAATAGTTCCAGAAAGACTCTGCATTCTCTTTTCCATGCATAAGGATATTATGAGCTAGGGATGAGCTCATTATCCCAAGAGCCTAAGAGTTAAGGCTGCTGCGTCTAGCGCACTCATCTTGATCTGTAGTGGAAGGAATAGTGGAGAAAGTGAGCATATCCTTGGCATTATAAGGAGAACCAGGCATAGTAATCATGGCAAGACAGGACTGCACACTGATTGCCCAGAATGGATAAACAGAAGAACCAGAGAGACGAGGAATAGTAGAGATTAAACTTGTTATAGCTATTATTAAGAAATCAGCTTAGTTCAGGGAGCAGATGCAGCAATGAATGCACAGTGCTTTATCCTAAGCAGCCATAGGCCATAGCATCTGCAAAGGAGTAGAGGATCTTGTGAACATGAGGGGATTCAACAGGGAGATTATCTCAATCCCCAACAGATCAACAAGCCAGTTAAGTCTTTTCCATCAACTGAGACAGCTTGAGAGTGCCAAAGGAGGTCAGGGCAAACCGGGGCCTATAACCTGTTAGAAGGATAGAGAGCAGCAATTACAGTGGGGACAAATAATGGCCCACTCACTGAGTTATCCAACAGATAATAATAGACAACCTGATAGAAAAGAGAGATCTCGAGAGAAGCAGAGAGACTTCGTGATGTGGTAGTTTGAGATGAAGAAGCACCATGCTTAGGTAAGTGTGACTTGTATATTAAACTATAGTAATACACAATATAATAATTTATTTAACAAGATAGTCATCTGTTCTTTTCTTAGAACAAAGGACAGCCTCCATATGGTTAGGTTATCATTATTCCAGTACAAAGACACTACCATATGTAGAAAAATAGGTAGTAATCAGGTGATGATCTATACTAGTGCACAGACCATCATAATTATATATATAAGGACTTATAGTCTGAGGATTAGACCTTAGACTTAACAACATCTCTTGTTACTATCTAAACTTTGTATTTTTGATCCTTTTAAGATTCTAAAGCACCAATCACAAATAAGTAAGTGACTACTTGTGATAAGACCAAGGTATATAGATATTAGCTTAGCTTCAATCAGTATGACATTCATGGTTTGGAGGTAGAGCTGATCCTTGACAGAGTTATTTGTCCAGATGTAAGCAATAACTAATGCAATGTTAGATTTTTTAATACTACTATCTGTAATGATGGTGACACTATGTGAGGAGTTTTGCAATTGGTTGAAGACATATCTGAGATTTTGAATATGTTTGTAAGTGTCCTCATTAGAGAAAGAAACAAGAGAATGAAAAGTAATTCTACTAGAGAAACAATTGACTAATCTCAAACCAGGAGAGAAAAGAGTATGAGTAGAATTAAAACATGCAAAGATTTCATTGAGGTATTCATTGACATCCTTGATGGGGCTTTTTAGTTTTACTTGTTGTTTGGCTATAAGATTAGCTGTTGTAAACCTATAAGAAGGTTGATTCTTGGCATGAGGGGTATCTAATATTGAGTTAATAGCATGTAATGGTGGAATAGAGGCATAATGAAGATGATGGCAACTATTCAACTTCCAAAGGTAAAGAGAAATGGAGATGAGACCTACTATAGCTTCAATGTCCTCTGATAGTAATATTCAGAAAGTACCTGTGATTCATAAAGCAGCCCTGTGCTGCATTTTCTTGAGTTCAGATAGGTTATTGATAGTAGAGGAACCCTTGAAGAACCACAACTGGAAACCATATAGCATGATTGATAGTATATATGTTCTATATAGTAGTCATTTTTGAAAAAAAAAGAGATCTCGTAATAAGTTGCCTAGGAGTTTTATAGCCTTGAGGGTTGAGAGACACTTGGTGGCATAGAAGTGGATATGATAATAGAAGTTGAGTTTATGATCAAAGTGGAAACCCAGGTAATGCCAAATTGGTTTGGGAGTGAGGATAAAGCCTTCTACTGAGGTAAGATCAATAGATAGGTTAGGGAGGTAACAGGACCTTGTAAAATAAAAGACTTCAGACTTTTTATACTCTATGACAATGTAAGGCTTAGTCGGGTTGATCTTAACCTCACTCCTTATCTGAGTTAACAAGGAGAACTCAATAGAGTTCCTGTTAGATTTTATATACTATATATACATGAATAATAACCCTAAACCCTGTACTATAGTCCTGCACTTTCCTATAAATTACTTTTATCTCGTACATTCATTGATAAGAAAATAAAAGAAAAGAAAATAGAAAATAAAATAAATATTAACTTAGCCATTTTGCCAAGTCATGATACTATCTCCCTCTTAAGTTTCCTCATCCTGAGGAATTTTCCTACAACTTGTAATATGGGTCAACCATATTGCCCATTTCATCTTTACCTTCTTTCATCCATTTTTTTACTTCTGAATTTTCTCCCTCAGTTTCTTCTTCCTCATTGATTGTTCTTCTTCTCCCAAATTTTCCTCCTTTCTATTATCTCCAATTCCATTCTAACTTTTCCTAATATTCTTGGTCATACCTTTTATCTGACCACACAAATAATTTTCTTGCTGTAAATCTCCCTGGTAATTCTCTCCTCTCAAATATTCCTTTTTCTCATTCTTGCCTTATCACATCTTTCTAGTCTCATCGGTATTCTTTTTCAAACTCCTTAATTGCTTTCTTTGTATTCTTTAAGTTCTTTTTTCCTTCCCAAGTATCCAACTTTGCTGTGAATCTCTTCCAGTATACCAAGTATTTATCCTTCCCTCTTAATTGCCGTTTATTCAATATTTTTTCTACTTTCCACTCCTCTTCTCCTTTGATTATTACTAGAGCTGGTTGCTCCTTTTTTTTGCCTCTCTACTTGTTCTATATAACATCATATTCTACTAACATTTACTACTAGATGTATTTTTATAGTACTAGGTAATTTCAGCTTTACTACATTCAATAATATGATTTTCTTAATTTTGTAAGGACCAATGAACCTCTCTGTCAGCTTCTCTGTCCTCCTCCTGACCATCTGATACTTCAGATTCTTAGTACTCAACATTACTAAGTCTTCTACTTTATAGTTGTTAACCTCTCTTCTCTTTCTGTCTGCATACTTCTTCATCTCCTCTTGCACTTTACTCAGTGCTGCTTTTTCTTCTTCCTGTATTTCTTTTATTTTCTCTACAAATTTCTCTGCTTCCTCATATTTTCCTTCCTTTTTTCCCTTGAATCCCATTCTTGGATCCTATTTATAATTTGCCTTAAAGAGCATCGTTTGAGTACTTGAGTGTACTTTATTATTGTATATAAATTTTGTCATTCCCAACCATTCAGGCCACTGCTCCTGCCTATGATCGATAAACATTCTCAAGTATTGCTCTAACTCTTGGTTCATTCTCTCTGTTTGCTCATCTGTCTGTGGGTAAAATACCGTCAATAATTTACTCTTGGTCCCCAGTATCCTATTCAGCTCCCTCATCAACCCTGCCATAAATTAAGGTCCTCTATCCAAAATAATGCTTTCTGGTAGGCTGTGCAACTTCCACATATTGTCTTTGAACAACCTAGCTAATCCCTCTGCCAATGTTTTCTCTATAGTAGGTATAAAATATACTATTTTCATTAACCTATTGACTACTACTAAGATTGAGTCATATCCCTAAGCCAAAGGCAGCTTGGTGATAAAATCTACTGATATATGTGTCCAAGGCTTTTCTGGAATTGAATTTGGCATTAACTTTCTTGCTGGTTGCTCTGTGTGATTTTTATTTTACTGGTAGGCATTATATCCTTTCACATATTGCTTTACTTCCTTTGTAATTCCTAGCCACCAAAAGTTTCTTGTGACTAATTCTACCATCTTCCATTGTCTCCCATGTTCTCCTACTAGCGTATCATGATGTAATTTGATAATTTCCATCCTCAATTTATCATCTTTTGGTACATACACTTTTCTTTTTTTATATATTATGTATCAAATACAGAAAGATGAGAAATGGAGGAAAGGAGTTATAAATAGAATCACACTCTGGAATGGATATATTATACTACTTTGGAGAATAAATAGTACTTAGCAATGATGGAGAACCCAAAAAGACAGAATAAACACATTGGAGCAGAGTACAACTTTGATAAATGACCTTGGCTTCAACTTATGTGTTGTGCCCCAGTCTTCAGTTGTAAGGTCAGTCACTTATTTTAGAATGGAAGGAAGTTGTTAGAACAGAGGTTTTAGGGATATAAAATAGAGAATAAAGTAGACTAGGATAGGATTAGGACCAAATGACATTAATTTACAAACTGAGGAAATACACTGTAACTACTTAGTATTTATAGGAAGTCTGGAATAGGAGGAGAGTAGTTTACTACACTATCCTACTATTTATAATTTTAGGAGAATTATTAGGGAAAATAAAATTACATAATTGTTAAATTTCTAGAATATGACATTATGCTATCTTCCTCTCTCCATTCTTCATCTCTCTGCATCTTCACTCCTACTTACTTCATTTCTTTCACTGCCTTAACTACCTCATCATCTTTTACTTTAGACTGCTTAACCTTTGCTAGCAAGTTTACTCTGTCCACAATTATTTCTACTTTCTTTGTCTGTCTAATCTCCAACCACTTTGCTTTTACCAAGGTCTCATTCTTGTTGTCCCTTTCTACTCCTATTTCCCAGTCTGGTCTTCTACTCAAACTATCTGCCTTTCTCATTTTACTCCCTAGAACATACTTCAATGTAAAATCAAATCTAGATAGGTATAACACCCATTTTGCTTGTCTTTGATTTAATTTCTGCACTTTCATAAAGTATTCAAGATTCTTATAGTCTGTCTAGATCTCAAATTTAACCACTATTTCTTCCAGGAAGTGCCTCCACACCTCTAAGCATCTGACTATTGCTAACATTTCCTTATCATGGAATTCATAGTTTCTTTCAGTATCTGTCATGACTTAGCAAAATAGCTAAGTCATTATTTATATTTCTTTTCTTTTCTTTTTCTTTTTCTTTTTCTTTGGACTTACAACTACAAGGTGGAGCGTGGGAAAGTATCACGTGACTTTGTCACAATGTCACAATGGGTGTGATGGATGGTCATGTCACAAGTCATAGTCATAAGGTGTCACATGACTAGAGTAACATGAGGACCATGGGAGAGTAAGCACATAGCCACAGTAGTAAAGTGTATAAGTAGGTAGAGAAATGAGCAAGAACTCCATCGAGTTCTCTTTGTCAAACT
>Ga0157360_1000507_pt1 | contig 14601 bp, 15 predicted proteins | sample AttlaeALBM1_FD_111483 | JGI IMG/M metagenome (GOLD analysis project Ga0157360, IMG submission 111483) | Fungus gardens microbial communities from leaf cutter ant in Ribeirão Preto, State of São Paulo, Brazil - Atta laevigata ALBM1 | ecosystem: Host-associated > Fungi > Mycelium > Unclassified ... | reverse complement strand
CTACTTAAAGCCTATACACCTCACCTACCTACTGCAGACAGCTTTACGAGCTATGTAGAGCCTTTTTTTGGGGCGGGTGCGCTCTTCTGTCATATGCGCAATAAATACCCCCGTAAACCTTCGCTTATCAACGATATCAATCCTTATGTTGTTAACGTACTTAGAGTCATTCAAGAGCTTCCGGCGTTGTTCAGATCTCAATTGCAGAAATTGGAACAGGCTTACATCTCTATATGCAGTAAGGGAGAACGTAGCAAGTTCTACTACGAGACAAGAAGACAGTATTGGTTGCTTGAAGATGACCGCTTACAGTTCCCTTCTAGCAGCAAAGGTAAGGTCTTGTGTGCTGCTTACCTGTACTTCCTCATGAAGACGGGATTTAACGGCCTGTGGCAGCCTATGCGGTCACGTAATGATTACTTTGGTACTGCGTTTGGCCTTGGCAATGAAAAGCCTGGATTCATTGATTACGCGCTTATACATGAATGGCATGAAAATCTACAAGACACAGAGATCACATGTTGCAGCTATGAAGAGATAAGCATCCCCCATAACTCCTTTGTGTTCTGCGATCCCCCCTACCTGGACAACACCGTCAGTTATGGCACAAAGAGAGTTGATACGGTTTCACTGTTGCGTTGGTGCGAAAAACAAAGCCAAGGTGCAACTGTCTGGCTTGCTAACAGATACGTTGAGACGAGCTTCTATGAAGACTTCTCCGTATATGATCAAAAGCACGTTTATGACGTTAGCTACACAGGCGGTAAGAAAACGGTGAGCAGTAAGAAAGAAGTGCTGTTGATCTGGAATAAGAAACAAAATAACAACACTGCAATCGCAGCATAATTTAAAGGCGGATATATGAATAATAATATTATAGATGGTATTTTTGTGATTAGAGTAAAAGAAGATAATAAGCAAAAGCTTAAACGTTGGCTGGGAGGCGCTAATCTCTTAAAGATGGTTAACATTAGACCGGATTTATGGTTCGAAGATTATCAAGAAGGGGTTTTCTATATTCAAGAATCAGACCGTTTAATTATGCTTGATGAGTTAACAGAAAAGGATAGCGGAACGCTTATTATTTCTTTCGACTATTATGGTTCACACATCCCTTATAATAAAGTTAAAGAGATGGGTGATTATTTAGGGGTAGAAGTTAAAGTTATTTTGTCAGTTTAAAAAAAGGAAATATTTAATGAAAAAAAGAGAAGAAGAGATAAACGTTTTAGATTCGAATTTTGACATCATTGATTACGTTGCAAACACAACAAAACCACTCGCATATGATTTTTACAAAGGTGATTTTAAAGCATACGCAAAAAGCATTACACTGGTTCAAAATAATTACACGAAAGATATTATAATCTTGTTCAATAAATATTTCGCAGAGTCAGGGTTTAAAGATAAGCAAAATATTGCATATAGAATAGAGCAAGCCATAAAAACGTGTAGATTTCTGAAGATGGGTTATTTTGGATTTGATTATGCTGCAAGTGGTTTCTATCACGTATTATTTTTGCAATTGCTAGAAAATAAGATCGAAAATGAAAACAAAAAGCGCAAAAAAAATATAGGGGTTATAAATGCATGTAGTAAAGAGGATTTCGATCTTATTAAGTTAATGTCTTATTTCTACAAATAAACTGAGGGTAGATTATTAAATCACTTTGGTCAGGACTGAGAAATGAAAAACAGGGTAAGGAAACAATAAACCTTACCCTGAAACATTACCAACAAACATGGAGAGTGATCTTCCTTAATCATTAATTAATAGATACCACTTAGAAATAATAAGTCAACCTAAAATAGGTAAATACTTTATTTTTTATTTTTGCATGTTATATGTTATTTATGTTCAATTTAAAGAGGTTTTATTATGGATATATATGAAGTTATTTTATTAGATAGAGTTTATGATTTTTATCATGGTGATGGTAATCCTACATCTACTTCATTTTTTCAAGATGAAGATTTGATAGATCTGTTTATAAGTTTAGTTGATTCAAATGAAGTAAAAACAATCAAGGAAATAACAAATTTAAGAAACAATGAAAACTATAAACGCTTACTTTGTTATGACATCAAATCTGCGATTAACAGAAAAAGTGCTGATTTGATGAGCCGTTACAATCGAGATGTTCTGAATGGAGATGTAAGCAGAGAAGATTTCAAAGCCGCCTTGCTCTATTGCGAAGAGAAAGGTAAGGACTTGTTTAAATTTACATGTATAGAGCATGGTGATGAAGTTAAGATAGAGTTCTTCGGGGGGCTAACTTTATGCTTTAAAGTCCATGCTGTTGAAAAGTTTGTAGTGTCTCCCGAACAAGGCTACTATACATACAGTGAAATCAGAAAATTATCAGAAGAATGCTTAATAAAAACTATACGTGAAATTGGTAAAATATGGAAAACAAAAAATCTGATTTAAGATTTAAAAGTTTAAAAGAATATGATGAGTATTTGAAAAATATTGAAACTGATAAAAAAAGAAGGCTAAACAAACTTCGTCATACAATAAGGAATAAAAACGCTAACGAGATTATGATAGAGCTATCTTATCTTGTTACTCAATATCATTATCAATTTAATGATAGTGATAATTTTCTTGATTATTACCTTTTTGAAAATGATTGCATTGATGAGGTTGTAATAAGAATGCTTTTGTCTATGAATCATAAAATAACACAATCAAACCTTAGCGCAATATTAATATTAAAGCAAAAAAACATAATAAGTAATGATTTATGTGAGTTATTTTACGACATGACAAAAAACAAGGAAAGGGAATAAACCCTTTCTTTGTCACTCCAAAAATACATCATACTCAACTTTCATATTATCTAAAAAAAATTTTTCCAAAATGGCAAACTTATCTTCTTTAATCTCTCCGAACTTTTCCTTAACCATTGCACTAACAATATCTTTTTTTAAAATGAATAATGTTTTTTTTAGTTTATCGTCGTAGAAATCAGGATTCTTAATCTTTCTAACTAAAATAACTTCACTACTAACAAGTACTTTACTCTTTTTTGTCAAAAATGATTTAGGGTAATGTAATATTATTTTAAACTTTAAGTTATAAGCGTTCTTTCTTCTTACTATATCTATAGTGTGATTTAGTATGCTGCACCTGAATATTAATTCATTATCCTTATTATATATCCTTTCAGTTAAACTCATTTCATACTCCTTTTAAATATATTTGATTTTTTCAAGCCATTTGCTTTTAGCAGATAGAGCATTTCTATGATTAGCACTATCAAAGTTTTTCTTATAAAGAGAAACTTCAGCTGTTAAAAAATCAGCCACTTCGCTCACATGCTCTGTTAACTTTTCACTTCCTTCCACATCTTCTTTGATAGAAAATCCAATCCCAAACCCTGCGAGCTTTAAAATAATTTGCTTTCCGAAATCAGAGCAATCTGTTTCTATATATCCTGTGCTCCACTCCTTTATTTCATCGAAATAATATGCCAGCAATAAGCTAACAGCATCTTCAAAATCTCTTGGAATCCCGAAAACTACTATAGCATCACGACCTGACCAGAAAAAAAGATCATCTCTTACAACTATGTGCTTAGTTATTAACGCTTTAATATCGCTTTTAGAATCTGTTCTCCATAAGATACCTAAACACTCCGGGTTTTCTAAAACTGGTTCACTATCTATGGAAGGGGGATTACTCCCCTTCTGTCCTGACGGACTTGTTTTTTTTGTATTCAATATGTTCATAAAAACTCCTTTCAACTGATATAATATATATTATATTAAACTGCCTATGCTTAATTCTGTTCAACTTACTGCCTTCTTCCTCTCTTCGATTTCACGCTTAAACTTAGCCAGTTCGGTAAAGAAGCGAGTTCTATTTTCTGCAGTCATGTACTCGAAAAGAGATTTGCCGTATACATCTTTGATAAAAGGATTACAGCCTGCACGAACAAGGAATGCCATCAGCATGACTCTCTGCACGTGATAGAAAAGAACGTTTTTTCCCTCATCATCAATAAGCTGTACATCAGCACCTGACTCTACTAAAAACAAAACTACCTGAGCGTTCTGGTTGAGCATAATAGCCGTTTGTCCTTTGCTGTTAACCAGGTTCAAATCTGCGCCAGCTTTAACCATAGCAGCCGCTACTTCATTGTTTTTAGCTTTGCAAAGAGGAAAAAGATCACCCCATGCAAATCGCATAATGTAGTTAACATCTGCACCAGAATTAATCAGTGCGCTTACTTCGCTGGCTGAACCTGCAGAAGACAGGTTAAACGTCTGTTCTTTTTTTAATGTTTCGATATCGTTCATCATGCCCTCCCTTATTTATAATCTTTATAAGTTAAAGGGGGCGTTCCTTCCTCATCGAGCAAGCCCATATCCTGAAATTGGTTATATGCCTGATCATAATTGTTTTCAAACTGGTCAAAATTATCAATTAACTCATGCCCCACAGCATTATGCTGTTTCGAATATTGTTCTATTGCTTTTTCGTCTATATCAGCACTTTCTTCAACAATAGTTTCCTCTTCATCTATTTTTAAGAACTCACTGTAATCAGTCAAAATAAAGCAGGTAGAATAAGTACCAGAAGAACTAAGCAGATCCTGATACACTTTTAGCTGTTCTTTTTTAGTTTTTACGTCTTTTCCTGCAAGTTTCTGCTTATTCTTATCTTTTTCGATTAAGTCATATTTTTCAGCAACACGTTTAAGAATAACGGCGTTGATTTGATTTTTTTCTAAATTAGCTTGGCCTGCACCAAATATTTGAATAGTACCGTCGAAATCAAGTTCATCTTTCATAGGTCTATTTAACTTAATAACACCAAAACATCCATCCTTTAAATTATAAGCTTTATTACTAAGGTATTTAGCATGTTCTTGTTGTTCATGCGCTGGATTACCATTGCTACTTTCAGTGTATGCGTAATTCTTCCAAACGAAGTTTTGAACGTTTTGAGATATCCAGTGTTTCAAATTACTTAATAGGCTAATATCTTTAATGTTTTCAACATTAGCAATATCATTCTTTTTAGAGTACCTGTCCTGTAAAATCTGAACAGTATTTAAGCAAAGCTGACCATATTCTTCACCAAATACTTCGGATACAATATCTGCACCTACATGTAAAAGAGCAAGTATTTGCTTTTTCCTGTGATCATTCTTTATAGCCTGATAGTCTCTATTATTTTCAAGCTCATTTTCATAAGTAAGCATCGCATCATTCAGTTTTTCGTGATTTTTAGCGATGTAATCAACATATAGCCCTCTTAAATGACCATGATTCTCTAAAAGAAGCGCGTCCCATCTTTCCATTTCATCGATTGAAACATCAACAAAGTTATGCAAAAGAGGATCGTTAATATCTATTTCAAGTAAACGGCTAGATACAGCTTCTTCTTTTTTATGTCCTTTTACTAAATCAATAATTGATGTGTTAGATAATGCAAACATAATAAGGTCATAAGAATAACCCTCTGTAAAACCTATATCGCTATCATGCTTAGAGCGAGGAATACCATTACAAATATTAAGAATATTTTCCGCAAGATCTCCTGATGCGCCTTTACCGCCCATCATGTCAATTTCATCAATGCAGTAGAAGCCTGATGTACTGTCTGCAAGCTTTTTCTCAAAAGCAACGCTTGTAGTCGTGTAGTTAGTGATTAGAGTTCTGTTCAATTGCGGTCTGCATTCAACTGAACTCATGCGCACGTACATAGACGTTTTACCTTTACCTGCTTCACCGTAAAACACGATCATGGGTGAAAACAACATGGTTTTTCTTATTCTTCCTCTACAATAAGCCGCAGCCATTGCAAGTACATACAAGCATACTTGAGGAGAACGACGCATCATTTCTTTGAAAACAGCTATTTGTATTTCAGAACTACCTTCGATTACAGAAAAGCCTTTAGTTGTGCCAACATATTGTTCGTTAGTTTCGCGGATATGAATCCAGTCATTATTTTCGGTTTTTACCCAACCTTTTGTTGTATAAGCAAGTTTGCTCTCAACGAAAGCTTTTCCCATCGAGTTATCGGCTTTAATGTAATCTTCCTGACCTCTTTTGAGAGCGTTATTGATTGCAACCTGAATCATTTTTTCATTCTGGACAGGAGGAATCCAGCCTGCAAGACGAAGCTTTGATTTAATTATATTGCTGTAATCAGGATGAGTTAAAATAATTTCTTTTATTTTGTTTTTATCAACAGATAAATAACGAACGCGAACATAAGTTTCGTTTAGCCTATCGTTCATGTTTATTTTATCACTTGGATTAGACTGATATAAACCAACTGGATAAACAAAGTTTTCATGCAATAACTGCCAATAAGGTGTTTCATCGTCTTTAGTTTTAGCTTTTTTATAAAAACCTGTCTCATGAATTAAATATTCACTATCAGAATAAAAAGCCGTGTCAATGAGATATTGAAACCTCCCTTTGTTTAATATATTTTCGTTTGAACCTTCCATTATTATCTCCTGTTTATTTCTTTCTCTTATCTAATTATAATTTTTACTACAAAATGTCAATGGCTTTGTAGTATTTAATTTATAAAAAAGGGGTTTCCCCCTTTTTTATTTTTTAGGTTTCGGCTTGTCGCTTTTATCAATGTCATCATTTTTTATTTCAGACATGATTTTATCTAAATCAAGTTTGTGTTTTTGTTTTAAATATTTTTTCAATGCTTTGAAATCTTCTTCTAATGTATCTTTGACTTCAGATAGATTCCCAACCTCATTGATGATGCTATTGCTGAAATCTTTTTTCTCGTCTTCACTCATATCGAAAGCGTTGCTGATTGCTTCCATATGTTTAACTGCTGTACCCAAATCATCTCTTAATTCATCGTTAGATTTGATAAGAGAATCGTTTTTCTCTTTAAGATCTTTATTCTCTTGACCCAGCTTCTGTTTTTCTTTATTGATTGACTGATTTTCTTCAATCAATGCATCACTTGTTGTTTTAAGATCGGCATTATCACTAAGAACAAGATTGTATTTCTGTTTAATATCATCAAGTTCAGCATTAGCTTGTTTAAGAAGTTCATCGACTGCAAGCTTAGCTGTTTTCTCATCAGAAAGTTCTTGTTTAAGCTTATCAACTTCTTCATTCAAGCTAACAATAGTTTCATCACGCTGTTCTATTGTCTCAACGTGCTTACTGATGATGATATCTTTGTCAGCAATAGCAGTTTTATGCTGTTCGGACTGCTCCTGAATAATATTTTCATAAGATTCAGTAAGCGTGTTAACATTTTCCTGATGCGATTCTTCAAGGGTTTCAATCTGATTCTTGTGAGATTCAATAAGCTGTGCTTTTTCTTCTGCGGCACTAAATTGAAACTCTGTATATTCTTTATCGAGATTAATAAACTCTGTATTAAGTTTGTTGTATTTAATCTCTTCTTCTGCAAGATTAGCAGTTAGTTCATCACATGTAGCGTGTGCTTCTTCAAGCTCTGCACTAATGGATTCAATTTTTTCGTCTTTTTCTGCAATGATAATGTTTTTGTTAGCAACTTCATTGATTAAGTTTTCATTATTTTCAAGTTGCTTTTTAACATCATCTTCAAGATTGACGATTTTATTATTTGCATCAATAAGTTTACCCTCAGTGATCATATTGACTTCACTGATTTGTTTTGCCGTTTCTAATAAATGGATTTCTTTATATTTATCTGCTAACACACCAGAAACCAAACGATTAAAATCATGTGATTTCTGAATGTTGGATTTAGCTTCGTTTGTTTCTTTTATTTGTTCAGTGATGATATGGCGAACTTCATCATTTATTTCATGCTCAGGCGAGATGAGAATGTCTTTCTTCGATTCCTCTTCAAGCTCTTCAGATCTGTTCTTAATTTTGTCAGTGCTTGCAAAACCATATTCATCAAGATATTTTTGAATGACGTCAGAAACACCTTTATCTTTTTCCGCTGACTTAGGATCAAGAGATTTTAATGGCGATAATCCGGCTTTTTCAAGATCATTATTTATTTGGTCAAATAATTTATTGAAAACAGTAGTTTCATTTATATCAAGAACTGAAATCTGTTTTTTATTATTATAAAAGGTTTTCTCTTCTGGCAACCCACTTTCTGGATCTATTTTTTTAAGAACGTAAGTATCTTGAACTAAGTCGCCTTCATTGTTAAATTTGTATACGCCGTTGTTAATTGTTCTTCCGTAAATTATGACATGAACATGCGGCCCCACACCTTCTTGATAATGCACAGGTGAAACAAAGCTTCCTGCATCGCCATTTTTAAAAATTTTATTTTTTAAACCTTCACCGCCGTTTGATTGATATGCAAAATCGCGATAAGAAAGACTTTTAGCGATTGTCTGTTGTGCTTTGAGAATTTCTTCTTCTGTTTTCAAATGTCCCAAATAAATAACAAAATGACCATATTGTCTATTCGAGTCAGTTGGTTTGTTTCTTGCGTTGATTTCAAATTGATCAGGATGTCTATTCTGAAAATCGAAAACATTTTGATCAACAGGAAAGTGTTCAGGATGGTTAGGTTCGTAAACAATCGCGTCTTCTATAAGATGACCTTGCTCATCTTTTATTGTGCGTGTATACGTTCCTCCCATCATTTTTAGATAAGCTTCATTCATTGAACGCGCTAAAACGGGGTGATCATGATCCATCGGTGTATTAATGTAAGCATCACCTAAACCTTCTTCTTTTGCGCTATCAGTTCTTAAAAATCCTCTTAGCGCTTTTTCTGTTTTATGCCCCATAAACTTCATTACTGCCATAATATATCTCCTTTTTTTATTTAATCTTATTTAAGTTCTAACTCCAGTAGAAATTAAGTCAACAGTCGGGTTAGGGGTTCAGATAAGCGGTAAACCCAAAACAGAAAAACGGGTTACCTTTAAACCCGACTTTACTTTTTACTCACTACTAAACGTTTACCCTCTTCCAAAAGCTCTGTTGCCTTTGCATCGGCAAGAGCCAGAAGGACAGACGCGAAAGCATCGTTTGAAATGGCTTTTAACTTCTGGATTAGCTCTTCAGGGATACGCACACCTACCAGAGTGGGATCATCTTCTTTCGTTATTTTAAAACTGCACGAAACGCGTGATAGCGAGTTGTATGAGGACTCAGGCACATCTTCATACTTATATGACCAATAGCCGCTACCCATAGCAAAAGCAGTGTTCTGAGAGAGTTCAGTGAACTTCTCCATGTTGTTCAGCCAGTCCAGGCTGTCGTCGTTGTTAGTAGCAGGCTTCTTAGCCATAAATCACCTCATAAGATCAGAAAAGAAAACGATGTTATATTATATTAACATCCTTAGCCATCACTTACCGCTCTTCTTCGACTTCTGAACACTGGCTTTAACGAGTCGCCCAATTTCTGTTCCTATGAGGTTAATCTCCTTACGAGCATCCATCACATTCGGCAAGCCGCTGTTTGTCGTAAAGACTGTCATACCCTTTCCGTAACCTCGAGGATAAGAGACACGCTTACGTACATACGGCATCTGATACTTGTCATCGTAATAGCCCTTAGCCTTAGCGCGCTCAGTGGCCTGTTGCTCTAACGACTCGAGGAGTTCGGCTTGCTCACGCACTGCCATCTCTACACGATTAGGAAGCAATATGTAATCCTTGTTGTCAGCTTCAAGCTCTTGGATGCTTTTGAGGGTAGCGGAGTAGCTTGAAGCATCCAAGATGGTTGGCACGATAACCATAGGCGCTAACTTACCGCCCAGGTCAACACCCGGAGAATGGTCAAATATGAAGATCTCACAATCCTTGTTCGGTTTACGTGATATCTCAAAAGGTAGGTTATGGCCAGATGAAGCTGCCAGTTCAGAAAAAAGCATTGCTCCGCCTTGCGGGTCAAGGTCTATGAGATTTACCTTTTTACCCTTACTTGCAAACATTCCAGCCATCTGGATTGCTAAAGTAGTCTTACCAACCCCGCCTTTTCTGTTCCAAACTGAAATTAAGAACATAAAACACCTCTTAGAAGCATAAAATTAGGATAAGTATCCAATCGATGTGTTGCTGTCTAAGAATAGTAGCATACTGAATGTTATACTACAATAATATATGTTGATATAGTATATGTTAATATATATTAGATTGATGTACGCGAAAAATAAGCCCTACACATGAGGTAAGGCTTACAGAAACGGAAGGGGGTTACATGCTGTATTTGCGTCTTTTTTGCACATCATGATTTGCTGCTTCAAGCGATTCATCCTGTTGCTCTGTTTTACCATCAATTGTCTTAAACGGTGCATACTGATCAAGACGCTTATTAGAGTGTATAGCTTTAAACATAGCCTCCTGCTCTCTGTTTTGCGGTTGTATCGAAAGCCCTTCTTTTACAGCCATTTCGTATGCAACAGTAAGAACAGCAGGATTGGTGGAGTTTAGCGTAATGGTTTCCCACTCTTTTTGCTTTGCCATTGAGATCACACGAGAAGCAGCAGTCAAGGGATCTACCGTTTTACGACTGAAACCAAATTGGATGTTATTTAAACTCTCATCTATGACAGATTTATCATTCAATAATATCCTTCTCGACATATATTCTGTGTCAATGCGTTTAATGCTGTCTTTAGAATAAAGCATATATATGTCTTCTTCAGTTAGGATACCTTCTTCATCGCTACTTACGTTTAAATCATGTCTGTTAGCGTCTTCACTATGCTGTTTTAGTGATTCAGATTTAGATTTTATTACTTCGCCATTTTCATGCATGATAAACATTTTTTCAAGGACAGCATTAAAATGCTGTTCATCTCTACCTTTAAACTCCTTATAGTAATTATCATAATAGCTTCGATTGATTCTATTAAAGCTTTCAGTATCATCCTTTTCAATTGATGCAAGCTCTTTATCGAAAGAATCTTTGTTTACAATTATTCTCTTAAAAGCATTAACCTCATCATCAGTAAATACATATTCTTCACTTATTTTAAATGTTGTTGAAATCTCACGTTGTTGTGCAGGTGTTTCTTCAGATAGATTATCGTTATCTTTATTAACAATATTAGCATTACGAGTCGCTTCTTTTTTGTCTCTAAGTATTCTTTCTGTTAATGAAATATTTTTTTCAGAAGTAAAATATTTATCTTCAGTCCTAATTTTTTCACTTTCAAAGTATGGAGTTATTGGTTTTTCTTCTACTTTTTCAAAATCCATATCTTCATATATTTCAGTTAAAGTAAAACCTTTATTATTATATTCTTTTAATGCTTCATTCGTGATAATATCTTGTTCAACTGAGTCGAGGATATTACTATTTATTATTTCTTCTTCAGCTTCTAAGCGTTTTTCAAAATCCAGAAGCTTTTCTTTTGAAACAGCCTTAGTTAGCAGGTTATACCTTATTTCAAGCGTTTCTATTTCACCCTTATAATCTTTTTCACTAATAAAACCTGATTCAAGTTCGTCAGAAATACTTTCATTAATCCTTTGTATTTCTTTGAACTCATTATAATGAATTATATCTTTTAAATCAGAATCAGGATTTGATAGCTTTTGATATGCCTCAACATATTTATCCCTTGTTTCAAATAAGGAATCCATTGTCTTTTCATCAACATTATCTTTATTGTTCAGTATTTCAATAGCTGCATTAATTTTCTCAATATTTAATTTAGCTGTTTCCAGCGTTTTTTCTAAGCTCATATTATTCTCCTCTAATATTTCTTTTTGGTTCACTCATTATTTTAACTTCTTGTTTGAAGTAAGTGTTGTCTCTTTTCCTCTCAAACGGCGATCTTATAGTATGGTTAACACTAAACCCTCTGCTGTATTTTGATATACCATATCTGCCAATGAAGTCCGTTAAACTTCCCTTTTCCTTTTTGTGTGCAAATTTAAACTTATGATATTGCTCTTCGGATTTTGGTATTATTTTAAAGTCAGTAGATTTATTTCTCTCGTCAATAATGTATTTATAGAAAGCATCTTCAATATATTCTTTGTTAGATGAGGCGAAAATATATCTAAATTTCCTCAGCTTTATTAACCTGCATATATCTTTAAAGGCTTGTTCCTGTTGCGTGTAACGCTGATCATAGCGATATTCAATGTATGTAGGGGATTCTATTATGCAAGTGTTATTACTATTCGACTCAAATCTTCTTTGATGAGTTTCATAATCATCATCTCTTTCTACTCTAATACTGAATCTATCCTTGAAAAAAAATACATAATTTTTTGGGTTTATAGTATTTTTATTGTCATAACTTTGAATTTTCAATGTAATCATGCGACCTTTATTATTTCTCTTCTTTTTTTCCTCTGCCTCCTTGATTTTATCTATATCACCAACGTATTTTTTTATCCCCTCTTCAATATTAATCTTTTGATCTCTTATTAGTTCATATTCACCTTCATTGAATACGCCAAATTTAAGCATTGATATGTTCGCATCTATCCTATCTGATATTCTTTTATCACTTAATGCTTTTACAAAGTTTTCATTAAAACTATAGAAACGTGCTTTGCTAACGATAAAATCAATGTCTTCTTTTATCTTTTCATACCAATTTAAAACCTTTATAATTTCACTTTCAGATATAACTTTTATCATCTTATCATCCATATCCTACCTCATTATTATATACCTCTTTGTTTTTAATAAATCTTTTTAACAAAATGTCAATGGGTTTGTAGGAAAATAAATAAAAAAGCCCCAATTAAGGGGCGTAGTTAAACAGAGAAGTAGCAGCTATTAAAGGTAACTAAGTGAGGCGATGGTTAAGCCACCTAACACCAAAAACACAGTGCTGTTTACTAATGTGTATGAAAAGTAAATCAAAGATCCTGTGCTACCAATAATTTTAGAAGAGCGAGTTCTTCTAATTAAAAAGCTTTTTAACTTTGGGTAAAGAATTGCTGTTTGTAATAAGAACACACTAAAAAGTGCAATCATTGTATAAGTATAAGCTGATGTGTGATGACCCAACAAAAAATCCAACATTTTAACACCTCTCTGTTTTACTGTTTAATAATGCTGCTGTGATAACTAATTTATCGTAACCTATTATGGAAATCAAATTAATTTTTAAATATTTAACTTGCAAGGCAAGTTATTTTAAATGCTGCTTTTTTTTCTTCTTTCCCTTCTTGAAACCCTGCTTCTCTTTTCTTCTTTTATACTTTTTTCCATTGCATGAAAGTTTTTGATGTTCTGGAATGGTGATGGCAAAGCACCGTCGATGCTATTCAAAAAAACAAGCCTATTGATGAAGCCACTTTTAAAAAGCTCCCTTTCTTTTAACTGATAAGCTCTAAAGGCTCTGCTAAAATAGTAAGCTGCAAAGCAAAACATCCAGGCTAAGCAAGACATTATGACACTCATGCTTAAAATGATATTTTCGTTGCCAGACATTAACGATACGAAAGTTTTAATCACTATAAATAGCATAGCGAAAAAACCAACAATCCCGATCCATGCTTGGATCGAATAATTACAATAGGCTCTTTGCAAATCTTCTTCGTTGCGATTAAAGTTATTAACATAAATCTCGTCGAAGCTTAGGTCTTTTGTATGATTACGCCTTACCTCATGTATGTGTCTTATGCCAGAAGAATAGTAATTATATATTCTTGTTGGGCTTTTAAACACGAAAGTTCCAACTTTATAAATGCCAGTTATCAAACCAAAAGGGTTAAGTAGACCCATTGTTTTTCTTACTATGCTTTTTTTATCTCCATCTTCTTGTAATGATGCTTTTTCTTTGTTTTTAAATATAGACATTTTACCTCTCCTCGGTAATAAAATATAATTTACTTATATTAAATTAAAACAAAATGTCAATGGTTTTGTAGGAAAATATAATTAATAAAAGCCCCGGAGGGCTTTTATCTTTTATTACTCACCAAGTTTTTTCCCTTTAGGGGTTTTGTTCTCATGGTTTACCTTATTGGTAGTTTCTTTGTTATTCTCATCCTTCGCATTTCCCACATTTAGACTTTCATTTGATGTATTTAGCCTATTGTGATCCATCATTTTCCTAAATCCTTCTGCCGTTTTACTATTGAATGAAGATATTCCGTTGGCAGTGCCGGAGATTGCTGGCCCTGCAATAGCTGAAACCTTACCAAAGTTAGCACCTGTTTTTTCCATGTCGGACTGAATCATATTAGACATGATTGCACCACCTTTACCGCCGAGAAGCGTAAATGCTACTTCTGGTAGTTTTAAAATCATTTTTAGTGAAGTAGTTGCAACTGTATAAACCATCACTGTATAGATAACTATCTTAGCGAGATTAGCGATTACTCCTGATAAACCACTCCCCCCTAAGCTGCTTGCTGTTGTCCAGAACGTTGCGTTAACGAGTTCCCACCCAACCTGGCTTGTTAAATGGCTTGCTATCAATCCCAACACGTACATTGAAGGGGCAAAAGCTAAATTCATAAGCATCATGTATCCCATGCCCTGACGACCTACAAAACCATCTGCATCTGGCGCAAGATGTGCCATAGCCCATAGGGGGAAACATACCAATGCTTCCAGACCCATCATTGCTGTACTCATTACTACGGTGATCCAGACCATATACGGCATCATAGGAAGCAAGTACGACAGCAACATGCCACAGCCATAGAATGT
>Ga0157360_1000504_pt1 | contig 14625 bp, 18 predicted proteins | sample AttlaeALBM1_FD_111483 | JGI IMG/M metagenome (GOLD analysis project Ga0157360, IMG submission 111483) | Fungus gardens microbial communities from leaf cutter ant in Ribeirão Preto, State of São Paulo, Brazil - Atta laevigata ALBM1 | ecosystem: Host-associated > Fungi > Mycelium > Unclassified ... | reverse complement strand
TATTAATAATGAGGTTGTACCTGAACAGACCGTGCAACGTTAGTGAAAATCAGGAGGAACGATGAGACCACCGATGACCGATGACGAAATCACGTTACTGAAAGCGGACCTCGATAAGCTGGGAGAGAGCCAGCTGGTGGGGATTGAGGCCTATGAGGCGCTGCATCTGTTGGAGATCCGCAGGATGACGGCGAAGCTGGAGCATATTAAGCGGCTGCTGGGGAGCGAAGAGAACGAAGTGTAACGCCAGGCGGGTTCCCTGAAGTTTTGCGAGAAGGGTTCCAGTTTCGAATCAACGCGCTACTATAGAGCGGTTTTCCCTTGCCGATTGTAGGGTTTTCTTTTTATTGTTTGGGCGCGCCTGCCTCAGCAGGCGTCGGGATTGACCTCCTGAAAACCTCATCGGCAACGGAGCTGTTCTGTTGTGCGTTCGGTTACCTCTCAATGGTGGGCCGGACGGGGGCGTCGCGAGACGCGCCGGTATCCGATGGGCCGGTAAGGTCAACCCCGTTCAGCCCGCCTCCCATGAGTTTGACCTCTCTGGTGGCGGAGATCATGACTGCCATTGGAGAATATCTTATGACGAAAATCCTCACCAAAACCCAGCGCCACTGTATTGTTGGCTACCGCCCGAACCGCGGTGACACCAGCACACCCGCCCTGCAACTGAAAGGCAAATGGCTGCGCGAAGCAGGCTTTGAAACCGGCGTGCATGTCACGGTGCAGATATCGAAAGGCTGCATCGTACTGCTCCCTGATAACGACACTGTGCATGAACTGCGTGTGCAGCTGGAACAGGCCAGGGCGGTGATTGATTGCGTAAGGGAAGGGGTGAGGGGTGTTTAGGGTTGGGGGGTATTTTGTTTAATGGTTTTGAAGGCCTGATTGACGGTAGCCTGGTAACCCGAACCTAATCAAAAGGGGCGGTAAGCGCCCCTGAGTAGATTCTGATTTATGCGCTAATAGATGGTATGGGCTTAATTGCGCAGGCTTTCATCATATACATCGATTTTGCTGTAATTAGGATCTTTGCGGTAATAAACGATCGGCACTTCTTTAGCGACTTGATCTTTAATGAGATCCAGCGTGTTGATATTTAAGGACTGTTTCTCTTTTTTGTAGACTTTATTATCGACTGTAAAACTGTAAGTTATTGTAATGTCTACTTTTCCCATATCATCAGGCCTTCCGGGAACGTAGCTATCAATTTTTGCTTTGATATAAACAGGATCTTTTTTAATCTTCAGATAGAGATAGTAACCTTCAAGTAAATAGATAATAAAATACCCGATGAGAAGTGTAGGCCCGATTATTGCGATTATCCATGAGTACTTCGACATTATCCCAATCAGCTTTTGTTAGAATTGATCGCGCAATTATATATGAGCGGATGAATATCTGCTACAAAATAAGTTATAAATAACTGAAAAGTATGCGGCACTAATCAATTGTCAAAGTGCTGCTATCAAATAGATTGGTGAGGAGGGACACTCGCTCCTGAGTGATGACCGAATAATCAGAATTTCCTTCTGTAGCCGCCAGCTCACTATCTGCGAAAAACTGTTATCTAATTATTCGCCAGTAATTAGTTGCGCAGGCTCTTATCATACACGTCAATCTTGCTGTAGTTAGGATTCTTACGGTAATAGACTATGGGGACTTCTTTGCCTACATAGTATTTGTCTAAATCGAGTGTTTTAATATTTAATGCCTGCTGCTCTTTGATATACGTCTTTTCATCAGCAATAAAACTGTAGGTCATAACAATATCTACCTCACCCATTTCATCAGGAGTTTTTGGCACATAGCTAACGATTTTTGCTTTTGTATAAACCGGATCTTTTTTATGATTATATATAATAAATATCCTTTTAACATAAGGAAAATGACAAAGCCGATCATTCCATAAAAAACAGACCAGGCTATCCATCCTGAATAGTGCGACATAAATCCTCCTCAGTGCTAAGTAATTTTTAAATTAATTCATTCGCAGTTTAGTTCTCTCTTTAATTACGCAGGCTTTCGTCATATACATCGATTTTGCTGTAATTAGGATCTTTGCGGTAATAAACAATCGGAACCTCTTTGCCTATGTGGTATTTATTGAGATCGAGAGTGTTAATATTTAGTGTCTGCTGCTTTTTAGTATAGCTTACATTATCAGCTAAGAAGCTATAGGTCATAACAATGTCGACGCGACCTTTTTCATTTGGTGCTTTAGGGAAATAGGAAACTATTTTAGCTTTGGTGTAAACCGGATCTTTTTTGATCGTCCGGTGCAAAATATAGCCCTTTACAATAAATAAAATAATGAAGCTACATATAACGGCAGGCCCTATCATCGCGATAATTCCTGAATAGCTGGACATTGAAGACTCCTTTTGAAAATATTTTGTAAATGCTGATTTATATGCTCATAGTAGATGTAAAATTAGTTACGTAAGCTCTCATCATATATATCAATTTTGCAGAAGTTAGGATCCTTACGGTAATAGACGATCGGTACTTCTTTACCGATATGGTCTTTATTAAGATCTCGCGTATCAATCGTTAAGTTTTCTTTTCCTTTTGTGTAGACTATATTGTCAGCCGTAAAGGTATAAGTTATTGCAATATCTACCTTTCCCATGTTGTTAGGGCTGCCGGGGATGTAGTTGACAATTTTAGCCTTAACGTAGACCGGATCTTTTTTTATCTTCAGATAGAGACAGTACCCTTTCAGGAAGTAAAAAATCACGCTACCGATGAGGAGTGCAGGGCAAATTGCTGCTATTATCCATGAATACTTTGACATCGTCCCAAAATTCTCTTGGCGAAATTAATTGCGTAATTTTAGATGAGATAAAAAATATATTCTACAAATATATTTGAAATGGCAGGAAAGGATGATGGAAAATGAATTTTGAATGTGCCAGTATCAATGAAGTTACATGGAGCGGCAAGCGTTGCGGAGCGACGCTCATATGTTCAGGCGATTCTTCTGACGCCTCCGCCTGATCATAAGCGAAAATGTGTTGTGTAGTTATCCGCGAATAACTATTTATGCAGGCTCTCATCATACACGTCAATTTTACTGTAGTTAGGATTCTTACGGTAATAGACAATTGGGATTTCTTTGCTCACGTAGTATTTTTCAAGATCAAGAGTATTTATATTTAAAGTCTGCTGTTCTTTGCTGTAAGTTTCATCATTAGCAATAAAACTGTAGGTCATAACAATATCTACTTTGCCCAGTTCATTTGGCGCTTTAGGCACATAGCTGACAATTTTTGCTTTAGTATATACCGGATCTTTTTTTATGATTCTATACAAAAAGTAGCCCTGTAATATATAGAAAACCATAAACCCCATGATGCTATAAAAAAAGAACCATGCTATCCATCCTGAATATTGTGCCATAATTTCTCTCTGCATTAGGTTTTCGAATTAATTCACATGCAATCTTAGCGTTTTTTTATTACACAGGCTTTCTTAGTAAACATCAATTATGCCATAAATAGGCGAACTAAGGTAATAAACAATGGGAATATATTTACCTTCTTGATGTTCATTCAGAACGAGTCTGTAAAGATTTAATGTATGCTGCTTTTTATTATGTTTATACAGAAATGAAACTATGGGTGCTAACATCATTCGCTCTATCTTTCTCATATCGTGTTTTAGTGACTTAAGCCACTACTTCTTTTTTTGTCTAAACCGCATTTACCTATTGCTTGAGCCTTTTCACTATAAATCATTTCAGCTAAAAATGTATTACACGCAGCGATTGTTTTTGCTGGGAATTATAGCACTGGAGGATTTTATTTTGACTCGATTATTATTAATTAAAGGAGATAAATATCTACACTTAAGCATACAGTATTTTCATAGCTCTCTCTGGGAGTATATATCCAGTTCTATAGAGAGCCTGTCTGTTTCACCACGAATATATTTTCGACGCCACTTTGCAAGGAGACGAGCAGGAACGAGACGCTCAGCGAGCGTAGGTTTTTTGGCAAGATACTTCATGACAAGGGTTTTTATCTCTTCTTCAGACCAGCCGTCCATCACTGGCGTAGGATTATAGAGTAGATTTGCTGACAGAGCAGGAGCAACTTCCTCGTCAAGGATCAGGAAGATCTCATCTCTGCACATCCCTGACTCTTTCAACAGCAGAACCATCCATTTGTAATCGTAATCCTGAAGTTCGCGCGCTGTGAAAAGTACCGATAACGCCAGCCAGACAGTGGCACGGTTTGATTGCGCTTTTTCTAATAGCAACATTTCAGTAGCCCTCGTTACCGGTAAACATAAGGATAAGAATCTTCCTGGATTGTAAAGGTAAGTAAAAAATGCCTGCCAAATGTCCAATCACGTTAGGTAAGATGATTATGGGAGATTAAAAAAGGAAAAGGCAAGTGGTTGATATTACTGCAGACATGCTTTGGAATATAGCCAGGCATTACAAACATAAAGAAACCTTGTTAAATTCACAACATTACAATGTCCATGCCATAGCACCACATTTAAATCAATGGTTTACCGTCTATGCGATTAATACTGAATTAAGAGCCGCTCATTTTCTTGCACAGGCTTGTGTAGAAACTGCAAACTTTTCTAGTTTTACTGAGGTTCCAAGAGATGGAGGCAGAGAATATGATGCAGGAACGCGGATTGGTCGTAATTTGGGTAATACAGAAGTAGGTGATGGTCCTAAATTCATTGGGCGCGGGTTATTGCATCTTACAGGTAGGGATAACTATACGAATTTCGGCAGCCAATTTGATAAAGATTACGTAACCGATCCGACTATGGTTGCCAGGAACCCATATGTTGCTGTTAAGGCTGCTTGTTATTACTGGAACCTCAGGCATGTTAATACGACAGCAGACAGAGATGATGTAAATAAAGTCACACTTCTTGTTAATGGTGGTTATAACGGCCTTGAAGAAAGAAAAAAGGCATTAATAAGAGCAAAGAGAGAGCTTGGAATATTATGAAAATATCAGCCTGCATTATAGCAACATTACTTTTCACGATAAGTTTTTCGTCTTTTGCTGCTGCGAAAAAATCTGATCTAACCTGTAAAACACAAGCAATTACTGAATCGAAGAAACTTTTAGCTTTTTACAGAGACAACGATGACAGGGCAGAAGTTGATAAGGATGTAACTGCACTGGCGAAAATGCAAAACCCGGAAAATAAATCTCAGTATTACGATGTACTCCAGACGTGGGGTTATATCTACAAAGGTAAGTACCGCATGCGATTCATCTTCCTCAATGACTGTACCCTCATGGGCGAAGAAATCTTGGAGTATGCTAATCCGTAGTATCCTCTGTGTATCTTGATTTAACTGGAGCGGTTTTGCCGCTCCTCACCGAAGCGTAATGGAGAAGTTTTCTGCCAAACAGGCTACATACATATCTGTTTTACGCTTTAATGGCCACTGTGCAGCCCTGATTATTGTAATGCGACTTTGCCATCGCTTGTCTGGATATAAATTTTTTCGCCTATGTTTATATATTGCTTGCCATTCAGGTTACCCCTGACAATTATTGCTATATTGTTATATACGCACTTATCATGGTTGCCATTATTATCATTAAAACAAGTATAGTCATCAATAGAACCATCTCTGGTTCCTTTAGGTAATTCTTCATAACCATTAAAGTTCATGATGACAACAGTAAAGTTATACGGTTTATTAATAATGTGATATTTTTCCTGTAATAATTCTTTATTCTTCAACCACCATTTTAATTTACCCTCTGTTGACATTGGTAAGTTTTCTACAAAAACAGCAACCTTATCGACTCTGACGATTTTTGTTGGTTTTACAGCAATCCATATAAAGTATGTAGCTATTAAAATAACTATAATTACTGCACTCTTTTTATAACTCAACATGGGCTTTTCCTGTCAGTATCATAATCGTTTCAGGTTGATGGATGATATCTTAAGCTAAAACGGTTTATGTAAATGGTTCGAATACGGTTTTTCTTAACTTTTCTGACTCACTCTCAAGCTCTGCACGGATGCTGCTACATTTGCCGATGAGTAGCTTTTATACCTGGGTACACTCATTTACGATTCCTGCTTATTTTTTACTTAAAATTCTATACGCGCAATACCTTTTGCATACCTTAGGACGACTCTCGTTGAGTTGAATGCTACCGGGACGTGGGAGACTCTTTACCCAGGTCTCCAAAAATCTCAGTTACATGATGAGCAAATTCTTTATGGAACGTAGCAAGGCAGGTTGCCAGCACACACTTTGAAGATGGAACGCAATAATCTGCAGCCCCAGGACAGAATGCTACGGACTGGCGAAGCTTGTCTGACTGCTGCCGTAAAGCTTTATGAGGTGCCTAAAAGGTTCGTATTTAATTAGTTGGCATCAGACTTCGCGGGACAAATTGAGGGCACAAAAAAGCCCGCAGGGCTTGCGCCGTGCGGGCTCTTAGGACTTCATCGGATGACTCTGGTAATCACCGATGGAGGATTTTGGGCTGGCGAGAGTTGAACCCACGTCCGAAATTCCTACATGCCAATTTTAACATAAAGAAAACAGTAAGTTATCTTTAAAAGCATGATGTTATTGTTATCCTGTTTAGTGCCTTTTATACGTTTTTAATGCTCTGCCGCCTGCCGCCTGCCGCCTGCCGCCCGCAGCCGTACCAGTGCAGCGCATTGCGCGAATGCATCACTATGGATTATATGATCGTGTCAGCCGTGGGAGTCGTACAAATGTTAAATATTCTGCGCGGAAGCTGTTGGGGTTAAATAATAAAATAGAGAGGGAAACACTGGGTACATTGCTGGGCTGGCTGGAGAGTTAACCAGCCCAGGGGTTGCGAGAGGGACAAACATTAGAGCCTTTTAGGTTGCTGCTTCTTTTCCCCGGATTTGTTCGCAAAGTACATAATGACTACATACGCACCGACTCCACAAACCAGCACAATGACAGGGCCAATGATCTGCATAATCCCTTCATTGGTGAAGCCAGTATAGAACATACCGAATAGGGTAGCAGTGAGAATGAGTGTACCTAATATTTCTGAAACGAGCTTTACTGACCACTTAAAGATTTTCGATAGCACGTAATAAATCCTCTGTTCTGCCTGGCTCTTTGCGCAAGATCTTACCCATTTCAACAAAGTGTTTTAAAGGTTCTTCAAAAAGGAAATAAAGCATATCGTAATCTTTGGTTCGCAATTTCTGCCAGAGTTGTGGATGTTCGAGGCTTAACCTTCGTGAAGCTTCACAAGCGCGGGATATTACTCCCTGAGTTACAACACCACCCAGCATAACACCGGTTAGACCGCGCAAAGCAAAGCGGGTAAATATTGTTGTCATCATGCCTTGTAAGACCTTAGTACCGAGCCAGGCCGAAATTGCAATCTGCAAAGCGGTGCGCGATGTCAGAGCTGTACTGCCACCAATCAGCCTGTCATAAATTTTCCTAAGTGCTGGCTCAGTAAGCTTTTGTAAAACGTCATCAATAATAATTTTTGCGACTGCAGCAAGGGTATTTCTGTCACTAATTAAATTACCCATCGCCCGGGCAACCCGCTTGTCATCATTTAGATTGCGCCGTTGCGTTTTGTAACCGCCATCAGACAGGTTTAAATCCTGAAAAGTTCTTTCAATTCCTAAATAGAAGTCCATAGGGAGAGAAATAATTCCTGCGCCTACAGCTTTAGCTATCTGAGATGCGTCCATTCGCATCTGCTCCTTGTTGTTTGTTTGGCTGAGCATAGCGCCATCAAAATATGTTTTGCAAAAATTATTATGTTGGAAAACGCCAGTGCCCTGTGTGGCATTAACGACACAATGCCAAAGGCAGGCATACAGATGAATTGTAATGGCATCTTGTCGTTATGAACGCACAACTTACCGAAATGCCGACACCTAACGCACAGTAGACAAAGCTGATTGCCGAGAGACGCCGGGCCGATCACAATATGCTGTATATCGACCCGCAGAACAGTAGCCAGATTATCGCTGAGCAGGTGATCCCGTAAACAGAGGGTGGTTGGTGGATTCGTGAAGTTGGGTTATTTGACGCTACCGGCGCGTTAATTGCCGTCGGGAAATTGCCCGGAAAGTTATAAGCCACAATTGGCTGAAGGAAGCGGCCGCACACAGACAGTGCGTATGGTGCTGATAACCAGCAGTATCGAGAACGTGACGTTAAAAATAGATCCTGCCGTGGTGCTGGCAACACCTAAATATAGTGATGATAAGACGCAGGAGCTGAAAGTGTATGTTGATGACCAGATGGTAAAGCATCTGGCTGCAACCGATCCGCATTCCCTTCGCCAGCAGCTGACTACATGGATGAAAAGATTTCTCTCGACCACGAGCTGATCCGTGTACCTTCCGCAACTTACTCCCTGCGCGCCGGCACAGAGTCCAGGCGTGAGGCAATAAAGAAAGGTGCTTTGTTGATTCTCGATATGTCGGCCACACCGGTCGATGGATCAATTGTGATGTGTCACCTGGATGAGCAGATGCGCATGCTGCGGCTGCGGAGCCATCCTCGCCCGAGGCTGGAAGAACTGGACAGACCGGCAATCACCTACCTGATGACGAGTGATGACTTCGAAGGCCGGCTGGTTTTCAAGGGGGTGATCACCTACATCATCAATGACGCCAGAACAGGGGAGTTTGACGACTGTCCGGTGATGTAATTTGTCAGGGGTTTTACCTTCATTTTTACCTTTGACAAATTTCAGGCATAAAAAAACCAGCCGTAAGAGGCTGGTTTGATTGGGGAATTTTGGTCGGCACGAGAGGATTTGAACCTCCGACCCCTGACACCCCATGACAGTGTACGTTTTTAAAAATTTAATATTTCAAAAACCTCTTCCTGTAGCGAACTGTTCAACATAAATTTGTTGTCAAACATTAGTTCAGGTTCTGCTCACACTTAGTGAGGAACAGTAAATTTGTTGCCGTAAGATGCAACATATAGCTCGCCATTTCTTCAGGGACGTCTTTAACATCTGGGCCTTGCCCATGGGCTGCATTTTTGTTTCTTATGGTAGACACCCCTGTTTCAAGCATTGTTTTTAAACTAGTGAACTGGCTTTGCAGATAAGCTGGTATCAAATTGTTGTGTAAACAGCTATTGACTAACTTGGATGCTGTATCATGTTGATTATATTCCCATTGGTGTTTTTCATGAATAGCCTTCATTAAACTTTCAAATGATTTCAGACAGTCATTTAAGCATTCTTTATAACGTTTATGTCGATAGTGTTCATGTGCTGAAAGAAATTCATCATTGGATCCAGCGAAAAATGGCTCATCACCTAAAAGCGAGAGAGTAGGTTTTACGACTTCTGAATGTATAATTTGAGAGTCTATTCTTATTATCTCACCTGATTCAAACTGGTAACCTACACCATGTTCCTTAAATCTTTCATTTAATTCCTGTATAGCCTCGTCAGCGTTTTGTCTGGTTATGTCTCTGAATTTAAATGAGTTTATAGTAATGTAGCCTTTAGCAATCTTCATGCTTAATTCGACGAAATCTAAAAACTTCTCTGCGTCAGGCTCGGCGATGAAAAAATCAGTGAGTGCGGTAAAGTTATCATGAAAATATTGTTTTAGCTGAAATGCACCATATTCTCTTGCAAGAGTTTCATGAATTATTCTATATATTTTATCTGCCTCGTTTTCATACGATGAGTATCGGTTTTTTACTGCTGGAAAACCTATTGAATCCCTTATTATTTGGATTATTTGTACTTTTAATGGGTTAGGTATGTCATCGTATTGATATACGTCATTTATTGCACCACGCCTTTTTTTTGTCTCTTTGAGTATATGTCTGAAATCGCCATGAAATAACCCCAATGCAATGATATATGATTTGTGGTGTCTTCAAGATGAAGGCAAACAATATGAATCGATAAACCCTGAGTAGATGAGACAAAGCTATCATATACTCAACGCGTCTTGTTAAAATCATATCATCAAAATTAATGGAGATTATCGAAATAATCTAGAACTATGATCCAGTGCATTCTATTCAAATGAGCAATTTCCTGGGGGGGGGCGACACAAACAAAAAATCCTGCATAAGCAGGCTTTTTTATTACGTGGGAGCCGCGGCTCCTTTACGTATCCTTTTTGTTCCTTTGGTGTCCGGTCACCGTCCTGGATGAGTGGCTAACTAACTGGTTTTAAGACTCTGTCCTGCCACTGTCCATGTATATTTGGTGGGCTGGCGGAGTCTGAATAATTCATGTAATTCATTGAGTTGATTTGTTTTTAGCGAGTTCAACTTTCCTTGGTATACCTAAACGTATACCAATCGCTTAGCTTAAGGCTCCTCTCAGAAACCTTTTTCCAGCTCAACGGAAAGCTTCATTAATTCACCCTGAATGTGTTTAAGCCGCTTTTTTAACAGCAACCGTGCAGGAATGACGCGCTCGCTAATTCTAAGCTTTTGCTCACATACTCAGTGACAACCTGTTTGATTTCTTCTTCTGCTCAACCGTTCATAACCTGCGTTAGGCTGTAGAGCAGGTTGGCTTGCGACGTAGGAGCAACCCCCTCATCTAAAATCACTAAGATCTCTTCCCAGTTCAGGCCAGACTCTTTAAGTACATGAGCCATCCATTTGTAATCATAGCCCTGAAGTTCGAGCCCTGCGAAAAGCTCCGATAATGCGTGCAAGACAGGGATTCGGCTTGATTAAGCATTTCCTGAAAACTGCATTCTATTTAATCCCGGTTTTGGATGGTAAGAATTATCCTGGATTGAAAACGAAAGCAAAAAATGGCTGCCAAATGTTTAAGCTCGTTAGTTAAAATGGCTTTGGGAGATAATATAAGGAATAGGCAAATGGTTGATATTACAGCAGACATGCTTTGGAATATAGCCAGACATTACAGACATAAAGAAACCTTGCTAAATTCACAATATTACAATGTTCATGCCATAGTACCGCATTTAAATCAATGGTTTACCGTCTATGCGATCAATACCGAATTAAGAGCCGCTCATTTTCTTGCCCAGGCTTGTGTTGAAACTGCGAACTTTTCTAGCTTTACTGAGGTTCCAAGAGATGGTGGCAGAGAATATGATGCAGGAACCCGGATTGGACGTAATTTGGGTAATACAGAAGTAGGTGATGGCCCTAAATTCATCGGTCGTGGATTATTACATCTGACAGGTAGAGATAATTATACTAACTTCGGAAGCGAGTTTGATAAGGATTACATAACCGATCCCACTATGGTCGCGAGAAACCCATATGTTGCAGTTAAAGCTGCTTGTTATTACTGGGATCTCAGACATGTTAATACGGCAGCAGATAGGGATGACGTAAATAAAGTCACACTCCTTGTTAATGGTGGCTATAATGGCCTTGAAGAAAGAAAAATGGCATTGATAAGAGCAAAGAGAGAGCTTGGAATAATATGAAGATATCAACCGGCATTATGATGCTATTACTTTTTTCGATGAGTTGCTCATCCTTTGCTGCCACGAAAAAATCTGAATTAACTTGTAAAACTCAGGCAATCACTGAATCAAAAAAATTGTTGGCTTTTTATAGAGACAATGATGATAGGGCCGAGGTTGATAAAGATGTAACTGCATTAGTAAAAATGCAAAATCCTGAAAATAAATCTCAGTACTACGATGTATTGCAGACTTGGGGTTATATATATAAAGGTAAGTATCGTATGAGATTTATCTTCCTCAATGATTGTACTCTCATGGGGGAAGAGATTTTAGAGTATGCTAATCCTTAGTAGCATTTTGAGGTTCATTATTTATTCGGAGCGGTACTCTTGCCGCTCCTGATTTCAAATATATATCAGACTTTCGTATAAATTCCGCTCTAGCCATACTATAGGTCAATAGTATTGATACCCCCGCATCAGCAAGTACTAACCTCTTAAATCAGATTTACGGCTCTACTCGATAAGAACGTCATTTCACCTCACGGCAAGTTATTGGCCAACAGGGGGGTAAAAAGTTTTTTTCGGTTTAACTGTTCAAACTGTTCACCTTGTGTTTTTTGCTTTATTTATCATGCAGATAGGTGGTGAGGAGTTGGTGAGTAGTGAACACTCAACTCTTCACCCCTGCGCGGACTTACGTATTGAGGCAAAAGAATGCCGCATACGGATGTGGAGTGAGGGGGGGTAAAAAGTTTTTTTTGGTTTTATTGTTCACACTGTTCACCCTCCTGTTTTACCCTTTACTTTCATTGGGTTGAGTGGTGAACAGAAGGTGAAGGGTGAGCAGTGCACTGTTCACCACCCGGGATGTCAGATAAAAAAAGACCGGCGGCTGCCGGTCTGGTGAGGTTATGTCGCTGCGGGCTCGTCGCACTTCGGCAGCCAGTCGCTGTTACTGTCTTCCCGGAGCGTGAGATTGGTCTGCGTCCCGTGTTTTGTGTGCCGCTTTTCGTAGCTTATGCCGTACTCTTTCAGCATCATCGGCAGCCCTGTTCCGAACATTTTCAGGCTCAGCACATGCTTAAACCCGTTTGCCTCCATATACACCAGGTAGGCGTGATAGAGATAGCTGCGGGGCTGGCGCGGCACGATGTTGGCATTGCCCATGAACATCCCGTTAGTCTGCGGCAGCGCCTCCAGATAGCCGCAGAAATCAAAGGCCGGGTCGGCGTCGCGTTTGATACTCAGTGCCTCGTCAGAGTTCTGCTGTGACTGGAGCAGCGTGCGGGCGGTCATGGGGTCGCTGAACTGCTGCATAAGCTGGCGCACAATGACCGCCAGCTCGCGGGCGATTTTATCCTTCAGGTGCGGGTCACGCTCCGCCGGGGCTATCTGCTCCGGGAAGTGAATAATCACCCGGCGACGGGACACGCCGCCGCTGCGGTCGGTGAAGCGCATCGGGTTGTTGTTCACGGCCAGAATCACCGCCGGAATATGCGTGGAATACGCATCACGGTATTTCGGGTCAACTGACACGGCATCGCCCCCGGTGATGGCCTTGAGGCCTGCCCCGTCCCCGCTCCACTTCTCCTGGTCAGGCAGGCGGATGAGCGAAAAGCCTATCAGGGCGGCACGCTCGCGGGGCGATTCCAGCGTCTCGATGGTCGCCGACGTGGCGTTGTCCTCGCCTGCGAGCATGGTCGCAATCTCGGCCAGAATGCTTTTCCCGCTTCCGCCTGGCCCGGTCACCTCGAGGAAGAGCTGCCAGTCATAGCGGTTCGCCAGCACCATAAACAGGGCGGCCAGTATCACATCGCGTTTGTCAGCACTGCCCCCGGCGGCGCGGTCGAGCCACTGCCAGAAATGCGGGGCATGCGATGCCAGCGTTTCGCCCGCCACCGGCGGGGTGAAATCCACGTCGCACAGGGTGCGCAGCCAGTGCGATTTGCTGTGCGGGCTGAACGTGCCGGTTTTCGTGTCCAGCACGCCGTTACGGAAGCCAATCAGACGCCGCGCCGGTGCCTCCTGCTGCGGGATAATCAGTTTCAGGGTCTCCACCACCGAGGCAATACGCCCCGAGGAGAACGGGGCGCGCAGGCGCTGAAACAGCCCGGCCACGTCGCGGGCAAAGTCTGAGGGTGGTATCACCTTCCAGATACCGTTTTCATACCGGGACAGGAGCTGGCCGTTCGCATCCACCGCCAGCGCCTCGCCGTAGTGCTCATGCACGCGCATGGCCTTCTCACTGGTGCTCATGGCGGTAAATTCCGCCTCGCTCATGGTGTCGAACGGACTTGCAACCGGCGGGCGGATGGCGTCGTAAATTTCGCGGCGTGTGGCATCCTCCCCGTTCAGGGCAAAGGCATCATTCCAGTCACCGAACACCGGCGGCAGGGCAACCACGCCGTTGCAGGCGTCTGCGGCTGCTGCGGCTTTTGTCTGCCCGTCACCGCTCAGGTCACGGTCGGCGGCGAGGATAATCTGGCAGGCCGGGTGCTGACGGCGGGCAAGGCTCGCCAGAGAAAGGAGGTTCACGGACGAGAGCGCCACCATCACGGTCTCGCCGGTCAGATGGTGCACGGTGAGCGCGGTCGCATACCCCTCTGCTATCCACAGGCGTTTTCCGGTCTCCTTTTTCCCGTTAAAAGTATGAGCCGCGCCTTTAACCTGGCCACCCTTAAGTGTGCGCTTTTCCCCGTCAGCGTTAATAAGCTGGACGTTAACCAGTGCTCCGGTGTCGTCATGCAGCGGGACAACCACATCCCCGGCGCGGTAGCTCACACCCCCGGTTTTGTGCGGGGTGGCGAGGGTCAGGCACTCGCGCTCAGCCAGCCCCTTGCGGGTCAGGTAGGCGTTACCGGTGGCCGGACGGGCAGAGGCCACGAGCTCAGCCGCCCGTGCTGCCGCCGCTTTTCGCGCGGCGTCCGTTCCGGTGTCTGCGGTCGCGGTGGCTGCCGGGACAACCGGCGGCAGGGTGCCGGTCACGGCATTCACCTTCCCGGCGGCCTCGGATGCAGACACACCGAACACCTTTTCAACCAGTTTCAGTCCGTCACCCGCGCCGCACTGGTTACAGAACCACGTTCCGCGCCCCTCTTTATCGTCAAAGCGGAAGCGGTCAGAGCCGCCACAGACGGGGCAGGCCTGATGCCGGTTTCTGATGACCGGCACGCCCAGCGCCGGGAGAATGCGCGGCCAGTGGCCGCACGCCATGTTAACG
>Ga0157360_1000502_pt1 | contig 14655 bp, 18 predicted proteins | sample AttlaeALBM1_FD_111483 | JGI IMG/M metagenome (GOLD analysis project Ga0157360, IMG submission 111483) | Fungus gardens microbial communities from leaf cutter ant in Ribeirão Preto, State of São Paulo, Brazil - Atta laevigata ALBM1 | ecosystem: Host-associated > Fungi > Mycelium > Unclassified ... | reverse complement strand
CGCCGTTTTACGTGGACGACAGCGGGTTTATGGGCGTGCGCTGGACGCTCAACTATGAGTTTCTGTTTTACCTGATGATGGCCGTATGCCTGCTGGTGCGCGCACGCTGGGTAGCGCTGGCCGCAATGCTGGGCGCGTTGCTGGTGGCGGTACCAATGGCAGCAGGCCACCAGCCGACGCTGCTGGTGCATGGCTACGATATGGGTTACGCCTACATTAACCTGATGACTAACCCGATTATCTGGCAGTTCGCTGCAGGCATGCTGATTGGCCTGGTCTATCCGTACATGGCGCGTCTGCCGGCGGCAATCCGTGTGCCGTTCCTGCTGGCAGCGATTGTCCTGTTTGTGCAGCACATTATCAGCTATCAGCATATCGGGCATGGCCTGATGGCGTCCGGGACCGTGCTGGCGCTGCTGCTGGCCGCTGTGGCGTTCAACGACAGCTGGTTAGGACGCATCACGCCGCGCTGGCTGGTATTCCTGGGGGATATCTCTTTCTCCGTCTACCTGATTCACATTGTGACCAAAGACCGGTTATCGAAATCCTTCACGGATCAGGGTATGGCGTTCTTCGTATGCAACGTCCTGCTGGCGCTGCTGATGGGCTGGCTCAGCTACCGCTACATTGAGCCAGTCGGCCAGAAGATAGCGCGCCGGCGCAGAGAGAAAGCGCTCCGTACCGCAAGCGACGCCGCATAAACAAAAGCGTTTATGCCAGTGTTCCGTAATAACAACCCGCCTGGAGCGGGTTTTTTGTTGGCGCCTAAAACCAGATGCCTGCCTGTAAATAACCTAATTAGTTATTTTTTGTTGTCTTGCATAACCTCATAGGTTATATTGTGTTTGCAAGATAACCACGGAAGGCTGAGGATGGAGAAGAAAACACCGCACACCAATCTGGCTGTAATTAAAGCAATGGTTACAGCTCAAAAGTATCGGACAACTATGACGGCTTTAACCACAGCTAAGTCAGTGCTGGGAGGTCAGGTAACGTCACAGACGCTGGCTAATCATATTCTGGCACTGAAACCCACAGACTTTTATAAAGCCATGACTGACGACTATAACCACAAGCTCTGGCACGAAGTTTATCGACCCATTCTGGCTAACGGTGTGCAGTTATACATAAAGTTAATCATTCAAGATGACGTGTTAATCGTCTCGTTTAAGGAGAAATAACATGAGATGCATCGCTTGCGGTAACAATGAGTTTTTCGTTGGTGCAAAAGACGTGGCTTATGTTTATAAAGGCCACAAAACCACGCTGAAAGGCGTTAGTGGCGAGCATTGTCTGCATTGCAATGAAGTCATTATGACTCCTGCTCAGGCTGACGAGTTTCTGGCTAAGGCAGCGGAGTTCGACAAAGAGGTTGATGCTACTATTGCTGCGCCAGACACTCAGGAAGCGGAGCCTGCTTACATTGCTAAAGTCCGCTCAAAACTGGACTTGTCGCAACGTGAAGCCAGTGAAATTTTTGGCGGAGGTGTTAACGCTTTTAACCGCTATGAAAATGGAAAAGCAAAAGCGCCTCGGTCCACCGTTAAGTTACTGCGCGTTCTGGATTCCCATCCTGAACTGCTTAATGAGATACGTTTTTAATACCGTTTTAAGAGTCAGTACAACAATATAAGCCCGTATTCAGCGGGCTTTTTACCCTTCTGAAATCCTGCTCTCCCGCAACCCTTCTGCCGCATGGCTTCAGGCCTGTCAGCTATACTTAGTGGACAGGCTCAACAAAGGAGTAAGCGATGAAATGTCCGACATGCGGTGCAGAGGCTTTTGTTTATGACACGCGCGACGTCCAGCTGAATACGGGCAACCCGGATGACATTATAGAGGATGTGAAAGGGAGCCATTGCCTGGCCTGCGGAGAGGTGATCGTGGATATGTCAGAAGCCGATTCATTCATGAGGAAGGTGAGCGCGCTGGAAGCCGCGGCCGCGCACAATCATTAATCCAAACAGCCCGCATCGAGCGGGCTTTTCTTTGCCTCACAATCCTATTAGCGCACATCTGTAATCATCCGAAAATCAGCACGATAAACGGGTTACCATAGTAAGCCGCCAGTGTGCCTGGTATCGTGCTGGTTCAGATCAATCACATTGAATACTCATGACAAGTCAGCGTAAAAAAAACGAACGAATTAACTTAAAAAATCATGACATACAGCGGCTTTCTGTGTCTGAAAAACACACGAACATGGAGCTAATACTCGATTATCCGCAAATGAAACTCTACGGTTTTGACAACACTGGCAGTAATAAAGCTTATGCCAAGGTTATCTGCTCGCCTGCCGAGCTTACCGTTTCGTTTACTGAGACTAGCAGAAGCTTTACCTTTTCAACGCCTACCCATAATCCTCTGGAATGTGCGGCGGCGGATGGCCTGATTAACCCTGAAGTATGGATAGAACGTTTAATGCCAAATAGTGCTGGCCGCAAAGATGAATGCTGCACCTATTGGGACAGTAAACGCCTGCGAAAAGATATGGAAAGGACTATAGATGTCTGGCAGCGTAGTCTGGACATGGTAGAGGACTCCAAAGCATGCACAGATACTGTACTTAGATTTAATAAGCTGGTTAAAGCAGTCTGGCATTTAAATTATGAAAACAAGGATGATTGCAGACGCTTTTTTCGTAAACCACGTACTGAAGGCACCCTTTTTCTTTCGGATATTTCATTAGATGATTATCTGTACTGGGACAGGCTTTTTTTGCATGCTTTAGCCCTGATTGAAAGAGTTGTTCAAAGCATTCAGACCGATGTTCCGGCTGCTTTAGTAGCAGAAGCAGAATAATAAATTAGCCCGCACCCTGCGGGCTGATCGATGCCTTACCGCCACACCAGTTCAAAATCCTGAATATCTTTCAGCGCTGTGCGAAATGCTGCTTCCAGACTCGCTGGCTGCGCTGGATCTGTCCAGAATGAGGTAACTTGTAAGCGAGTAGCCTGGCGGCTTGCACGCTCTACCTGAACCGTTCCTATTACCTTATGCCGCATATACCCTTCAACGTTGGACGCTCTGGCTTCCATCAGGACAATACGCCGTGTTTTTTCATCGTAAATGATATGGCATGGCGCACCGGCTGATTCCAGCGAGGCGATCCGTTTAAAGCAGCGTTCTATGGTATCGGGGCTGTATGAGAAGGGTATAACGGTCATAAGCGGCTCCTTATTACCTGCGCCGGACGGGCTGATTTGAGCATAATGCATCGGCTTATAACCCTACCAGCGTTATGTGCTTCTTTGTCGTAATCGCCTCATAGAGCGCCGTTGCCAGACCAGACGGCTCCACAAAGCCAGCCCCTGACTGTGCTCCGTCCGGATCGGCCCGGAAGGATTTAATGCGCAGCAGAGTGTGTATGCCGCTCACGCGCTCCAGCTCCAGTACCGCCAGCGTCCGGTAGCATGTCCCGCCGTCCGTCTGTGTGGCGTCCATCTCGATGACAGCAGCGCTGGGTGCTGTGCTGTTGTAGATGACGTGGCAACGCGCACCGTTCAGGGTAAATGTGTCGATTATTTCATGAAGCTGCTGTACTGATTCTGCACTGTAGGATGCGGGCATAATAAACATCTCAATTCCCTCTGTGTGGAACTTACGAGCAGCCAGCATAGGCGAAGCGGGAGAATAGGCAAACTGACTGTTTTTGCAGTAGAAATGCCGATTTCTCTAGTGATGGTAACGGACGTGATGTTAATTCCAGATGCGCCTGGCGCTGGTGGCGGGTGGCGGCGCGGGGGCTAAGCCTGGGCAGGTGCGGAACGGCGTAAAAACTGCCCGCACGGGGCGGGCCAGGTGTATCAAAAGGGGTGTGTCTCGTAACACGCCTGCAGAGCGTAACCTGCAAGCGTGGCGGCATAGTACACGAGAAGTATTAGTCTTAAATTAAGAATATTCTCTACACAAAACCGTAAATCATTCAGCTGCAGTCGCGCTGCGCCCGCGCGCGCCGGCAGCAAAAAAATGACCCGCAGGAGCGAGCCAACAGAGTAGGAGTCATCATTATTTTTAGAAGCTGATATTAAGAGTAGTTGAAGCGGCGGGCGCCAGCCAGCAGGCGTAAAAAAACCCGCCAGAGCGGGTTAAGTCATTCAAACGGAGGTTTTATCTCACTCGCGGCCACCATACGCCGTTACAGTGAGTATGGGTAGTATAAAGCCCGTCAATTCAGATAACTGCGATAGTGCTCATGGTTTAAATCACAAACCGTTTATCCTGGCCGCATATTCACTCTGAGGCCACCAGCATGAAAAACGATACTCTTACACCCGTTCCGATCACTTCTGCCGGCGATGCGCTCTACGTTATGCAGGGTGCCGCCTTATCATTTCCGCTTGCCCCGGTGCCGCTGGTGGTGACGTTAAACGCCAGTGACGGCACGCGGGCGCAGCTTACAGTGAATAACGGAGCGGTGACGTTTGAGGGCGATCCTGACGCTGCAGCAGCGGTATTTATCGACACCGTGACGCGCCGGCACGCGCAGCAGTGGGCAGAACAGCAGGAGAGGCTGGATAAAGCGGAGGCGCAACTGGCGGGGTATGCGCACCATAATGGCCTGATGATGCTCGCACAACGGCTGGTGGACACGGAAAAAGAGCGAGACGCGCTGCGGGCAGAGATTAACCGGCTGCAGCCAGACAGCAACATTCACTGTAATCAGCATATAAGCTGTAGTGAGTAACAGGCAGCAATAGACAGGCAAAACAAACCCGCCGAAGCGGGTTTTTATCGTGAGATGATCAGGACTATATGACTGCAGCTTTTAATCTGGAACGGGTAAGCTACCCAGCGGCCATGCTGGAACACATGCGGATCATCTGCTGAATTCAGATCCCACGGTATAAACCCGTGAACGCCAATACCTCTATCGCCCAGCTCCTGAATATATTGCTGAGTAGTGCAATCGTAAATGTCTACTCTACCAACAACATCGCGGATTGTGCCTGCCCATAAAGCAGCACCGAACTCAGTCTGCGCATTATCACAAACCAAATGACCATGAATCAAAACCAGCTGGCGATAGACCTGACCAGCAAAACCAGCACCAGACATTTCAGCATCTACGAATGCGCCGCGCATTTGTATTCCGGAGACCTGCTGCTGTTTTGGGTCCAGAAAATTTATCGGATCGTATGCGAAGCGCGCAACCAGAATGGATTTAATTTCATCTTCCATTTCCAGATTTATAATCTCGCAGACTATATCTTCCTCACTAATACCCTTTGCGCGCAGACCATTAATCAATGGCTCAATGAAATCCGCCATTGAGTGAAAACTCAGTTGATAAACCTCAGCGATATAGCCGTAATCAGCGCCGTCATATTTCGTTTCGACAATATGGTAAATCAGGATATCGTCAGGAACGATAAAATAATAATCGTTGCAAAGAGAAGCCCCGCCTGAAAGAGACGGGGCTTTGGATAAATCCTTTGTGTAACTTCCGCTGTTTACAGTTGGTGCCATGCCTTTACGCCATCCTGATTTATTCTACCCACATCATGCGGGTATACCGGCCTGTCTTATCGCCTATAGAAACTGTTTTGTGAAAGTGGTGTTCCATAAAAGAGGCAATCGAACACTCAATCATGTGAAGAACTTTTCTGTTTACACGCATATCCGGGTACTGTTTATTTGGGTTCACCGTAAAATGCAGGTTGTCACCGCGTATAGCAAGCTCAGCAAAAGGTTTAACCACCTCTGTGTCATGAGCGCGTTTAACGTCGCTTTGTAAGGTCACGATGAAGTGCTGAGATTCTTTGTGAGAACGGCTAAGCATTCTGCGCACTTCAAAAGTGTCAGAAAACTGAGAGCGTTGCGGTTCAATCGTGTCGATTACGCAGGTGTTATCCATAATCGTGTGAATTGAACGCTGGCTTTTAGTTTTAGCTTCGCTATGTAACATTTTCCCACCTTAGCCGGGATAGGCGTGTATCGCCTGGCGAACGCTCAGTTATATGAGCCTATCAAGTCAGCTGACGGCATCGTCAACTGTCTACTAAATCTACTACTCCATTATTACTTTTGCAACGAAACAGACGCAAAAACCCTTATAAACACTGGGAAAACGCCGGTTCAGGTGCTTCTGGAAATATTACTTTGAAGCTGTATTAAGGTTTGCAGGGTGAGTAGCTTTGCCATTAGTCAGCAGCTAATAAAAAAGCCCCTGTTAAGGGGGCTTTTGGCAAGGCTAAATAGGTCAATAATTCAATAGCGATAATCGCATATTATTTAGAATATGGGGTAATAGGTTAACCCTATATTCTGCAGCTATTGCGCATAACGCTGACCAGAACTACCGGCGCTTACTCCGCTTCCGCCGGCGCAGCCTCTGACGCTGCGGCCACCAGCTCCGGCTCAGGCTGTGGGGCGTCAGTTTTTACCTTCGCCAGCGCGATAGTGCGCAGCAGCTGCGCCTTTTCAATCGCCTCTTTAACCAGATCCTGCTCCATACCCACTACGGCGTACTTATCAAGCCCTTCCATGCGGAAAAGGCTGGTCTCAGGCAGCAGATCCAGCATGCCTTTTTCGTTCTCCGACGTGAGATAGATCAGATGCCCTTCGGCTTCAGCGCTGTCCGGGATAAACACATAGGCACGCTGGCCGACTCCCAGCACGCTGAGGAACAGCATGCTAACCGCCAGCGGCAGCGACTGCGCCGTATAGCTGACCGGCTGCTCTTTGTTCGTCAGCAGGCCGTTCGCGTTCACGTTATACGGGTTATAGCGGGTCACGCTTTCCACGCGCCACTGTCCCGCCAGCGAGCCTGCCACAAACGCCTCACCGGTGATGTTCATCGGCAGCTGGCGCATGAGGTGTTGTGCAAAGGCGTGATCCATTGACGGCATCAGCAGGCGGGCGCCCGTTTTCGCGCTGATCGCTTTAACCGCTTCTTCGCGTTCTTCGCCGTCCGCCGGCAGCGGCTGCTCATGTGCCAGCCAGTAAGACTCATTTTCATTGCTCCAGACGGTAATGCCTTCCACCTGGCGGGGCTGAAAACCCAGTGAAGCCACCAGCGCTGTCTCCAGGTCAGCAGGGCTGATCTCGCCTTTATCGTTGAGTTCGATGCTGGTTGTGCCGCTGATAATGTATTTAGTCATGGTCAGGCCTTATTTGCTGGTGGTTTTTTTGGTGGTTGTGGTGGTTTTGGCGCTGGTGATCTCGTCAGCAGCCTCAGTGTCCGCCTGCGGGTTTTCTTCCGTTGAGGTGACCGGCACGTCAATAGGCGCAGGCTCCGGCGAGTCCGCTACGGTGGCATCGTCTGCCGGGGTGCTGTCAGCGGCAGGAGTCGGATCGGTTTCGGCCGGCGTGGTAGAGCCAAAGCCGCTTTCGCCGCGATCGGTTTCGGACAGTTCATCGACTTCTGTCCAGGTGACTGGCTCTAACTTCTCAATCACGGCCTGCGCAATAACCATGCCTGCTTTGGGCTCGATAAACGTGCCGCCTTCATCGGCAATCATGCGCAGCTTAATCTCGCCGCGGTAATCGCTGTCGATGATGGCCACGCAGTTAGCCGGGCGCAGGAAGTTAGCCGTACCCAGCCCGGAACGCGCATAAATCTTCATGCAGTAGCCTTCGGGGATCTCCACGGCCAGACCGGTGATGATCCACCAGGCGCGCGGCTGGCGGGCGCCGCCCTGCGTCTGCACAACGTTAAGTTTCACGTCCAGCGCGGTGATATCCCATGCTGCAGCGCCTTTTGAGCCACGGAAAGGCAGGACGGCATCAGGGGTGAGGCGTTTAATCTTTACTTCAGGCATGGCTTACTCCGGGTGTTTATAGGTGTAGCGACGGCGATAGCTTGTTGAATGAGGCGCAAGCGGGACGTCGTGAAATTCCACCAGCCCGCGCTCAATCAGGCGGCGGACGGGTTTAAGAAACTGTGCGCGGATCACGCCGTACTCGTTGAATACGTCTGAAGCCGTAATGATGTTTTTCTGGTTGAGAAGGGCGAGTATGTTGTTTTCCATCTTCGACATACGCACTGGCGTAAGAGACGCGATGAACTTCACGGGCCGCGCCAGGCGGTAGCTTTTCTCCGGCGACAGCCTGACCAGGCCGATCTCCATCAGGTCGGCCAGAGACTCGCGGATAGCGCTGGCGGACGTGTCTGCGGGCAGGGCGGCAGTAATGCCCCGGCGCAGCGCGGACGGCCTTTCGGTTAGCAGCGCCAGGATAGCGGAAGCGGTTTCCGGATATCTGGCACGGAAGATGCCTAATTTAGTTAAAAGTCTGCTCAAAATTCTGTTGTCCTCGCCAGTGGTTTATTTAGAAGTCCACGTCCAATGGTTAATGAATAAGCCTGATTGAACGGAATAAGGGAGCCAGCGATGGCTCCCTTTTTCTTTAGTCCTGCGTCCACTTCTCGCCCGTATCAGCACACACCACGCCATGACACACGCGCCCCTGATCCAGACGGTAAGCCATACCGCCCAGTTTGATGCGTTTGCGGCAGTGCTGCGCGCCTGACAGATAGGCATGCGGAACGGCGGAATCAATCGCTCCTTCCTCAGTGCATAAGCCGTCCTCTGCGTCGCTGTACGCGCGGGCAAACTCGCTCAGCACTTCGCGCCGGTCCTCAAAGCGGATTGTCTCGCCCCGGTCCGGGTCGCGGACGTATTCAATCGCGCCGTACTTCGCCAGCGTGGCGATCGTTTTGGGGTGCCTGAATATCTCCTCGCCCCAGTAATGCCCGGTGCAGGAGTCAACATAGGAGCCGTTGGAATAGGTGCCGATTGGGTTTGAGACGTCGTGCGCGGTGGCCACTGCGACGAAGAAGTTAACGACGTTGCCGGTAACAGATATTATTGCCCCGCAAAAAGCCGCTGGCGGCTGCTGAACGTGGGTTTACCCTGCTGGCTGAATGCGTCATCCACTAGCCCGACAAAACCGGCAAATTGCTGTCTGTAATACTCCAGTAGTTTATTTGCGGCGCGGTCGGTGATGCTGGAAACGTAGTAGCAGGCGCTGTGTCGGTCGCTCCAGGGCTTATCGAGGGTAAGAAGCGGTGCGGCTTCTGACAGGGTGCTGACACCAAACTCCACCAGCACAACACCGCCGCGCATAATGGCGGCAAAGCTCAGCTGGTGGGCGTCTATGTGAAAGGTGCGTCTGTTGTGTGGCCATCGTTAATCGCAGGTGCGGGACGGCCTGAATTTTGGGCTAAAAAAACAGGTTGCAACGGTATTTTATTTAGAATTATATGTGTATTTCTACGGGCTATTCTCCATCCAGAATCCCTGACATTTTGCCTTTCTGGCTTTCCGAGCGGCGCAGGTAGCGCATAACGGTTTTCGGATCACTCCAGGTGCCTTCCTGCATGATCTGCGTGATGGTCGCGTCACGCTCCGCCATGTCCATAGCCGCGCCCACGCGCGCGCTGTGGCCGGACCATTTGGAGTAGCGGCCTTTATTGTCTTTTACCGGTTCTTTTCCCAGCAAATCCCAGGCGTCTTTGAAAATTTTCTCCGTGGCCGGCGCGCTCATAGGCTTTTCAGATATGCCGGCGGTGTTGTTATGGCGGACCGGTCCGAAAATCACGGCGTCGGGGCAGTTAATCAGCCCGGACACGTCCAGCCAGCGCAGAAGATGCGCGGCGGCGGCTTTACTGAGGTGCTTAATCACGCCAGCAGCGGTGACCATCGTTTTTGTGTGCGTCAGGTTAACGATCACATGGCCGCTTTCGTCGATATCCAGATCGCGCACCCGGATGCGGCTCAGTTCAGACATACGGCACAGGGTGTTGTAGGCCAGGTACAGGAACGCCAGGTTGCGCATGTCGGTGAGTTTGTCGGACCGGCCCATGATGTGCGACAGCAGCTGCAGATCCGGAAGCCGGAACGGGATCGCCTGGCCGGTTCGCTCACCGCTGACTACCGCTTCACGCTTGATGCGCTTCATGGCGCGCTGCACGTCCACGTTCAGCAGCAGCTGCGGCAGGCCGCACTGCTTGCACAGCATGTTCATCATGGCGTAGTGCTTTTCAATGGTGCTCGATGCGAGCCCGCTTTCCGCCATAGAGAGAAAGTAGATGCGGGCCAGCTCCGGGTCTATTGGCAGATACGTCAGGCCGCGTGCATTGCACCATGTCGCCCAGCGGCGAATCACCGAAAGCAGGTCGCGGAAAGTGTTCTCAGAATATGCGGCCTTATCGGCAATAAAGCGGCGCAGGTTATTTGCGACGTCCTGCGGCGTCAGCGTGGTTAATTCCGCCGGAATAACGCTGCTTTTAATTTCTGCCAAATCTTTCATTTATAAATATCCCTCAAAAACAGCGAGACGACGCTACGCAAAAGTTATCAAAACGTCAGGGGGGTAGCACGCCAGATTTCACGTAGCGACGCCTGGCGATGGCGCGCTGCCGAAAAACACATAATCTGTACAATCAGATCATCTGATCATCGAACTACTGATCAAGCATACATGAAAGCTATCAAACTTTATATAATGTTTATTATTTAAAGTTTCATGTAACGTCTAAAAACAGGCAGGATGCCCGCTTGCGTGTCAGAAAAGTGTAAAATTTAGAATCCGGGTGGTTTTCCGCGTGATTGAGATCAGGCCTTCATATATGATCATCTGGCAGTCTGATTTGTTGCCATTGGTTATAGTTACACCCAGTAACATTGCAGGTAACATAAAGCGTAACGCCGGCGACAACACCTGTGATAGACGCGCAGAGCTACAGATATTTTATAAGGTCAAAAAATACGGATCATTCTTAATATAGGTGTTTCTAAGAAGTTATCGTTTTACAGTGTTTCTTTGCCCGTCTATATTTCCGCTCATTAAGTCCAGAGAGACTGCACAGCTGCCGCCTTAAAATTTTCGGAACACATTATGCCTAAGTTTAGCGACGTAGAATTTGAACAAAGCTATAAACATTTTTTGCAGGTTCAGCGTGAATGGTTCAGCCTCATTACACCTATTACCGTATACACAGAGGACAACGCCAACGGCGAGAGTTCGCGTCCGATCGCCTTTACCAGCGATAAAAAGATGCTGGACCGCGCACAGCACCTGATCGCCGAATGGCAGCGCTTCGCAGACCTGGCGGACGCCAAGCGCGCAGAGACCAAGGCCAAAACGCTGGCCGTCCATATTTCGTGTTATTCGCCGGTGCCGACGATCATGGTCAGCCCGCGCAAGGTAACCGTAACCCGCTTTCCCGGCACGTCATCGGGCAAAGCCACCCGCGAAAGCATCCTGAACCGCTACCACCAGCAGCTGCGCAAGCTGGATAAGGTTCCGTTTGCCGCCGGCGCTATTCTTTCCCTGAAAGAGGAAATGAAGGCTTTTGAAAACGCACCGGAAGGGGCGCTTTACCGCCTGCGCATGAGCAACTACATCGACACGCAGGTTATGGCGCGGTTTGACGGCCCGAATGATGAAAGAAACCTCGACAACTACCGCTACGGCGCGCACGGCATGCTGGTTTACAGCGAGCACATGAACCCGAAAGCGGATTTCACGATAAACCTGAACCCCTCCAGCGGTACCATGTCCGTATTTGACGAGTTAACGCCGCTGCCGTGCGCCGTGCTGCCGTCTGCCACCGTTTTCCTGATGGACGACGTGGAAGCCGCCAAGCTCCGGCACAAGCAGGTTTACATCCTTGAAACGGCTATCTACCAGCGCGAACGCCTGTTTAGAAAGCGCAGCGAGGCGCTGATGCTGCGCTCTGACACGCAGGAGCAGGCGCAGAAAGCGCGCGAGAAGATTAAAGCCGGCGCAGAAGCGGTGGCTGAACTGAACGCGATGGATCGTGAACTGTTAACCATGAAAACAGCGGCCGGCGACAATGATTTGCTGACCGTGCCGGAAATGCGCGCGCGCTACGCCAATGAGTTTGGTAGCCGCGGCGGTCATACCCTGAAGCAGCTGGTGGAGCGCGCACATAAGCTCAGAAAGGTGTAACAGGACAGCAAGAAAAGGGCGCACAGGCGCCCTTTTTTATTGCCCGGCTGGTGGTCACGCCAGCAGCGCGTCCAGCTCCCCCAGCTCTTTGAGTTTGCTCTCCGCAAAGTCCGCCATGCGTTCGTCAATCTCTGCCTCTGCAGGGCGGTAACCTGTCAGGAAGATAAAGCAGTACGTGTCCCAGCAGATAGCCGCTGATGTTGCGCGGGAAGCGCCCCAGCACCTTCACCATGAACTCCAGCGAGTCGCGCCTCAACAAAGGCAGCGGACGCGGCCTGCTGCCGGCGATACTCCCGCGCCTCCAGCTCCAGCTCCGCCTCGCTGACCTGACTGCTTTCATTTACCGGCGGCTCGGCGTTCTTCAGCTCGTTTTTGAGACGTCTGGACAGTGACTCAGGCAGTTTGATGCCGTGGCGCTCAATGTACTCTGCCGTCTGCAGCAGATCCCAGTCCTCCTCCTCACGCAGCTGGTAAGCGCGGCTGATAACCTCGCCGGCGTTATGCGTCAGCGCGTGCTTCTCATTGTCGCGCCGGTTCTTGTCGGTACTGCCGGCGATCGCTGCCAACCGCGAGGCGTGGTCATTGACCAGATAGCCCACCTCAATCATCAGCTTGGTCATCTTCAGTATGGGGTGCGGTCCGCCGCCGCCGTCGTCGTCATCGCCCTTCTTTTTGCCGTTGGCCATGTTGTCGGCTTCGAGCTCGAACAGCTCCACCGCGCGTGCCGTGGTGCGCTTGAGCAGGTCCATATGCGCCAGCGAGTCAAACAGCACCGTCATGGCGCTGGCTTCCAGCCCCTCGCCCAGCACCTCTAACGCCGCCTCATAATCCTGCGGGCGCGGGTAGCCGCGCCGGTTCGCTACCAGTTTTGTCTCGCAAAGGGCTTACCCTCGCCGCGGGGCTTCGGGGTGTGCTTCGGGCGCCCGTCACTTTGATCACCCCCATTTATGATCTTTTTGGCGTGTGAAGCATTGGGCTTTTTCTTTCCGCCAGGCTGCGGCGCTGCGTCAGCGCGTGGTTCCAGCACCCCGTCCAAAGCCGCGCTGTGCCTGAGTTTGCGCCCGTTGCGGCGTATGGTGAGGTCGTCTTTTCTGGTGTGATCATTTTGATGATCAGAAGCGTGATCACCCGGATGATCATGATTGTGATCACCACTTTGATCATCCATCGCGGCCAGCGCTTTACCGTTTCAGCTCCCGGCGGGGCGTGTTGAATGGCAGGCTATAGAACTCGCAGTGCTCTTTGACGGTTATCCCGCTTTCGGCCTACTGCGCAATGAAAGCCCTTCTGTGGTCATCCCAGTTAACTTTGGACATGGTTTATCGTTCAAATGAAGCCAATAAACCGGGATGGTAAGGGGTCTGTATTTTGCAGTTATTACAATAATGATCACGAAGCGCGCAAACGCATCTGAATTTGTCAGATGCTGAGAAACTTTTTTTTAAACCTGTGTTACTTTTATGTCTCGATTTAAATGATAAACCAACCATTTGGCAATTAAATAACTAATAATAAATCGGTTTTTGTAGAAGTGGACGTGGGTTCCGGAAACGTGACTATCGCTATAAGCGTAACTATCCGGCGCGCATAGTGCGCAACGGGTACACAGTGGATGAAATGGGGCTTAGCACCCTCATTGAGCTAATACAGACGACTGACGGCAAAAAGTTCATCAAGATGAACCAGCGCGACCGTATGAAGCGCCTGCTGAGCCTGATTAACATCGTTATGTGTGAAGATGTGCCAGAGCTGCCGGAGTTAAACGTACAGCCTGCGCCTGCACCAGAGGCAAAGGTCGCGCCAGCCCCTGCAGAGCCACAAGCTTCAGCGCCGTAATCTGTATAGTGATGATACCGGGATTGGCTAATAAGTGCGGGTACTTTGCTTCCACCAGCCTGGTAACCTCTACCACCGTCATATAATCACGATTGCCAACCAGCAGATCCGCCACCTCTATACTGCTCACCCTTTTAACCATGTATCGCTCCGTTAAAAAATGCATACAATTCTAAATGCTATTAAAATTGCAGGAATCATAAAATACGCATTTCAGAATTTTCCCATTCAGATATTTTTTACGCTGTGAGTTATTTTGTGTGCAACTGGTTTAAGGCTGGTTAAGGTTAGAGGCTGTTATCGGGGCAGGAAGCAAAGCGTAAATAGCACTGTGCGGCGTGATTTATCCGGAATTAGTACAATCAGAAAGTGTATTTTTTAACTTTTGGTTATGCGTTATCTAAAAACTATTTTAGAAAATTGTATTCAGGGCTGGTTCTGCCAGTCCTTTTCCGTCAGCGATAGCTTTTTAACAGGTGGCTGACGGTATTCGACCAGTTAGTTACAGTGTCACGAGCTAAGCGGTGGACAACCTGGGTGTAAAGTTCATCCGGTAACGGTTCCCTAGCTTCATCCTCAAACCGTATTCCTTCCGTCGTGCCTGCCTTACTCATATTCACGCTGTAATCAAACTTGCCCGATGGCCCGTACACGTTACGTAGTTTATGAACATAGTATCGGCACAATGATCAATCGCAATGAGACGCGGACATAATGTCTGCTTTGTGCCAGAAGCGGACATAAAAACTCTCCGGCGGTAATGATTGTTAAACTCCGTTATTTAGGAGATAGCAGGCTTATATTTGCATCTTTTAGATAATGAACATTAAAGTTACTCATAAAGATTTTGGGTAAAATCAGGAAATAACTTATGGCCCGCCGAAGGGAATTAAAAGGCAT
>Ga0157360_1000501_pt1 | contig 14656 bp, 9 predicted proteins | sample AttlaeALBM1_FD_111483 | JGI IMG/M metagenome (GOLD analysis project Ga0157360, IMG submission 111483) | Fungus gardens microbial communities from leaf cutter ant in Ribeirão Preto, State of São Paulo, Brazil - Atta laevigata ALBM1 | ecosystem: Host-associated > Fungi > Mycelium > Unclassified ... | reverse complement strand
CTGCAAGCTTGCTCGAACAGGTCGGTATGGCAGAACGGGGCGCGCACAAGCCAGGCGAACTCTCTGGCGGAGAGCGTCAGCGTGTGGCTATAGCCCGAGCCCTGGTCACCGAGCCTAGCCTGGTATTGATGGATGAGCCTACAGGTAATCTGGATCAGACTACGGCAGCGCGCATTCTCGATATGCTGGACGATATTTCCGAAAAAAGTCGGTGTGCATTCGTCATTGTCACGCATGATCCGCGAATTGCCTCACATCAGGATCGTACGCTCAAGCTGACAGAAGGGAAGTTGCATCCTGCGTGAAGCATGAAATTTCCTGTTTTATACACTCGAATCAATACAGCCGTTTTTGACACTGGACTGCTACCATTCAGTGTATTGCATGTCCCGGGCTGACAGGATGCTGCCCTGAAAAATAGCACAGAAAGAAAGGCTGACCTTAGGGTTAGCCTTTTTTTACGACCTCTCTCACGTATATTCCTCCAGCATATTTCAATGGTTCCCCAAAATGGGTTCATGTGGAGTCTCCCAATCGTAATGGTCTGGGAAATCAACTCATTCATGTGTCTAACGTCTTTGCCCGATAAAGCTTGAATTACCGCTGAATTGATCGGGGTTGCTTAACGATTGTCCTCAAGAAATACGTTGTGATGCCGAAATTATAGGGGCGTGTATTCTTTGGGAGACCACTATGCTGCCGCCCTTCATCATGTATTTATGTGAGAAACTCATGCGTTATTTTCAATGTTATAGGACTAACATTGCACGCGCGCACTTTCTATCGAAGGGAAAGGGCTCACAAGGCTACGCACCACTGCTAAAACCTGTCTCTTTTGGGCCGGTATTTTTTTGCATGGCTGTTTTTATCGGTGCCCTCACAGCGTATCTTCCTCACACCCACAATGGGGTAATTCTGATGAGTGCCCTGGCGGGTGGCACTACCTTGGGCATTTTCGTTTTATCGGGTTGGAAAGGGGGCGTATTGGCTGTTGTTGCACTGGTATCGTGGTGCAGCATGACACATGCGTTGAATTATCAGCTTCCTTCCGGATTGAATCGGCAAGACGTCATGATGACGGGGCGGATCGAAAGGATCAGTTCGAAAGAGCGCTTCGCCTCCGTCCTTTTCCGTGTTGGGCAATGCCACCCAGTCAATCGAACACTCCCTGATTGTCATCATTTGGTACGTGTGAAAGTGGGTTGGGCAAATCCTCCTGATCTCCACGTGGGAGACATATGGGCTTTTCATGTCCGTCTTCAGGAGCCACACAGCAGGCGCAACCCTTCCCCTTTTCCGACTACAGATATTTTTTTACCGAATGCTATCGGTGCTGTTGGCAAGGTGCGTATAGCTCCCACACCTGTATCGCAGAGTAGCCCGGGCTTCACATTGCATCGTTGGGTGGCTGAGCGTTTATCTGCGCGTTTGGCACCTGCGAGTGCAGAGCGCTGGGTACGTGGATTGGTGCTGGGTGAAACGACTGTGTTTACCCCGGAAGATTGGCGCATGCTGAATGATAGCGGCACAGTGCATCTGGTCGTTGTATCAGGGATGCATATTGGTTTTTTGGTACTGGGCTGTGTTCGATTGATCTCTCTATCCTGGAGAATGGTCAGACCTTATCGTTGGCGATTGGCACGTTGGCCCTGGTGGCCTGCTTTGGCCATTGGTGCTGGGTATGTCATCCTGTCAGGGAGCGGTCCGGCTGCTGAGCGCGCATGGATAATGATGTTGGCTGTGGGGTGGGCTCGTACGCATCATTACCCCATAGGGGTTTATGCCGCTCTGTGGCTAGCATTGGGTGTGATCGTGATGATGAGCCCGCTAAGCCTTTTTCGGCCCGGGTTATGGCTCTCTTTCATTGCGGTACTGACGCTTCTGATCGGTTGGCGCTGGCGTAAAAAACGTAGCGGCCCTTGGGCACTTATCCAAACCCAGCTTACCCTTGGGTTGATCATGGATGGTGTTATGCTGCTTTTCTTTGGGCAGTGGATGCCGGCATCGTTAATCGCCAATTTACTGGCGATTCCCTGGGTAACAATGGTGATGCTCCCGTTGGCACTGGTGGGCACGCTACTGGAGCTTCTTTTTCATGGGGCTGGCTCATGGCCCATCTGGTGGTGCTTCAAGTGGGCAGTTACTTTGTTCGAGTATTGGTTAACGCATGCTGTATCGTGGCTTCCTGCTATACCAATACCCGATGAACGGCGTATTGCTTTGGCAGTGGGACTGATTTTATTGGGTGGTATCTGGCTTGTTCCCGGTTTCAGACTCCGTTATCGCGCTGTCTTGGGTATAGCCTTGCTTCCCATGATGGTCTTTGGGATTAAACGGGAATCGTTGTCAGACGGGGAGCTGATTCTTCGTATTCATGATGTCGGCCAAGGTCAACTGGTTGATATTCGTACAGCCACACATCGTTTGCTCTACGATACAGGTCCACGCTTTTACTCTGGTGATACACCCATCAGTCAACTATGGCGGGCTTCGCAAACGTTTGACAAGGTCATTGTCAGTCATGCTGATCTGGATCACTCCGGAGGCATTCCCGTTGTGGTGGAAAAGCATCAAACTACGGAATGGATGGCGCCTACAATTCAGAGTTTTACGCGATCATCAGCCTCAAACACTTATTATGCGGCACATAAACATCAGAGTGTGTCCAACAGTAGCGAATTCAAGCCGACTGACCGTATACCAAAGCCGGCCTCTCCGTACATACCTGAACATTGGACACCTTGTCGGACGGGGCAGCAATGGACATGGGATAATATTGAGTTCAGGCTACTGTGGCCGAGTGCGTTTATAATGAAGAACGCGAGTGAAAATCAGCGCTCCTGTATTTTGCTGATAAACACTGGGCAACATTACATTTTGATCCCCGGTGATGCAGATGCATGGGTAGAGAAGCAATTATTGCATTTTTTCGATGAGATGCCGTCCTCTTTGTTAATGCTGGTAAGTGGACATCATGGGAGCCGTACGTCATCTTCCCCCTCTTTTCTGGCGCGGGTACGGCCCCGCCATGTGGTGCACAGTGCCGGTTTCCTTAATCAGTACGGGCACCCGGCACAATCCGTCGTTCGGCGAATTAATGCCTTTACCGAGTGCCAGTGGAGTACCGCGCTGGATGGCGCAATAACGCTGAAGATCAAAGGACAGCAGGCCACAATCTCGCCTCAACATGTCTCTGCCGGTATCAGGCAGGCATGTCTTAAGGTATCATCCAGCAGTTAACATCATGATTGATCGAGTTTTTCGACGATTTTTCGACCCCGGGAGACACTGTGAAAGAAACGTCTAGTAGGGCCCTTTATCGCCGCTTGCTTACTTACGTACGACCTTATTGGAAGCCCTTTACGCTGTCCTTGCTAGGCTATGTGTTGTATGCCACGGCCAGTGCGTGGATTGCGCAGGCGCTCCATGAAATGATTGATGGTATTGCTCATCCGACTGTGCAATTTCGCAATATGATGCCGCTTGTCTTTATTGTTATTTTCATTATTCGCGGCATTGGTACCTTTTTGGGTACCTACTTCATGGATTACGTAGGTGGCAAGGTTGTTTACCGTTTGCGCATGGATGTTTTCAGCAATTTGTTGAAAATGCCGAATACCTTTTTTGATCACAATTCTTCAGGGCACTTGATTTCACGAGTCACCTATCAGGTGGAACAGGTTACCAATGCGGTCACCAATTCACTGACGACCATTCTCCGTGAAGGATTGACGGTTATTGGGCTTTCCGTCTATCTATTCTGGACCAATTGGCGCCTGTCGCTGATTTTCATCTGTATCACCCCCTTCATAGGTATTATTGTGACCTTTGCCGGGCGGCGCCTGCGTCATTTATCCCGCCGGATTCAACGTGCCGTCGGGGATGTCACTCATGTCGCATCCGAGGTACTGGGTGCGTCACGCGTCGTTCGTATTCACGGTGCTGAAGGGTATGAAATCAAGCGATTCAGCAAAGTCAGTGAGAACACACGCCGCCAAAATTTGAAACAGACAACAACGAGTGCTATTTCCAGTCCTTTGATTCAGACGCTGGTCGCTATAGCCATGGCCTTTATGGTCTGGCTCGCGTTGATACCCGGCGTGGTGGGTAACATTTCACCCGGGGAGTTTACAGGTTTCCTGTTTGCAGCCTCCATGTTGATCAAGCCTGTCAAATCACTGACCGAAATCAACGGTCAGATTCAAAAAGGGTTGGCCGCTTCTGAATCGATCTTTGATATTCTGGATGCGCCTAAAGAGCTGGATTCCGGGAGTTATGCACCCACTCGAATTAAGGGCGAAGTGACTTATGATCATGTCAGCTTCCGTTATGGTGAAGACAGTAAACAGCATGTACTCAAAGACATTAATCTGAGTGTCAAACCAGGTGAAATGGTGGCATTGGTAGGTCGTTCCGGTAGTGGTAAAACAACATTGGTGAGCCTGTTACCGCGGTTTTATAGTGTGACGGAAGGTGCTGTCAAAATTGATGGCATAAATGTGAATGACTACACATTAGAGTCGCTACGCCATCAGATATCGTTGGTAAGCCAGCAGGTTGTGCTGTTCAATGCCTCCATTTTGAACAACATTGCCTATGGTGAGGAACACCCGTCGCGTGAGCGCGTCATTGCAGCCGCCAAGGCCGCCTACGCGGATGAATTCATTCGTGAATTGCCCAATGGGTATGACTCTCTGGTGGGTGATAATGGTGTCATGTTGTCAGGGGGGCAGCGTCAGCGCCTGGCCATTGCCCGAGCTATCTATCGAGATGCCCAAATATTGATTCTGGATGAAGCAACCTCGGCACTGGATACCGAATCCGAACGTTATATTCAACGCGCATTGGAAGAAGTATGCAAGAATCGAACCACGCTGGTAATAGCACACCGTCTTTCGACCATTGAGAATGCTGACCGTATCGCGGTCTTTGATCACGGATCCTTGATCGAAATGGGCACACACAGTGAATTGCTGGCTAAAGAGGGGGCATACGCAGCGTTGTATCGCATTCAGTTTAGTGACGACAAGAGTGAGTCATGAGTCTTAGTGATTATATTCAGAATGCCTGGTATTCCAAGGCACGCTGGTTGATCGTCCTAAGACCATTGGAGAGCCTCTATCGGGCAGTGGTGGGCCGTCGAAGAGCCGCGTATGAAATGCGCATTGATTCCTCGCGTTCGACCCGGGTACCTGTCATCGTGGTAGGTAATATCACAGTGGGTGGAACCGGAAAATCTCCCCTCACGGCCTGGTTGGTTAATCACCTCAGTGAAAACGGTTGGAACCCGGGCATTGTATCCCGCGGTTATGGTGGAACATCCAAACACTATCCGTTAAGCGTCACCTCATCGACACCGCCATCCGAAGCAGGTGATGAACCTGTCATGCTGGCTGCGCAAACGGGGGTCCCTGTCGCGGTGGATCCCCAACGCCCGCGTGCTGTTGCGTTATTGGCCGATCAAGGTTGTGACATCGTCGTAAGTGATGATGGCCTGCAACATTACGCCATGGAGCGGGCGCTTGAACTGGTAGTGATTGACGGAGCGCGCGGGTTGGGAAACCTGCGATGCCTACCGGAAGGCCCGTTGCGAGAACCTGCGAGTCGTCTTCAGTCCGTCGATGCAGTGATCGTGAATGGCCCAACACAGCCCTCGGCGTTTACCCATCCCAACCTTTTTTACGCAGCGATTACGCCCGTGCATTTCAGGTATCTGGGAAGTGATAACACGTTCCCCCTGAGTCCAATTCCCCTTAATCCGCCCATTCATGCGGTAGCCGGGATTGGTCATCCTCAACGTTTTTTTCAGACACTCAGCGAACTGGGCGTTGAATTCACGCCAAAAAAATTCCCTGATCATCATAATTTCAGTGAAAGTGATCTTCGCTTTGACGATAATGGCGATATTGTCATGACGGCCAAGGACGCCATCAAATGTGTCAGAATGAGTGATCATCGCTTGTGGGCGTTGGACGTTTGCCTGCAGCCGGACGCGCATTTCATTGACTGGCTGGATCACAGACTGGATAAAATAAAAATACGCCGCTTCCCACGGTCTTCCAGAGCCTCATAGAGGTTAGGGGTAGCAGCAAAACATATCCATCGCGGTCGTAATTCGCGATAATACAACTTATCTGATAACAATGTTGGAAAAGGAGTTTCTCATGGACAAAGAGTTATTGGCCATGCTGGTATGCCCGCAGAGTCAGGGGCCGCTTGAATATGATCGTGAGCATGAAGAGCTCGTTTGCCGCTTGAGCGGCCTTGCCTATCCTGTCCGCGACGGGATTCCTGTCATGCTGGTTGAAGAAGCCCGCCAGCTGAGTGCCGATGAAAAGCTCGGTAAATCCGTACCTGCTCATGAGTCCCTGAATGGCTAATCGGGCAGGATATTCGGCAGATGTGGTCAATGAGTCCATGGATAACGATGGCTTTTGGGTCATCATCCCGACACGTTACGACTCATCACGATTACCGGGTAAACCGCTTGCCCAAATTGCCGGGAAGCCCATGGTTCAGCATGTTTGGGAACAAGCGTGCGAATCCGGTGCCCAGCGTGTGGTGGTAGCGACCGAGAGTAAAGCGATTGCAGATGCATGCCATGGCTTTGGGGCCGATGTGGTGATGACAGCAAGTCATCACGCCAATGGAACGTCCCGATTGGCGGAAGCAATCAGGATACTGGATGCGCCCTCAACCAAACGTATTGTCAATGTGCAAGGCGATGAGCCATTACTTCCACCTGAACTGATTGATTTGGTCGCTGACAGCCTTGCTGCTAACCCGCGGGCTTCCATTTCTACTTTGGCGGAACCCATTACATCGACGACTGAGTTAATGCGGCCAAGCGTTGTGAAACTGGTCGTCAATCATGCCAATGAAGCGCTCTATTTTTCCCGGGCGCCGATACCCTGGCAGCGTGACGAGTGGGGTGAAATGGGGCCGCAAAAGGGGCAGTCACTGGTGGCGGGTGAGAGCAGCTCAGGGCAAATTGGGGCGCTCAGACACGTTGGCTTATATGCCTATCGTGCTTCTTTTTTGTCAGAATATGCCAACTGGCCAGCGGTGGATATCGAGCAGCAGGAGCAACTCGAACAACTCCGTGCTTTGTATTTTGGTCATCGTATTCAGGTGGCTATCTCTCCACGCGAATATCCCGCAGGAGTTGATACGCCTGAGGATCTTGAGCGGATACGACGAATTCTGACAGCGGACTAGGGTTGTATTATTCGGGCCTTGGGTTATTTACGCTTGAGACATTCAGGTTTCGTGCCCAATGTTGGTCGTCAATTCGTGTGCCGGGTGCAATTCATCCCGAGTATCAAAACCGGTTGTAATCAAAGAGGTTTGAATGTCTTCTTCCCATACGATTGATGTGCTGTTCGTTTGCATGGGCAATATTTGCCGTTCGCCCACTGCTGAAGGCGTATTTCGTCATTTGGTCGAGAGCAAAGGGCTGGAGGATCTTTTTCATATTGATTCCAGCGGTACCATCGGCTATCACGAAGGTGAACCACCCGATAGGCGTGCCCAGCAGGAAGCCCAGCGGCGTGGAATGGATATTTCCGGACAACGGTCACGGCCACTCAGTACACGAGATTACCAGCAATTTGATTACATCATTGCCATGGATGAAGATAATCTGGCCGATATTGAAGCCAGAATGCCGAGTGATTTCAGTGGCAAGATAGCCATGCTCATGGATTTTGGCGGTGCTCATGCCGGTGAACCTGTTCCTGATCCCTACTACGGAGGGAAACGCGGGTTCGAACATGTATTCGATCTGGTTGAAGAGGGGTGCGAAGGACTTTTGCGCTATATAGCACAGAAAGAGGGTTGGTCAGTCGCGTGAGCATCATTACAGAAAATGCCTCATTGACGGAACGAAATACGTTCAGGCTCCCTTCAACCGCACGTTATCTGGCCCTTCCTTCAACCCAGCATGAGCTTCAAACTGTCTTGGAGTGGGCGCGTATGCGTTCGCTACAGATCCACGTGTTGGGGCAAGGTAGCAATGTGATCCTGGCTTCCTTTATCGATGGGTTGGTTATTATTCCACAAGGACAACATTGCCAATGGGAAGCCACCGACGGCATTTTGCATGACTGGAATGATGCTGTGGCTACACCTGATTGTACTTCCTTATTATTACATGTGGATGCTGGCGTTGATTGGCCCTCCCTGGTTAATAGAGCAGCACAACAAGGGCTCTGGGGCTTAGAGAATCTGGCTCTGATACCAGGTAATGCAGGCGCGGCTCCTGTACAGAACATCGGCGCTTATGGTGTTGAACTCGCTGATGTATTGGAAGCCGTTCATTGCATTGATATAGCTTCCGGTGAACATCAGGTACTCTCAGTCGAGGCCTGTGAACTGGGCTATCGCTCCAGTATCTTCAAGGGGGCCTTCAGTGGTCAAAAGATTATCACGACATTGGTGATCCGCTTGTCTAGGGAACCGGCACCCAAGCTTGGCTATGCTGATTTGGAAGAGTGCGTCAAGGATCCGACAGATCCTTATTCGATAGCAGACGCTGTCAGTGAGATTCGACGAGCTAAATTACCGGACCCCAAAAGACTGGCCAATGCAGGTAGCTTCTTCAAGAATCCTGTGATCGACCACGAAAGATTTCAGCAGATTGAAAAGGCACATCCTCATATTCCCCATTATCCGGCCCCTGATGGCGTGAAATTGGCAGCTGGCTGGTTAATTGATCAATGTGGGCTGAAAGGGTATCGGTCGGGGCACTTCGGGATACATGAACGACAAGCACTCGTGGTTGTCCACTTCGGCGAGGGCACAGTAGAAGAGTTGCTCCATTTTTCCGATTTTATTGTGCAGAGCGTCGAGGCCCGTTTTGGTATCATACTTGAACGGGAGCCCAGAATGATTGGTTAGGATGTGCTCTTCCGTTTATCAATCGGGACAAGCGCTCCGGAACCTTGTTCCAACAAGCCATGCATTTTTTAATGCAGAAGCAGTTTCGAAGACGCTTGGCTAGATATACACAAATTCAAAACACTAGAGTCTTGGCCTTGTGTTGGGTAAAACAGGTTTTTTGCTCTCTCATGCAGTGGGATTGACTGGCTATAAGACTGTTTCGTGTAAATGACGCCAAAGGATTTTACTGTCGTTTCCCACTTCGAATACTGCAGTTGAAAAACGTAGGCTGGCCTCATGGCCGGGCTGTTGTTGGCGTTCCTGATAAGTGACCGTTGCTGCTGTGGGGCTTTCATTTATCAGCTGCAAGTTCTCAATCTCTATCTCCAGCCCTTTTCTGGCACCACGTTGGTTGCGGAAGAAAGAAGCAAGCGTGTCATAATTTAGCTGGCTTCCTGAAGGTGTCACCATGGAAAAATCCGCGCTGAAACGCTCCAATAAGTTGTTGTAGACCGAGACTGATGCATCTGGATGACCAAGCCAATGGCGGATCAATTCATGTGCGTCTAACACTTCCTGAAAATAGCGGTTCATCATTTTTCCTGATCGAGTTAAGTATGATTTTACGATTACCCATTCATTAATATAATAAAGAGAATAATTGCACCTTGAGCAGATTTAAAAAAACCTCGGATGTTATGTCCGAGGTTTTCGTTTTTCTGCCTACTACTGCCCATACCTTCGAAGGTATGGGCGATAGCACGGCAATTTACTTCTGCTCATTATCACCAGAAGATTGGCGACGACGAAGTTCCCGAGGATCGTTATGTGCACGACTACGGCGACGACGGGGGACATCAAGCGTTTGAGAAGTCGCCTTGGGCTGATCTTCCTTCGCGCCTTCTTTTGTCTGAGCAGTATGCGTCTGAGTCTCGTGAGAGACAGCTGCCTCTTGTTTGGCTGTATGGGTCGTCCCGGATGCTGGTGCTTTAGAAGCAGGCTTGGACTGATCCACCTGTGTTCCCGCAGGTTTTTCCCCTTTATTTACTGATTTGGGCATGGATACATTAGATGCTTCGCGGGTTACTTGAGCTTCTTCAGCCTTGGCAGATGTGGCTGTTCGTTGACTCGTCTCAGTTGCCTTGGATGTTGCCTCAGATGCAGCTTCCTGCTGTTTGGTGTCAGAGGACTTGGACTTCGGCTGCTTAAGGGTATCCTTTTCGTTAGGAGCAGGCTGACTGTTGTTGGGCTGACTGTTGTTGGGCTGACTGTTGTTGCCTTTACTGGCGGCTGCTGTTACTGCCGGCGCCTTGGGAATCTCACTAGACGTTTGTTGAGTGGCCGGTGATATTTTCCTTTTATCGGCAGTAGGGGATTGCTCAAGCTTCTGTTGAGATTCCTCTTCCTCTGCTACATGCGAAGAAGGTTGTGTTTTTGCAGGTACCTTGAGTTTCTGCTCTGACTCAACCTTGTCATTTTTCGCTTTGGCAGAGGATACCGCGGTAGTATCCGATGCAGGCCCATGGGCGGCTGTATCCTGCTCATTAGAAGCATCGTTTGCCTGTGTTTCCTGATGGCTGTCAGCAGGTTTGGTCGGTGCATCGGCAGCGGAAGGTACGTAAGGTTCACCAGATTTCACTGTAACCGATGGTTTTTCATTCCGTGCAAGCGGCTGCGGTGTGGAAGCGGTTTCATTCACACTTTGCTCGGGTGCATTCTGCTTTGGCGCCATCACGCGTTGAGATGATTCAGCAGCCTCACGCCCAAAAGCACGATTACCACGTGCGATCCTGTTGGTACTTGCCTCGGAAGCGGCTTCCTTCGAAGGATCTGTGGGTTGGTGAACCAACGATTTATTGCTCTCCACTGGCGTATGCGCTGCTTTTCCTTTTGGCGACTGTTGTTCCTCATTGATGGTCGTTTGTTGCCCGGAAACATTAGTGCCAACCGAATCTGACGAGCGATCACGTTTCGCCTCGGTATGAGTATCCGATGTTTCGGAGGCTTTATGACTTGCAGTTGTGCTGGAAGGGTTACTAGCAGCAGAGGTTTCAGTAGATTGCAAACGTTCCTGCTCGGCAACGGCTTGCTCATTCAAGGCGCGCGTACGGCTACGTTTGCGCGGATTATTACGCGTACGTTTTTGGGCTGACCCGTGAGTGCCCTCAGCACGGCTATTACCTGCTGTGGCTGATTTGTCATCGCCCACTGCATTTTCCTGCCCGACTTTACCTGACTGTGAGGCTCTCGGCTCTTGTGAGCGGTGATCGCGAGCCTTTTTCTCCTGAGGTTTGTCGGTATTACGGGCATTCTGCGAAGACTTGGTATCCGCATTTTTTTGCGATGAATCGACGCGCTGATGGTCCCCACTGTTTTCTACCGGCTGGCTCTTGTCATCCTGTCCCCGGTTCGAGTAGCCCGTTGTTTGCTCCTGGGATTTGTCTCCACGGGGCGCATCCTGACGATTGCGGCGACTATCATTTCGCTGATTCTGACGTGGATTATCGCGTTTCTGAGAACGTTGGCGGCGATCACTGTTATTACGATCATCGCTGCCGTTGCGCTCATTATTCTCCTGACCATTGTCGGAAGACTCTTGTGTGCGCTGCTGATTACCGCGACGATCATTACGTTTTTCTTCATTGAGATTATTTGAAGAAGTGCGGTTATCGTTGTTTTGGCGACGTGATTTGCGCGCGTCGTTGTCACTGTCATTATTCTGACGTGATGAACGGTTGTCCGAACGCTTCTGATTACGCTGCTGTGAGGTGTTCTGCGATGATGCCGAAGACGGGGCCTGATGGTCAGTTGATTCACTGCTATCACCACCGATAATACGACCCAGGCTACGCATGAAGCGGGAAATAAAACCACTTTCCTGACCATTCAAGCGCTCTTGGGATGCCTGAGAAAGATCACTGTTGGTCAATGACGTGGGGGCAGGGGTGGTGTGGTTAACAGACTTGACGGCTGCTTCACTACGCGGAACCAGTTTGGCCACCTTGTTTTCGGGGGCAGGGGCTTCGTATTGCGTCTCGTACTCGAAACTTGATTTGCTGGTGTCGTCGTCTTCAAGCTGGTCGTCGCGTAGGCGCTGTACATCATAATGAGGCGTGTCCATTTCCGGTTCAGGAAGAAGAACAACACGGACACCCTGTCGACGTTCGATATCTGCCAACGCACTTCGTTTTTCATTTAATAAATAGGTCGCGACGGGAACGGGAAGAATGGCGCGAATCTGGGCGCTACGGTCTTTCATCGCCTCTTCTTCAATCAAACGAAGAATGGAGAGTGAGAGAGAGCGCACATCACGGATAGTACCTTGCCCATTACAACGGGGGCATACATGACCACTGGTTTCACCCAATGAAGGACGCAGGCGCTGGCGTGACATTTCCATCAGGCCAAAGCGCGAGATTCGCCCGACCTGCACGCGTGCACGATCCAGCTTCAGTGCATCGCGCATGCGATTTTCGACTTCACGCTGATTTTTCGAAGGCGACATGTCGATAAAATCGATGACGACAAGACCACCGGAGTCACGCAAGCGTAATTGGCGCGCAATTTCGTCGGCAGCTTCCAGATTGGTTTGAAGGGCTGTCTCTTCGATGTCGCCACCGCGGGTTGCACGCGCTGAGTTGATATCAATGGAGACCAGCGCCTCAGTGATATCGATAACGATCGCGCCACCTGACGGGAGTTTGACCTCGCGCTGATATGCAGTTTCGATTTGCGATTCAATCTGGAAGCGGGAGAAGAGGGGAACTTCGTCCTGATAGAGCTTGATCTTCTGCTGGTAGCTCGGCATGACCTGCTTGACGAAGGCCTGTGCTTCGGAATAAACCTCTTCACCATCAATCAGTACTTCACCGATATCCTGACGCAAGTAATCACGCATCGCGCGGATAATCACATTGGATTCACGATAGATCAGGAAAGGGGCTGGCTTGCGGCTGGCCTCATCCGTAATGGCTTCCCATACCTGTACCAGATAGTCAAGGTCCCATTGCAGCTCTTCGGAAGAACGTCCGATACCCGCAGTACGCACAATGACGCCCATCTTTTCAGGTAGCTGAAGGTCGCTCATGGCTTCTTTGAGCTGTGCGCGGTCGTCCCCTTCGATCCGGCGCGAAATACCACCCGCACGAGGATTATTGGGCATCAGTACCAGAAAACGTCCGGCCAGGCTGATGAAGGTAGTCAGTGCAGCGCCTTTGTTACCCCGTTCTTCCTTATCAACCTGAACGATGACTTCCTGGCCTTCTTTCAGCACTTCCTTGATGTTCGGACGCCCAGAGGAGGAGGGCTCCTTGATAAAGTACTCGCGGGCAATTTCCTTTAAAGGAAGAAAACCATGGCGATCAGCGCCGAAATCGACAAACGCTGCTTCCAGACTGGGTTCGAGTCGAGTGATCTTGGCTCGATAGATATTGGCTTTTTTCTGTTCACGTGCGCCAGATTCAATATCAAGATCGTAAAGGCGCTGTCCATCTACCAGTGCGACACGCAGCTCTTCGGGCTGTGTCGCGTTGATGAGCATTCTTTTCATGTTGTCTCGCTGACCAGTCGCATCGGCGACAGCGTCGGCAAACCGCTAGCTTTGTGTTGTGCTCAGCGCATGTTGGCTGGTAGCCCTAAAGTGTGCCGGAAGCGCTTGGCCATGTTGGGCGTTTGCGTGTTCCTGCACGGTACAGGGTGTACTAAGTTAGTCATGTTGAGTACAGGGCGAAAAGTGAAACATGTTGCGACAGCGCATGCGTGTCGGTTTCACGTGTATCGCCAGACACCTGGCATTCGTGATTCGTGACGCCGTCTCCGATACGAGTAGTAGTATGAGTTTCGTCGTATCGAAACCGGTTATCAATATTGCACTGTGTCTACGTTATATCCGCTGCGTACCATGTTGAATTCAAAAGGTTGCCTCTGCTGACATTTGGTCATGCACACGCTGGTCATATGTATCCAGCCATGTGAGCCAAACGGCGCGATCAACGCGGAAAACTCGATAGGGCAAAACTGCCTGATGAACATGGTCGTTTACGCATTGGCGTTGGGCGTAGCCCAAGTGCGCTTTGTATCTGTTGCCGGGCCCGCATGTGATTGATTTGGCAGGCGCTTTGGAAATATCCGGCATTGCTCGGTATTTCCACCAAGGCCCAGCAAATATAGCAAATAAAAGGGCGTTTGAGCAATTGGTTAACCGAGGCTAAATTCCGTTACAATAGCGGCTTCACAGTATTAGCCTCTAACCACGGGGGTGGTGAAAGATAGAAATGTGATAAAGGTATGTTGTCATCATGGAAATATTGGACTCAGCCAGGTAATGAGCTAGCCGCTCATGCAGGCATGTTTTGGCACGTCATCCATTCCTTGCTTTGATGGTGTTTGTTTTCGTTTCCAATAAGTAGGGCAACGGTTGAATGCGCTCATTACGTGAAATCGTGTACTCTCTATTCCTCAATGTTCTACCTATTCTATGTTCTACCTGTTTCTACATGGCGGTGCCAAGCCAAATTGAACGGTAATCAGCCCACATTCATAGGGTTCAGGTCAGGATTGCTTTTCCAATAAGGCAACATCCCGAGAGTCATGTTTGTCGTTGGGATGATTCAGGTAAAGAATTGTTTTTCGCCTGCTGCGGTAATTTTACAGGAAATAATGAATGTCCAATAAGACTGAAGAGACGTCCACATCGAATGATAACGCCATCCCTCAAGGTCAGGGAGTACAGTGGTTGGAAGTGACCTCTGGGCAGGAAGGCCAGCGATTGGATAAT
>Ga0157360_1000499_pt1 | contig 14704 bp, 10 predicted proteins | sample AttlaeALBM1_FD_111483 | JGI IMG/M metagenome (GOLD analysis project Ga0157360, IMG submission 111483) | Fungus gardens microbial communities from leaf cutter ant in Ribeirão Preto, State of São Paulo, Brazil - Atta laevigata ALBM1 | ecosystem: Host-associated > Fungi > Mycelium > Unclassified ... | reverse complement strand
TAGTCTGAGGATTAGACCTCAGACTTAACAACATCTCTTGTTATTATCTAAACCTTGCTTGAACTCTCTTGAAGAACTCTTTTCTCAAATCACAAATCAAGTAAGTAACCATTTGTGATATATCCCATCTTGGGTCTAGATTATGTCTGGGGCTTGTAGGAGATCTCTAGAGTGGATTCCAATAGTGAAATCCAGGGTTATAATTTTTATCCCATACTACATTTCTGCAGAAAATTCTCTAGTGGTGTAACAACACGAGACGAACATGTGTCTTAGAGATCCCAATACAGTGAGACCTACCTTGAGTAGATTAATAGAAGTTCACTATTATTATTATTTCTTTTGATTATTTGAGTTCCCCCTCTTATTCCACCTTCTGCTTAAGCTCTCTTTTATATTTGATCATCTCCCCAGTGCCTACTTGTTAGCACACAATTGTGAGACATCTAGAGGACCATTTGTATTCCCATTTGTTATCACTCTTGTTCTGTGATCAATTCCCTTTGATCCCCATCAGTGGCTCCAATATCGACATTTCTCTCACCAAGCACAAGAGCCTAGGTGAAAATAGTTAGACATGGCTATTGAATAGTGATTGAAAATGTGTATGTTATGATGAAGATTGCACTCTTTTTTAAGGAACCACTTCAATCCTTCAGAGCATTTAGCATAGTCAAGAGAATATCCATCAAACCCTAGCCATCTCATCTAAATAGACAGATCACTGGCATTAGTATTGTTTGGCATCAATAAGAAGACAGGACACACTTCATCATAAGACATTGGCACCGGAGCCAACTGACTCTCGTTGTACTATCTGAACTATGTTATGATACGTGCTTTCCTACCAAGACCTTGGGTATCATTGATATGATGATTCAAGGTATTGATATCTTCTTTGTATAGTGTAACAAACAAATTGATGGTAAAGGTAAATGATGAATGTACCTGCAATTGTGAGCTATTCATCAAAGCCTCCACACCTGCCTGATAAACTTGTGCAGGAACAGTCATACACATATAGGGCAGCTTGAATACTTCCATCTTGAACAAATGTCAATGTTGACACAGCCATAGAATGGCGTCATGAGTATCATAATGCCACTTGAGCATGTTCTGTAGTTTTATACCATTGACGTTGTTCAAATCTTGAATCCTAGTTTCCAAATTGAAATGAGCAAAAAATGGGAAAGGAAGAAAGGTGATGCCTATCTATGTTCAGCTTCTTTGAGCACTTGCCTTGTCCTGGCAAGTTTATCAAAGTGGTCTCTATACTCCCTCTCCAAGTCTCCCACTTACTGACTGAGTTGCCATTTATTGTGTTGGACTTGATCCTATGTAATAGATCAACATCATGTTTACAAAACAGGAAAAAAATTACCTCCTCATTTCTCAAACCAATTGGATTGTCTGTCTCTGGCAGTAGTTTCCTTAGTTCAATTTCAGCCTCTTCAATCTCAGCTTGGAGCTTTTTGATATTCATCTGCCTTTTTTCCTTGTCTCTCTGTAGGGTTTCTAATTTATATTGTGTCTACTCCCTCTTCTTAGGGTGGAAAATGGACACCACATGAGCTCTCAAACTGCCAAAGCAATGGAGGATACTTACAAAGTCATTGAGTCTATTGTGGGTCTCACCAAATCTCTTCAACCGCTTGTTTTGGACATTCTGATTGGCTTGATATTGGTGCTGCAAATCTTTTCATTCCTCTATCATGGCCCTGATAGAACATTGAGTGTATATCCCAATGTAAGGAGAGAAAGCCATACTTGAGGCAGGTATAAACAGGTTGGTTCTTCTGCTTAAGACTTTGGACTCTAGCATTCAGGGTTTGCTGTCTCTTCTTCAAATGTTGATATTGGATATGACTTGTACAGTACTTGTCGAGCTTGATTACACAAGAAAGTATGGCTTGCTAAGACATTAATTAAGTTGGTCACTGTTGGATTATAGAAGAGAGGAGACAACCTTGCATTCAAGTTCTTTCTATTTATTAAAAAGACAAACAGTGTTCTCCATATCCAAATGTTGCTGAGCTTGGGTCCTAGCTGCCTTGTCAGATTCTTGTTTCTATCAGGAAGTGAATAGGGCCATATGACATTCTTGATGTAATGCCATAATGTCATCCTGTTGTCCCCTGCAGCACATTGTGTTTCTCTCAAAAGCTCTTGGGGAGATAGGGCAGCAAAGGAAGAGACTTTGTCTTGTAGCAGGAATATACTTGGAAGAACAGATAAGTGATCAGAAAGGTGCAAACCAAAGATTTCCAACCTAAACATTAAACTCGACCATCTGCTGAGTAATGTCTTTGCCTGATGCAGATTTGCCATTGAACATGAAAGAGCTGGCTTTTGAGCTGGTTGTCAAGTTATGACAAATGACAAGATTCAGTTTTCCTGGTGGTCCTTTGAGAATCTCAATGTATTCTTTCTCTCTTCCACAGTGAAAGGGTGCAAAAGGGAATTGCACACTGGGACAAACAAAACAATGATGTGCCAGCTCCCAATTGCATGCTAAAGGTCCAAGGGGAGATTATCAAAATTTGAAGGTTTATAAATAATTAGAGAAATGAGAATTATATGTAGCTCCAGTAAAATATAAGTTGATGGTTGTAAAAGGATCGTAAGATCTCTCTAGATCATCATCACATAGCCTCCCTAAGGTGTCAATCTTTACACACCGTGACAAAAGCTCCTCTGGAAAATATAGTTAGTTGATCACTTATGGATTCTTCACACTCAGTTGCTCCCTTGTCTATACCCCCAACACTGAACCTTATGGGTGTGATACAATCCAAGTGTGCACCTAGCCAAGCTTTCCCAGCCTGCTGTCCTCTCCAAAGCCTACCCAAGTTGCATCTACGTCTTCTCCCTAGATCGAGTTCTGGGTATATTCTGTGTTCTTCTCAAGACACCCCACTAGTCCTAGTCTTCTTACTCTCAATAGATCTGCATTCACAATTCCAGAGGCAGTGTAGATAGAGGTAGGAGTCAAGAGGTTCCTCTCTCCAATCCAACTGCACTCTGGATACTATATTAAAATATTACAAAGCCCCAAAACTTAAGAAATAAATTATAAAAGGGAAATTATTACTACTTTTAGAATTCCATTGCCTCCTTTCTGTCCCAAGGCCTCCCAAAATTCCACTGATGACATGGCCCCCTCCTTTCTTTGTGATGACACATTCCTTTATCAAGTCCTTCCCATCAAAGATGACGTGTCTTCATCGCTGCTTCCTTCTAGAATATTCTTTTGTCTTTTCCTAGTATGCTCTTTATGCTGCTTTGTAATTTGGACTTCATTGATTACCTGTTAAGCAATTAGCAAGCCTCAATAAATGTCTAGTATCTCCAAGTCACGTCCTAGAGGTCATTTATCTAAATATAATTGATCTAATGCCATCAATGCTTATTTACAAGCACAAAGTCTATTAGCCTAAGTTCTTCATCTGAGTAGTATTAGCTCTAGAGTACAAGTTTACCGCCTTTCTAAGTCAGTCCATTCAAAGATGAATCTAGAGTGTAGTCCTCCAGTAACTCTCTTAGTAACCTAATGCCAGTTTATCTTAATTGTCTCTCAAGGTCTTAACATGAGCTCTAGGTCAATTATTACCTGCTCAATGTACTTATCATATAGTGTTATATTCTGAGGATATAGAAAGGGTTCTAGAGCAAATTCCAATTAAGAATCCATTGTTATAAAGCTTATCAAATGTTATTTTCTACAGAAAATTTGCTTGTGGCGTAACAGTGGCTGCTAGCTGCTGAGGTCCTATGTTGGATCGGAGAAAAGCTTGAGCTAATACAGCCTGTTCCTGTCATTGATCAAGGAAGAGTATAGGACCAGGTTCAAAAGCAGAGCTCTAGCCTGACATTGCATCCAGTATTGTATATGCCTATACCATCACCTTTCTGTCAGCGTCTAAAGTCCGATGACCAGAATTAAGCCAACTGTCTCTTTGTTCAGAGTTTGACAAAGAGAACTCGATGGAGTTCTCACTCATTTCTCTACTACTTATATACTTTACTACTATAGCTATGCGCTTACTCTCCCATGGTCCTCATGTTACTCTTGTCATGTGACCCACTGTGACATTGTGACAAAGTCACATGATACTTTCCCGTGCTCCATCTTGTAGTTGTAAATAAGAAAAGAAAAGAAAAGAAATATAAATAATGACTTAGCCAATTTGCCAAGTCATGACACTTTCTTAACAATCACCTTCCTTCCTTCCTCCATTTTTGCTGCCACCAACACCCATTACAGACATGGAGGATTGCACATTACAAACAAATATTATGTCACCATCAACCACAGATCTCAAGCATGTCAAACTGAGATCTGCACTGCCTTATTGGTCAGTATCAAAACATGATGGCGACTTCTCTGCACCTATACAGGTGCCAGAAAGGTATGTTTCTAAATGTATTTCTATTCCTATTTGTTTGTGTCACTCATACTAATCACAGCCCAACAACTCTATGCTCACTGTTCTTGATGAGCTCTCCAAGTGGCAGAACAAAGATCCAGGCGAGTTTGATCTCGATGGTTTCAAGATCGTTTACATTGCCCCAATGAAGGCCCTTGTACAGGAAATGGTCAGCAGTTTCCAGACTCATCTCAAGTCGTTTGGTATTAAAGTTAAAGAGCTCACTGGTGATTCTCAGATGACCAAGCAACAAATCACCAAGACGCAGATTATCGTCACCACAATAGAAAAATGGGATGTCATCACTTGCAAGAGTACCAATACTAGCTATACTGACCTTGTTTGCCTTGTTATCATTGACGAGATTCACTTACTCCATGATGATCATGGACCTGTTCTCAAGGCCATTATTGCCTGCACCATTCGTCATATGGAGTAGACCAATGAATTTGTCCATCTCGTCAGTCTCTCTGCTACCCTTTCCAACTTCCAGAACATTGCCACTTTCCTCTGTGTGGATGAAAAAAAGACCTATTCTATTTCAACGCAACTTACCGGCCTTGTGGTCTCCAACAGCAGTTCATTGGTATCATAGAACCAAGTCTGCTATGGAAAGGTCCTCGATCAGCCTCTTGTCTTTGTCTACTCTCGCAAGGAAGCTGTGAAAACTGCTAATTCCTCAATATGACTGTCAACAAAGAAACTATCATCCAATTTGTTAAACCCGTAACATGAGAAATCCTTATGGAGGAGAGTGGAAATTGTAAGGATTCAGACTTCTGTCTGCCCTTTTCAGTCTGTTGAACTAACAGCTGCCCATTGAAAGGCAGTTTGTGAGTGAGATAGTGGACAATCTGAGTACAGAGATCATATTTGGTACAACAAGGAACCAGGATGAGGTAGTACAATGGTTGGGCTACACATATCTGTGAGTCTTTTCTTTGGCTTTCTAAGAAAATTCTGATGAATCAGCAGGTATGTGAGAATGCTGAAAGATCCAGGATTGTATAGTGTGGGTATCAATGATTGAGAAGAGCCTGTACTTGTACAAAAACGTGCTGATATTGTTGATTTCACTGCAGTGTTACTCAAAAAATGCCAGCTTATCAAGTATGAACATGCATCTGGTAAGTTTTAGAGCATCAAACTTGGGATAATCACATCATATGATTATGTGACATATAACTTGATGATGGTATGTATATATGAAACATTTGAAACCGACTAATGTTAGAGTTGTTTTCAGTCACGAGTTGATACCTGTTTGCCAGGAGGTAAGTTTGATATGTCTTGGATGGTTAGCATGGAATTAACTGGGTTCTATGAGAAGATGGAGCTTTCAAAGTTGGTAGAGAGGGTTACAATTCTGGTCAAGGAGAGTGTCGAAGAACTGGCAGCAAAGATAAATGTACTAATACAGGCAGATATTTCACAATTAAGCTCGTACTTGTGAAAGATATGGTGTTTGTCCAACAATCAGCTTATTTGTCTGCAGTCTGATTGTGGTGTCGGCAGCCTGAGAGTGATCTTCAAAGCATAGATGGGTGGTACCTTTTAGATCTGTGTAAGACAGTTGAGAAGAGGATGCAGAGAAGCATGACACCATTGAGATAGTTCAAGGGCGTTCTGAGCAAAGCTGTGAGAAAAGCAGAAGGAAAACAATTCGTAAGTTGTTTCTGTTTCATTGTTGTTTCGTCTGTGCTGATGTTTTTGACTCCATAGCCTTACTTCGACCTCTTGCCACCTGAGATTGGAGAATGGATTGGGATTCAGAATGCAGGCAAGCTTATGTTTCAGTGAGTCATAACTTGGCTTTGGTCGCATGTTGTATTTGATATCTGTGTCTTAGACTCTAGGCACAAGTTCAGCCTATCACATGGTCACTTCTCTGCATTGATCTTTCTATTGTACTCAATTTCCACTGGGATGAAAATGTTCATGGATCTGCAGAAACCTTCGTCATTCTCATTGAGGATGTCGATGGAGAGATAATCCCTTTCCATGACAGCTTTGTTTTATGATAACGTTATGCCAAAGATGAGGACAATGCCACTCTCGCTGTCCTGCCTCTTGCATCATCAGTCATACAAGAAGTGACAGAATCTTGAGTTTCTTCAAGATATTAAGGGTTGAAGAAACTTTGTGTTTGTGTTCTTCATCTAGCATTGAAGAGGACCATCTTAACTTGAGATCATATCTCCTTTCACCATTATTGCCATTGCCATCATCTACAAGTTGTCTATGGGAAGAGGTGCAAACATCAGCAGCAAAGAGAAGGGGCAAGGATAGATGATTGTAATGGTAACAATGATGACAATAGCAACAGTGAAGGTGGTGAAGGCATACAAACAGTGAGCAGTGAAGACATCCTCTTTTATGACTGACTGAATCAATTCCTCATCTCTCCGACTGTATGTAACTTATCATTCTTGTCTTGACCCACAAACAAAAAATCGCTCAACTGCTACTGCTCTTCCATGACGTTTGCACTATCCAGATCATGATCAAAGAAATGTGATACTGGAAGGGAGAGAGAGGAAGGGACACTCATCGACCTCAAGACTAGTTGAAACAGCTGAGCCTCTTGAGTACATCCAAAGACTCAAGTTACCATCCACCAACAGTGAGTACACATCATTGGAAATGTGGGGAAGCAGATGGTAGGACTGGTTGGAAAACAGATGGCATAACATCAAACATGGAATTCCTCAAGTTGGCATAACCATGATGGGCAGGAGGGGCAACAGAGAAAGAAATGTGCAGCAGGGAAATAGGTGGGTGAGGTCGTGGTATCGAGTATGTGATATGTTTAATGTCAAGTATGGGTGTTTTACCATTGTGAACAAAACACCTCTTTTGAAAATACATCCTTATGCATAGTTCCATTCTGCTCCCCTTGGTATAGAATTTGACAAATGTTACTCTTCAATTAACATACTCATGTATATGTCCTTTCTCTCTGTACTCTCACTGACATTGATTTAGTGCCTTTGTTGACATGAATCGCTTCCTATATGTCCCTCATCATCAATCCTATCTTGTGGGAGTCAATTACTTCTGTAAGTTGACTGTTATATTGAAGGTTATGTTTTTGGTCAATATTGACGTCAAACCACTGCAATCAGCAATCACATACCGCTAAAAGTCATAATTACTTTTGAATATTGAGATGGCAAACTTCACAAAAGAAGGACAGTATAAACATATACAGCCAATTGTCAATCTTACCAATCTCATTTTACATTGGCGGATAGCAGTAGAGTAACAATGATCAAACTCAAAGTATACAAACTATCCCATGTGGTTATACCTACAGTTATAGGTTTGGGAACTTAGTATATAAGCTTGATATTTCTGTGACATAGTGTGCCCTTACAAACTCGAATATCTCACTGACATAAAGTCAATCACCGTTATTTTACAGAACACCTAAGATTGACCATAATTGTACAGTGGAAATTTTAATTTAGATATATCCCTACACCAGATCATTGATGTAATAGAATTTGGAGCCTTCATTGAGCTCAAAGTCCATGTCAATATCTTCATCATCATACTTCAGTACTATCTCTCAAACTTCGCACTGCAGTGGTGCTGATCCATGCTTCCGTCTTCTCCTATCAATATCTGTAAGACTCAAGTAGTATTGTGGGCCACAGCCAGGGTGAACATTAATGAGAGTTACCTTGTCGAGGTGAGAACATGGGCAAAGGATAGAGTTATCAGAGGTATTTAAGTCAGATGGAAGGAGCAAACAAAGAACTTCATCCAGATTCATCAAGCTCAAAGTGAGGTCCTGTTAATTTTTTACCAAATTGAGAAAAGCATTGAACAAACATGTTCCAGTGTTAACAGATGATAAAGAAAGGGAGGTCAGTCTAGGAAAAGCCACACGAGCAGAAGGAGTCTTCTGCTTGACATCACTGAACTCGCTAGTTGCAAGGAAAGAAAGGATTAGGCTAGCATCTAGCCTTTTAGACTCTGTCTTGTAGGACTCATCCTTGAGGTGCAATATCCACATATTCGGGGCATCTAAAAGTTTGAGAATAGTCTGGTATTCAGATACAACATGATACCCAAGGGTTACATTCTTCAGACTAGAAAGGTGAATGAACCAACAAAAGTGGTGGGCAAGAGGGACATCGTCATCCGGATCAGACTTGATTGGACTGGAACTGTGGATCTTGAGTGTCTCGAGCTGAGAGTTCGAAGATAGAAGCTGACGGAACTCCTCCAGGGAGGGGCAAACATCACGACTGTGGTAATCAAGCTCCAGTGACACAAGGCTGATATTGTTCTACCTTGTCAACATCAAATTAAGCACAGACCACTGAACATGGACACCTTGAAGCTTGAGATGACAGAGGTTTGGTAAGAGAGTGTTACAGTACTGGACATGAACAGTGTAATTGTTAGAGGTGAAAAAGAGCTCCTCTTTCATTGACTCAGGATAAAAATAAGGTGAAAAACTAGCAAACATATTGCAGCAGGAAAGAGCCAAGTACTCAAGTCATAGTGCACCCAGAGTCAGAAGAAATGGATTGATGTAACTGAGAGCGATGAACATTGGCGCCCATATGTCAGTCAAGATCTTGAGTGACCTTCATCAATGGATGTAAGAGAGAATTGTACTGACAACATCCAACATATAGTGAGAAAAAAAAAACTGGCAAAAAAACATCTGGTCCTGTTTCAAAAGGTAGGCTAAAAAGAGAAAGTAAGTAATCATTGCATCTGTGTTATGCATGAACAGCATGCACTCAGGTTCCATTCTATTATAGTCCCAAGATGGGTCCTGAGCTTTAATAAGAACATCAAGAGGGTACATCTGGGACTGAACAAGAAAGAAATCAAGAAACGTTCTGTCAAGATAGTTCTCCCCATTATTATCTTCCAGTATCATCTCTGGAGTTAAGCATAGACTTGTCCATAGCGCAGGTGTGTTTAGGGTGACATGCCTCCAAAAGCAATTGACATATGAAATAATGACAGGTGTCCTGACCAAGGTTGTATCGAATACTGGGCAAGATACTGAATATGGACTAAAGGAGGTCTTCTCATCCCCATGGGTCACCAACATGAAGATATGAGTCAAGATCTCAACTGGAAAAATTTCAAAGTAGCTCATAGCTATAATAGGTAGAGAAGTGGGAGATATGACATTGGGAAAAAACTGATCCTAACTTTTTCTTATTTTAGTACTAATAAGTTTTAATTTTTTAATTTTTAATTTTAAATAATCAATTATATAGCCAACTACTCTAGATACAAATGAGCAGGAGGCAATTGGGGACACAGTGGCAGACCCTGTGGCATGTGTTATAAGCATGCTTTCCAAGTACCAACATGGAGTTAGTAGCCTAGGCAGTGAAGAATAAGAAAACTACATTAAATACTCTTTACTGCCAAATATTTGCCTTCCAAAAACATTTATCCACCCAAAGACTTCCTAACCCCTTCCATTTGCAATATCTACTGCCCCACCCTAGCCTTTAGCCCCTGCCATAAAACTTGATTGTCATAGAACAATCCCATTGGGATCACATGACAGACACCAAGACAAGTACTCTGATCAAACCTCTTTTCAAGGGTACTAGTGACTCTCTCAGGGTGAGATATCCCTGAGAGAGAGCTCAAATCAGTTCATCTCTGTATCTACCATGCCTTAATATACTTCCCAAAGGTTATAGCTGGATTTTGTAGAGAAACACATGTATTTGTGGTGAGCTCTTCCATATAGGTGTCATTCAGTGACAGAGTGTTTGTAGGATTCTTTTTGAGAGTGGATTCCCTCTGGCCAATAGTTCAGTTCCCAGATAGTGCTCTCTTCTAGCCTCAGCAAAGAGCAGTAAAAGGGGAAAAAGAGGATATTACTGTGACTGGAAAAAGGCAAAGGTAGTAAAAGTCCTTAATTGGGTGTTAAAGAGTTTATCAATGATAGTGAGCTTCTGGTCAAGGTGTGTTTGTTGAGGTGTCAGAGACTTTATGCAGAATACCTGACAGACTTTGTACAAGTGTATCATGTTCTTGGTGGATTTGGCTGTCAAACAGTGTATTATCTTCAAGATTATTCATGTGAACCTTGTGTATGTTGGTCACAGGATGAATCTATACTTTGATGAGTCAACCACTGAGAAGGATAATTCTTACTCATACTAAGTCTCAAATTTTTTCTGTAAGACTCTCTGAGGTAATGACTAGTTAAATGTGGTACTGAACTTTAATGGATTAGCCCAGTCACATAAGTAAAAAAAGACATAGACAAACTATGATGATCAACTTCTTTTACACATGCAGCCTCTTCTGGCTTGAGATGACATATGCATTCATGAGTGATAGCTGAAGATTATCTGAGTACTGGATAATTTGATGCAGAGGAAGAACAATTTAGTTGATTAGTGTCCTCTTGGGTAGCTTAGATCCCTGCCTGACAAACCTGTCCTGAATTCTGTCCTGAATTCAACATCAGGAGACCATGTCAAAAGGTACTTCAGTACTAGAAACATATCTACTAATGCAGAGCCAACAGTTAGGCATTCATGGATAAAGGAGGGCAATTTCAAAGTTTGGGTCATTCTCAGATGAGATATCAATGCCATATGTCATGGATATACTAATGGCTCCAGTTATACTACAATAGATAAGGTGTATTGAGATTCAAACTAGACAGTTGACAAAGGTGACCAACTGGTACAACAAATTCACTAATTCTATTGGACATTTAAGGAACTGGTGAAGGAAATGATGAATGTATTTAGCCTCTGGGATATGATAGATTGCAACATTTAATATATTGAAATATTTCTTGAAAAGACAACAGCATGAACTATACTGTTTCCTTGGGTGCTAACTATAGGAGTGGTTTGCCCTGGAGTTGAAGCAGCTACAACACCAGCTCAGTCAGATGTGCAAAGACCTGAGCCTAAACCTGGTAAAGGCTCTGCTACATATTGCCCATGGTCATGATCTGTGACTACAGGTTGATTTCCTGACAGTTGTTCCAGTAAACCAATCAATGCACTATATAGGCAATGACATACCTTGATCACAAACTCTATTGTAATCAGTGTTATGATTAGACATTAGTTTGTCTAACATCCTAGGGCCTATTCCTGGAGGAAGTTTTTGACTTCTTGCTGTATCTCTATGAGGAGCAGTTGTGGAGTCTTTATGATACTTCTTGCTATAGTCTATGGTATCAGATGTAATACCCCTGGTGTCATGAGTCACCTCGACCATGACTAAGAAATATGACATGGACTGGGATCGAACTCTGGACTGATAGAGACTTGTAGAATAAATAGAGACAAACAGTGTAAGAATGTATAAGTAGTATAGCAGAATAAAGCGAGGACTCCATCGAGTTCTCTTCTAACCCTAAAGAGCTCTCTTGATCCTAACCCAGGATTAAGATCTTAAGTTAGTCGCTGACACCTGGCCTCAGATTCGGTTAGGCCAGTCAAACTGGTGAGATTCCTGAAAGCAGTGGATACATGCTGTATGACCAGCAAATCCATTCTCAACTCTAATGAACATGTGAAAATCTGCCCTTGTCAAAGTTAGATAAATATAACAATGATACAATTCCACTTTATTTGATGGACAAATGACTCCTCTTTAATCATGACACCTTTATGCTTGAAGCTGGTATCTTGTTTGTGGATATAGCTTTTACATCAATAATTTATGAAACTTTACCTTTCTAAAATGGCATGTGTAGTTGATACCTTCTAGAAAAAAGTGAGCAACAGGAGGAGTCTAGATGCTATAATGACAGTATATCCCATTATACTTTTTGAGCTCTTTGATATTAGACTTGTGCACAATACTATGCCAAACCAAGACCTTCAGACCTTTGGAATGTGTTTCAACTTCATTCCACCATTACATGATAGTAATAGTAGGTTGAGTGGAGTAAAGGTTTGAATTACCTCATAAAAAGTGTTCAACTTACACAATAACAAGATTTGGTCATTTTTGATCCAATATAAGCAACATGATAATCTGGATGATGTTATCCATTCTAAAGAGTTGCCAAAAGATTAGTCTGCTAATACTATTTCATCCTGAGGTGTTATATTAGCTCACGCCAACAAATGACTGAGTTGAACAAACTGCAAGTATACCACAATACCATTTCTCTTTCTCCTGCAGCTGCATCTAATGCAAGCTTTCTTGTTGGAAGGGCAACAGCACAAGCTTAAGATTTTTTGGCCATTCTACATGGACAGGTATGATAATAGGAATGTTAGCTGCTATATCACCCCATACAGTCTCTAACTCAGGGTAGAATCTATACAAGACAACTATTGCTTTCTCAGCCTAAGATAAAAACATAAGATAATTTCCACAGAAGCTTGTAGAAGAGGCAGGAAATGTATATTTGTTAGATAATGACCAAGTTTATACATAAGCTTTTTTTTCTTCTCTTCTGAGTTCCCTCCTAATATTTAATGCCTATCTTTTGTACTGAAAAAGATCTGTAGGTATTCTACTATATACCCAATTGCATCAATTATAATAAGCTCTCCATGGTGGACTCATGCACATTGAAAGAGGCAAAATAGGTTTTTACTATGACAAGCAAGTAGCAAGGGTGGTAACAGTCCTCAACTGCATGCTAAAGGATTTGTGGGGAGAAGGAAGAAGTGGGAGTAGCAGAAAGAAATTAAAATATAAAGCACAACTTATCTATAACATAAAAATAAATAGAATAATTGTAGGTTCAATATAGATCCACCTTGCATGGTGTCCCTAAGGTGTCCACCTTTACACACCATAACAAGCTCACTAGTAGAATAGTCAGTAAACCACTCATGGGCCTTACCACACTCAATCAAGCTCTTATCCGCATCCCTACACCAAAACCTTATGAGTGTGATATAATCTGAGTCAACAATTAGCCAGGCTTTTCAGGCCTGCTACTCTATAGAAGATTGTCTGAGCGACTGCTATATCTTGGCCCAAGAAAGAATAGGGTATAAGATAGGAAACAATCACCAACTTAACCTCTCACTAAGATCATCCCTTATACACTCAAGAGAATTGCATTTACAACCTCAAGAGCTTCTGAGATGAAGGCAAGGGCCAAGGAGGCTATTACTATCAATCTCTACTCTGAGAAATATATTAGAATATTACAAATGTTAGAGACTCAATTAAAAAGAAATAGAAAAGAAAATTCTTTATTCTACTACTCTCCCTTGCATCTCTCCTCTACAACACCACCATGTGACCATGATAGCTGTCACCTTCCTGTCCCCCATACCTTCAGACATGACCATGTGATCCTACTCTACCTCCATACTCCACTCCTGCCCATTGTTCCCTGAATTCCAAACTGGCTTTCTTCTACTTCAAATACAGTCTAGAAACACATGACAGTGTGTGAGAGTGTCAGCAATACAATCATTGTCCAGCAGCATGTCTATTTCTTGCCTGAGTCCAGTAGTGATGGGATCACTAGTGTGGGAAGGTTAGTGAGTTCAGAAGGGTGGTTACCAGTTGATCTGCTTAATATCTTGGCCATTATTGATTGCCTTGAGACGTGACTAGCATTGATCAAAAGGTCCTTTTGAGGGCTTTCTGTAGCTCCTAAAACCATGAGAATTGTCAAAGAATTGATGGAGATATGGCTGAATGAAGTTTGTGACAGTTTTATGTATACTATATTCTAAATTTAATTACTTTAAGTAATTTCTTCCTTAGATTAAGACAAGGTTTTCATCCAGGCCTCCGGCCTGGCTTGTGAAGTTTATGTTGAAGTCAGTCTGCTATGCCCCCTTCCTACAACAGTCTATGAGATTAAATTTTGTTTAATTTCTGTAATATTATGTTATTGAGTTTGTGTTATAGTCAATCTACTATATTTTCTTTTTACAACAGTCTATGGAATAGTAGATAGTATAGCCTGAAAGATTGCTATGCTTCCTTTCAATAGCAGTCTGCTATTTTTTCATCTCTCAAATTATTAAAAATCAATCTCAAATCCATTGTTAGATACAAATCCAATCTATAATCTAATGCTATTGAATACTTCTTTATATACTACATTGAGTGTTCACCTACTTTCTTGGCTCTGCTCTGGAAGAAGTACTGAGATGTTTAGAGGTGAAGTACATCTTGAAAAGGCCACATAAAGTTGTCCATGAGAGAATACTGATGTCTGCAAATTAATCCCCACATGCTCCACTGACTGTCCTTGAGACTTGTTGATAGTCATAGCAAAGGCCAGCCTGACTGGGAATTGAAGTCTCTTGAGTGGCACAGGCAATGTC
>Ga0157360_1000498_pt1 | contig 14735 bp, 8 predicted proteins | sample AttlaeALBM1_FD_111483 | JGI IMG/M metagenome (GOLD analysis project Ga0157360, IMG submission 111483) | Fungus gardens microbial communities from leaf cutter ant in Ribeirão Preto, State of São Paulo, Brazil - Atta laevigata ALBM1 | ecosystem: Host-associated > Fungi > Mycelium > Unclassified ... | reverse complement strand
TCTGTGTGGTTATTTTTACTTTGGCATGACTTATCAGGGACACACAGTGCGCCAACTTCCTCTGCTGCTCGCTTGCCTGCTGCTGCAGGCCTGTACACAAACGCAAAAAGGTCTTGAACAGACCCTGCTGCTCGCGGTTAACGGTCCTGACGACGTCACCGTAACCGATCAACAGGTCAACAATCTGCCCTACGCCAGTCTCTATGCCCGGCTGAATGAGGGACCGCGTATTTTCGTGGTGCTGGGCTACAACGAGAATGGTCAGCAGAAATGGGTGACTCAGGATCAGGCGATGCTGGTCACACAGCATGGGCGCCTGGTAAAAACCCTGGGCTTACCGGATAACCTGCTGAGCGTCAGCAATCTGCAGCAGGACCCGCTGGCTGCCCCCCTTCACCTCAGCAATGGCGCAGGCTGGACCCGCATCGTGCAGTGGACCGAACAGGGCAAGGTTCGCGGCGCGACCGTGCGTTCTACCTTTGCGCGCGGCACCGATGAAGTCCTGACCCTCGCGGGCAACCGCATTCCCTGCCGCGTCTGGCATGAGCAGGTGAGCATCGACAGCAGTAACCGCACGTGGGAAAACACCTTCTGGATCGATAACAGCAGCGGCGATGTGGTGCAGGCCCATCAGATGCTGGCGGCAGATGCCTTCCCTGTAGACACCACTATTCTGAAGCCGGCGAAATCATGAAAAAAATAACATTTTTGCTGGCCGGGCTGAGCCTGCTCAGCACCGCAGGCGCGCAGGCGACGGCGCAGGTGATTGTCCACGCACCGCATAATGGCGGTCAGGCTGAACTGAGCCAGATTGCCGATCTCGCCCAACTGGTGACGCTTCCTCCGCTGCAGGCGAACACGGACTGGCGTCGTACTTTTATTGCCGAGCGCGGTGCCAGCGCCGTGGCACAGCAGCACTATCAGCAGACGCTGGGCGAACTGCGCGCGTGGCGTGCCGACAGCAGTGGCGACCGGGCGGCGGCCATTGACGAGGTGATCCGCCAGCTGAGTGCGATCAGGGTAACAGGCCGCCAGTTTACCTCGCTCGACCCGGACTGGATCCGTCTGCATCCGGCAGATAACCGTCGTCTGGAAGGCAGCTATGACCTCTGGCTGCAAACCCCGTCCGATTCCGTGCTGCTGCTCGGCGCGCTGAGTGGGGCAGGCAAAGTGAGCTGGCAACCGGGAAAATCCGTACGTGACTATCTTGAGGGGCATTCGTTACTTTCCGGGGCAGAACGCAATTTTGTTACGGTGATTGCCCCGTCGGGTGCCACGCAGCAGGTGCCGGTAGCGTACTGGAATCATCGCCATGTGGAAGTGGAGCCAGGCAGCCTTATCTGGCTCGGCTTTTCATCGTGGAGCCTGCCAGGTGCCTATGAAGATCTCAACGATCGCCTCCTCTCCGTACTGACTCACCGGATACCAGACTGATGAAAAAACGTTATCTCTTCAGCCTGCTGGCTGTTTCCGTGGCGGCAGCCTGTCAGGCGCAGGCTGACACCTGGCCTGCGCCGGTGGGACCTTCACAATCTGATTTTGGCGGCGTGGGCCTGATGCAGGTGCCGACCGCGCGCATGGCCAGAGAGGGGGAGTTCAGCCTCAATGCCCGCGACAACGATCAGTATCGCTACTACTCCGCATCGCTGCAGCTGTTCCCGTGGCTGGAGACGACCGTGCGTTACACCGACGTGCGTACCCGCCAGTACAGTGCGGTCTCTGAATTCAGCGGCACGCAGAGCTATAAAGATAAAGCCTTCGACCTGAAACTGCGTCTGTGGCAGGAAGGATTCTGGCTGCCGGAAGTGGCGGTCGGCACCCGCGATCTCGGCGGCACGGGCCTGTTCGACAGCGAATATCTGGTGGCGACCAAGGCGTGGGGGCCGTTCGACTTTACGTTCGGTCTCGGCTGGGGCTATCTCGGCAACAGCGGCACGGTGAAGAACCCCTTCTGTTCCTACAGCGACAGCTACTGTCAGCGTCCACGGGTCGGCGAAGCGGGTTCCATCAACGGCTCGCAGATGTTCCACGGTCCGACGGCGCTGTTTGGCGGTATTGAGTATCAGACCCCCTGGCAGCCGCTGCGCCTTAAAATGGAGTATGAGGGCAACGACTATCAGAATGACTTTGCTGGCCGTCTGGAGCAGCGCAGCAAGCTGAACGTCGGGGCGATTTACCGTGTGACCGACTGGGCGGATATCAACGCCAGCTACGAACGCGGCAACACCTTTATGTTTGGTGTTACCCTGCGCACGAACTTTAACGATCTGCGCCAGGCGCACATCGACAGCGAGAAGCCCGCCTACAATCCGCAGCCGCAGCCGCGTCTGCTGGAGCCGACCGTGGTGGGGAATCAGCTTACCGACCTGAAATATAACGCCGGTCTCGATGGCCCGCGTATTCAGACACAGGGGCATACGCTCTATGTCTCCGGTGAGCAGACCAAATATCGCGATACCCGCGAAGGCGTCGATCGTGCTAACCGCATCATCATGAATCATCTGCCGGACGGCATCGACACCATCAATGTCACCGAGTCGCGCTTTAATATGCCGCAGGTCACCACGGAAACGCAGGTCGCCAGCCTGCGTAACGATCTGCAAGGCTATCCGCTGGGCCATGAGCAGCCGCTGCAGCAGACGCGCAAAGATCCGGTCGATCCGGGCACTACTGAGCAGGGGATGTTTATCCGCAAAGATCGCCTGAACTACAGCCTGTCACCGGTGCTGAATCAGTCGGTGGGCGGCCCGGAGAGTTTCTATATGTATCAGGTCGGCGTGATGGGTAACGTCGATTACTGGCTGACCGACCACCTGCTGGTGGGGGGCAGTCTGTTTGGCAACCTCGCCAACAACTACGATAAGTTCAACTATAACGGCGCACCGGCCGACTCATCGCTGCCGCGCGTGCGTACCCACATCCGTGACTACGTCGAGAATAACGTCTACGTTAACGATCTGCAGGCCAACTATATGGGCCACCTCGGTAACGGCTTCTATGGTCAGGTCTACGGCGGTTATCTGGAGACGATGTATGGCGGCGTGGGCGGCGAGGTGCTCTATCGTCCGGTCGATGCGAACTGGGCGGTGGGCGTCGATGCCAACTACGTCCGGCAGCGTGACTGGGACAACATGATGCAGTTCAACCGCTATAAAGCCTCAACCGGCAACCTGACCGGCTACTGGCGTCCGTGGTTTATGCAGGATGTGCTGGTGAAAGCCAGCGTCGGTCAGTATCTGGCGAAAGATAAAGGCGTGACGGTTGATGTGTCCAAGCGCTTTGACAGCGGCGTGATGGTGGGAGTGTATGCCACGAAAACCAACGTCTCCTCGGAAGAGTATGGCGAGGGTGACTTCACCAAAGGCTTCTATATCTCCGTGCCGATGGATCTGTTCACCGTGACGCCAACACGCGGTCGCGCGCAGGTTAACTGGGTGCCGCTGACGCGCGATGGCGGTCAGATGCTGGGTCGTAAGTACCAGCTGTATGATCTGACGTCCGATCGCGACGCGCGCTTTAACTAAGCAGAGGCGGCCTCGTTCAGACGGCGGCCGGACGTAAAGCGATGGGAGCATACGCCTGAAGCAAAGCATAGCGGGCCAGGGATGGCCCGCGCTGAGCCTGCCATGGATGGCGTTAAGGCGACTTTGCGCAAGGCGTATGCTCCCTGAGCCTGCTCTGCGGTAAGCGGGTGCACGCACAGGAAACCCGGTCAGATCGGAAAGGCGCTAATGCCAATCCCTGGCCGCTCGGCCCGCGCCGTCCCTGGCGCGGGACGCTTTCCTCTTCTGACCGGGTTCCCTGCGCATTGAGCTTATTCATTGCAGTAAGATTCGCCCGGATTTAAATTTCCAGCTGTCTGAAACGGCCTTCAGCCCGCTTTTTTACTCTTCGTCGTAGCCAAGATGCGGTGCCAGCCAGCGTTCCACTTCGCTGACCGACATGCCTTTGCGGGCCGCATAATCCTCCACCTGGTCACGCTGGATCTGCGCCACGGCGAAATATCGACTGTCAGGATGGCTGAAGTACCAGCCAGCGACGGCGGCGCCCGGCCACATGGCATAGGATTCGGTGAGCGTCATGCCGATCTGTTCTTCCACCCCCAGCAGCGTCCAGATGGCCGCTTTTTCGGTGTGATCCGGGCAGGCCGGATAGCCTGGCGCCGGTCGTATCCCCTGATAACACTCGCGAATCAGCTCGTCATTGCTGAGATTTTCATTGGGGGCGAAGCCCCAGATCACCTTACGCACCCGCTCATGCAGATATTCGGCAAACGCCTCCGCCAGACGGTCCGCCAGCGCCTTCACCATAATCTTGTTGTAGTCGTCATGCTGCAGGTCATACGCCGCCGCCAGCGCATCCTCTTCCAGCCCGCCGGTCACCGCGAAAGCGCCAAGATAATCCGCTTTTCCCGCTGATTTGGGTGCCACGAAATCGGCCAGGCAGTAGTTTGCAAAGTCGGCTTTCTCTGTCTGCTGACGTAAGTGATGACTCACACACAAAACTTCATCGCGCCGCTCATCGCTATAGAGATGGATATCGTCACCGACCCGGTTAGCCGGGAAAATACCGACCACGCCACGGGGTGTCAGCAGCGACTGCTCACTTAATCTGTCGAGCATCGCACTGGCATCGGCAAACAGACGCTGTGCCTCTTCACCCACCACCTCATCGTCCAGAATGCGGGGATATTTGCCCGCCAGCGACCAGGTCATAAAGAACGGCGTCCAGTCGATATAGTGGCGCAGCGTGTCGATACTGGCCTCAACCTGACTGACGCCGGGGCGATGCGGCACCGGTGGCGTGTAGTTTTCCCACGCGATCAGGCTGGCGTTATCGCGCGCGGCCTGCAGATACACCGGCGGCGTGCGCGGTTTTTTGCGTGCGTGCTGGATGCGCACGGTTTCATACTCCCGTCGGGTCCGGGCAATAAAATCGGCTTTCAGCGTGTCGGAGAGCAGCGATGACACCACGCCGACGGTGCGTGAAGCGTTCTGCACGTAAACCGTCGGACCGCTGTAGTGCTGCTCGATTTTGACGGCGGTATGCGCCTTTGAGGTAGTCGCGCCGCCTATCAGCAGCGGCAGCGTAAAGCCCTGACGCTCCATCTCCTTCGCCATGTTAACCATCTCATCCAGCGACGGCGTGATCAGGCCCGACAAGCCGATGATATCCGCATCGACTTCCCGCGCGGTTTTCAGGATCTTCTCCCCTGGCACCATCACGCCCAGGTCGATAATTTCGTAGTTATTGCACTGCAGCACCACGCCAACAATATTCTTGCCGATGTCATGCACATCCCCTTTCACCGTGGCCAGCACGATTTTGCCGTTGCTGCGCCCGGCCTCTTTACTGGCCTCGATAAAGGGTTCCAGATACGCCACTGCCTGTTTCATGACGCGTGCCGATTTCACCACCTGCGGCAAAAACATTTTGCCTTCGCCGAACAGGTCGCCGACCACATTCATGCCCGCCATCAGCGGCCCTTCAATAACCTCTATCGGGCGGGACACCTGCTGGCGCGCCTCTTCGGTATCCTGCTCAATAAACTCCGTTATTCCTTTAACCAGCGAATATTCCAGCCGCTTAGCTACCGCCCAGCCGCGCCACTCCGCCAGCTGTTTCTCCTGCGCGCCGTCACTTTTGCCACCACGATACGTTTCCGCCAGCGCCAGCAGCCGCTCGGTGCCCTCTTCGCGCCGGTTGAGGATCACATCTTCGACGGCATCGCGCAGTTCAGCGGGCAAGTCGTCATAGATAGCCAGCTGGCCGGCGTTCACGATCCCCATTCCCATGCCGTTGCGGATGGCGTGATAAAGGAACACGGCGTGGATCGCTTCGCGAACCGGTTCGTTGCCGCGAAAAGAAAATGAGACGTTGGAGACGCCGCCCGAGATCATCGCATGGGGCAGTTCACGCCGGATATCTTCGCACGCACCGATAAAGTCCATCGCGTAGTTGTTGTGCTCCTCTATGCCGGTCGCCACGGCAAAGATATTGGGGTCAAAGATGATATCTTCCGGCGGGAAACCGACTTCCTGTGTGAGGATCTGATAAGCCCGGCGGCAGATCGCGATCTTACGGGCGCGGGTATCCGCCTGCCCCACTTCATCAAAGGCCATCACCACCATGGCAGCGCCGTAGCGCCGCACCTGACGGGCATGATGGATAAAGGCCGCCTCGCCCTCCTTCATCGAAATCGAGTTAACGATTCCTTTGCCCTGAATGCACTGTAACCCTTTTTCAATCACCGCCCATTTCGAAGAGTCGATCATCACCGGCACGCGGGCGATATCGGGTTCGCCCGCAATCAGATTCAGAAAACGCACCATCGCCGCTTCGGCGTCGAGCATCCCTTCGTCCATATTGATGTCGATAATCTGCGCGCCGCTCTGCACCTGCTGCAACGCGACGTCCAGCGCCTCGTGATATTTCTCTTCTTTAATCAGTCTTTTAAATTTTGCCGAGCCGGTGACGTTGGTGCGCTCCCCGACGTTGACAAACAGTGATTCGGCGCTGATGTTAAGCGGCTCCAGACCGGAGAGACGACAGGCCACCGGAATAGCCGGTGGCTTCCGCGGTGCGACGCCTTCAACAGCGGCGGCCATGGCGGCAATATGCTGCGGCGTCGTGCCGCAGCAGCCGCCAATAATATTCAGGAAGCCGGCACGGGCCCATTCCCCCATCTGCCGGGCCATCACTTCCGCATCGAGATCATATTCGCCAAACGCATTGGGCAGACCCGCGTTGGGGTGCGCGCTGACGTAGCCCTCAGCGATGCGCGACAGCTCCGCCACATACTGACGCAGCTCATCCGGGCCGAGCGCACAGTTCAGACCAAAAGAGAGGGGTTCTGCATGACGCAGAGCGTTATAAAAGGCTTCGGTGGTCTGGCCGGAGAGCGTCCGCCCGGAGGCATCGGTAATCGTCCCGGAGATCATCAGCGGCAGCGTCACGCCCAGCGCCTCCATCTCGCTCTGCACCGCATAGACCGCGGCTTTCGCATTCAGCGTGTCGAACACCGTTTCAATCATGATGAGGTCAACACCGCCCTCCACCAGCGCGCGGGTCGACTCCCGGTACGCGTCCACCAGCTGACTGAAGGTGACGTTGCGGAAGGCGGGATCGTTTACATCGGGCGAGATAGAGCAGGTGCGGTTAGTCGGGCCCAGCACGCCCGCCACAAAGCGCGGGCGATCCGGCGTTTTCGCCGTCCACGCATCGGCGCAGGATCGTGCCAGCCGGGCCGCTTCACGGTTGATTTCTGCCGAGAGGCTTTCCATGCGGTAATCTGCCATCGCAATCGACGTGGCATTGAAGGTGTTGGTTTCGAGGATGTCAGCGCCTGCGGCCAGATAGGCGTCGTGGATCTCGCGGATCACCGCCGGCTGACTCAGCACCAGCAGATCGTTGTTGCCTTTAAGATCGCAGGGCCACTCTGCGAAGCGGCTGCCGCGAAAATCCGCCTCTTCCAGCCGGTAGCGCTGGATCAGGGTGCCCATGGCACCGTCCAGCACCATAATGCGTTGTGCGAGCTGCTGATATAACGCGTCGATTTTCGTGCTCACCGTTGCCCCACTCACGTCAGTCTGCTGGCGAAAAAGCCTGTTTTTCATTCTGGCACAAGCTTAACTGGCGACAAAGTCACCTTATACGGGACGGATAACGATCGCGGGCTGAGAGGTCTGACCAGAAAAGCAGCGTTTGCAAACGTCACGATTAAAACGAAAATGATTTCCACAATGCAAAAGAGGAGTTTCCCATGGCAACGCCGGTTCCCGCTAAGCGCGGCAAAAAACCCCGTAGCACACCTGTCGCCGCACCAGCGGGCGGTCAGGTCCAGTCGCTGACGCGCGGCCTGACCCTGCTGGAGCTGATTGCCGATTCACACGGCAGCGTGGCGCTGACCGAACTGGCCCAGCAGGCGGGCCTGCCAAACTCCACCACCCATCGCCTGCTCAGCACCATGCAGCAGCAGGGTTTTGTCCGTCAGGTGGGCGACCTGGGTCTGTGGACTATCGGCGCACACGCCTTTGTGGTCGGCAGCAGTTTTCTGCAAAGCCGTAACCTGCTGGCGCTGGTGCACCCGGTGCTGCGCAGGCTGATGGAGCAGTCCGGCGAGACGGTCAATCTGGCGGTGCTGGATCTCAGCGATCATCAGGCCGTGATCATCGATCAGGTACAGTGTACGCAGCTGATGCGGATGTCCGCGCCGATTGGCGGCAAGCTGCCGATGCACGCCTCCGGTGCCGGCAAAGCGTTCCTGGCACATCTGGGCGATGAGCAGGTCACGGCGCTGTTGCATCAGAAGGGCTTGCACTACTACACCGCGAAGACGCTCATGTCGCCGCAGAGCCTGAAGGAGAATCTGGCGCAGGTGCGCAAAGCGGGCTTTTCCTTTGACGATGAAGAACATGCGCTGGGTCTGCGCTGTGTCGCCGCCCCCATCTATGACGAACATGGCGACGCCTTTGCGGCGCTCTCCATCTCCGGCCCGATTGCCCGCATGACAGATGACCGCATTACTGAACTCGGTGCGCTGGTCATCCGCGAGGCGCGACAGGTTACGCTGGCGTACAGTGGTCGTTAACGGTTTCTGCCGCGTAGCAGACGCTGAAACGCTGCGTCTGCCGCCAGGCAATCACCTCTTCCACATGGCCCTGAGCGATGCGCTGCTGCTGAGCGCGCCACCAGCCGGGGTCAAAAAGCTCCGGATGCAGTTGCAGCAGCAAGGCGCCGGTCGCGGCTTCGCTGCATAACGCATAGCGGAAAGTCTCCGGAAACACATCGTCCGGCCCGACGCTGTACCAGGGCTCTGCGCTGAGTTCATCTTCCTCATAACGCGCGCGCGGCACCTCCCGGAAGTTCAGTTCGAGCATCGGGCGGATCTCATCGTAGTCATAAAAAATGACCCGGCCATGGCGGGTGATGCCAAAGTTTTTAAACAGCATATCGCCGGGAAAGATATTGGCGGCTGCCAGCTGCCGGATGGCGTTGCCATACTCCTCGATTGCATGATGCCGCTCTGCCGCGCTGGCCTGCGCCAGATAGAGATTAAGCGGCTGCATCCGTCGCTCCAGCCACAGATGACGAATAATCAGACGGTCGCCCTGGATCTCCACTTTTTCTGCCGCACAGGCGTTCAGCTCAGCCAGCAGCGCCGGTGAGAAGCGCGCCAGCGGCAGCGCAAACTGCTCAAACTCCTGCGTATCGGCCATGCGTCCCACGCGATCATGCTCTTTGACCTGCTGATAACAGGCGCGCACCTGCGCTTCCGTCACCTCTTTCTGTGGCGCGAAGCGATCCTTAATCACCTTAAACACCCGATCAAACCCCGGCAGCGTGAAAACCAGCATCACCATGCCGCGCACGCCAGGCGCGATCTCAAAGGCCGCATCACTCTCTGCCAGCGCCTGAAGATATTCACGGTAGCTTTCCGTTTTGCCATGTTTCTGGCAGCCAATCGCCCTGTACCGTTCCGCCAAAGTTTTGCCCGGCAGAATCGGTTGCAGCCAGGCGACCAGCGCAGCAGGCACCGGGGCATAGACCATGAAACAGGCGCGGGCGAACCCAAAGACAATGCTGGCGTCATTCACATCGGTGAGACAGGTGTCTATCCAGAGTTCGCCGGCGTCAGTGCGCTGAATCGGCAGCAGACAGGGAGCGATGCCGTCCGGCAGATGCAGGCGCGCCACCAGCCACGCGGTTTTGTTGCGATAAAAAAGCTCACTGTTGACCTCAAGCCAGCCCTGATCCAGACCGGCAAAGTGCGACGTCAGGTGACGGACAATCCAGCCGACATCCCGGGCGCGATGCTGCCACGGCAGGGTCAGCGGTAAATCGGCCAGAGCCTGATCCACCACGGCCCGCCAGCCTCTGTCCGGCAGATAACGTCGCGACAGGGGCCGCAAAGGGGTGACCGGCGTAGCCTGGGATTGAGAGCTGAAGATAAACAGGCGCTCCGGCTGCAGATCGGCATGGCCATGTAACCGGCAGTAGACGGAGTTAAAAAAGCTTTCGGCAATCTCATGCCGCGGGTAGCCGGGAAGCAGGCTCTGATAGTGTTCCTTGATCCGCAGCCAGAATGCCTGATCCCAGTCTGCCGCACCGTTCAGCACCCGCAGCTGGTCAGCAACCAGCGAGACATGATGGTCGTAGAGGTGGATGCGAGCCTTCATGGCGTGCTGCACCGCCTGCCACTCCGCCTGTTCAAACCGCTGCTGCGCCCCGGCGGTGATATCCAGAAAGCGGCCATATTGCGCATCTGACCCCTGCAGAATCGTGTGGGCGATTAAAGATTCACGTGGCGGCATAATCAGCTCCGGCAAAGGCCCGCCCGCAGCGTGCGGGCGGGGGATGCGTCAGGAAAGCGCGTCAGAACTGATGCTCTTCGGTCGAACCGGTCAGTGCCGTGACCGACGATTTACCGCCCTGAATGGTGGTGGTGACCTGATCGAAATAGCCGGTGCCCACCTCCTGCTGATGCGACGAGAAGCTGTAACCGCGATCGCGCGCCGCAAACTCAGGTTGCTGAACCTTTTCAACATAGTGACGCATCCCTTCGCCCTGAGCATAGGCATGGGCCAGATCAAACATGTTGAACCACATGCTGTGGATGCCTGCCAGCGTGATGAACTGGAAGCGATAACCCATGTCGCTGAGCGACTGCTGAAACGTCGCGATGGTGCTGTCGTCGAGATTCTTCTTCCAGTTGAACGACGGCGAACAGTTGTAGGCCAGCAGCTTGCCGGGAAAGCGCGCATGGATGGCGTCGGCAAAGCGCTGCGCCATCGCCAGGTCCGGCGTCGAGGTTTCACACCACAGGATGTCAGCATAGGGTGCATAGGCCAGACCGCGACTGATCGCCTGTTCTATCCCCGCATGGGTGCGAAAGAACCCTTCTGCCGTCCGGTCGCCCCGGATAAAGGGACGGTCATATTCATCGCAGTCTGAAGTGATCAGGTCAGCGGCATCGGCATCGGTGCGGGCCAGCAGCAGGGTGGGCACCCCCATCACATCGGCGGCCAGCCGGGCCGCCACCAGTTTCTGAATCGCCTCCTGGGTCGGCACCAGCACCTTACCGCCCATATGGCCGCATTTTTTCACCGCAGCCAGCTGATCCTCGAAGTGAACCGCCGCGGCACCCGCCTGAATCATCGCCTTCATCAGTTCGAATGCGTTCAGCACGCCGCCAAAACCCGCTTCCGCATCGGCAACAATCGGCAGAAAGAAATCGGTGTACCGGCTGTCACCCGCTTCGATACCCGCGGACCACTGAATCTGATCGGCACGCTGAAAGGTCTGATTGATGCGCGTCACGACCTCCGGCACTGAGTTGACCGGATAGAGCGACTGGTCGGGATACATCTGCCCGGCAACGTTGGCATCTGCCGCCACCTGCCAGCCAGAGAGATAGATCGCTTCAATGCCCGCTTTCGCCTGCTGAAGGGCCTGACCGCCGCTCAGCGCGCCCAGACTGTTGATGTAGCCCTTCTTTGCCTTGCCGTTCAGCAGTGCCCAGAGTTTCTCTGCACCACGCTCCGCCAGCGTACAGGCGGGTTGTAATGAGCCGCGCAGATTAACCACCTCTGCTGCGCTGTACGGGCGGGTAATCCCCTGCCAGCGTGCGGTCTGCCAATCCTGTTCAAGTTGCTCGATTTGTTGAGTGCGTATCATGGCAATAGCTCCTCTGTTCAGGGGATCAGGCGGTAGCCTGGCAGGGTAAGAAAGGAAACCAGTTCGCGTTCGGTGGTGATCTGCGCCATCAGCTGCGCCGCGTCGTGGTAGCGACCGCCGCTGAAACGGGATTCACCCAGCGTGTTTTGCAGCAGATGCAGCTCTTCGTTCAGCCAGCGCAGAAACAGTTCAGCGGTGACCGGCTGGCCGCTGTCCAGGATTTGCTGGTGGCGAATCCACTGCCAGATAGAGGTGCGCGCAATCTCCGCCGTAGCGGCATCCTCCATCAGTCCATCAATCGGCACACAGCCGTTACCGCTAATCCAGGCCTCAAGGTATTGCAGCGCGACGCGGATGTTGGCACGCATACCCGCCTCGGTGCGTTGCCCTTCACAGGGCGCAAGTAACTGCTCTGCCGTGATCGGGGCGTCCGCTTCACGCATGACATGCAGCTGATTGGGCCGATCGCCGAGAGTGGCATTGAAGACGGCCATCGCACTCTCTGCCAGGCCAGGATGCGCTATCCAGGTGCCGTCGTGCCCATTGCCCGCCTCACGCTGCTTATCTTCCGTTACGCGTTGCAATACCCAGGCATTGCGCACCGGATCTTTATGGGGAATGAGGGCCGACATCCCACCCATCGCAAATGCTCCCCGGCGATGACAGGTTTTAATCAGCAGTCGCGAATAGGCATCCAGGAATGGCTGCGACATGGTCACCGACTGGCGATCCGGCAATATCCGATCCGGATGCTGTTGCAGGGTTTTGATGTAGCTGAAGATGTAATCCCAGCGACCGCAGTTCAGGCCGACGATATGATCGCGCAGATTCCACAGGATCTCATCCATCTGGAAGACCGCAGGCAGGGTCTCGATCAGCACCGTCGCTTTGATCGTTCCGCGCGGCAGATCGAACTGATCCTCGCTGAAACGAAAGATCTCACGCCACCAGGCGACCTCCTGCCAGCTTTCGGTTTTCGGCAGATAGAAGTAAGGGCCGCTGCCTTTCGCCAGTAAAGCGCGAACGTTGTGGAAAAAGTAGAGAGCGAAATCGAACAGGCCGCCCGGAATCGCCTTACCCTGCCATCTGACATGTTTTTCTGACAGATGCAGACCGCGCACCCGGCACATCAGCACCGCCGGATGGGCGTTTAACTGATAGATTTTTCCCTTGTCGCTGGTGTAACTCAGCGTTCCCTGCACCGCCTCGCGCAGCGTCAGCTGACCGTCAATCAGTTTTGACCACGCCGGGGAAAGCGAATCCTCAAAGTCAGCCATAAAGACGTTCACGTCAGCATTCAGCGCGTTGATCACCATCTTCCGATCGGGCGGCCCGGTGATCTCCACCCGGCGATCCGCTAAATCGGCCGGAATGGATCGAATATGCCATTCACTTTCTCTTATGGAAGCGGTTTCCATATCGAAGTCTGGCAGCGTGCCCTGGTCATAGCGTTGTTGTCGCCGCTGACGGTCGAGTAACAGTGCTTCACGTTGCGGCGCAAAGCGTGTCACCAGAGCCGCTAAAAACGAGATGGCTTCAGGGGTAAACAGGCTCTCTGCTGCCTGGTTCAGGGGCTGGCTGAAGGTCAGGGTATGGCTGATCACGGAATCTGTCATGCTGGCGCTCTCCTGTATTCAAAAGATCGAATGCAGCGGATCCACTCGCTGTTTGTTTTGTGAGCTACAGATCCAGAGCATAAGCATTTATTTTCTTAAATCAAAAACTATTTCCATTTTTGCATTTAAACGGCGATATCCCTCTGTTTCAGAACGGATTAAAGTTTCATCTTTTAAAGGAATGCTTTTCATCTGGCTTTTTACAGGCGAAAAAAAACCGTGCTGCCATCGGCTAACACGGTTCAGTTGAAGATTAAGCGGGACTATTCCAGTGTCGGATTCATGTGACGCAGATCGAATGGCGTGATCTGATAGACGTAGTAGTTGAGCCAGTTCGAAAACAGCAGATTGCCGTGGCTGCGCCAGGTGGCCCGCGGTGGCAGCGCCGGATTATTCTGCGGGAAATAGTTATATGGAATCTCCGGTTTCACGCCCGCCTCATAATCGCGATGGTACTCACCGGCCAGGGTCAGGGCATCATACTCCGGGTGACCGGTAACAAAGACCAGTCGCTTGTCCCTGCTCGCCATCAGATACGCCCCGGTTTGTTCCGATTCAGCAAACAGCTCAAGATCGGTGTAATCGGTGATCAGCTGGGTAGGAAAATCAGCATAGCGTGAGTGCGGAGCCAGGAAATTATCATCAAAACCCCGGGTCAGTAACGCGTGCGGATGCAGTATCTGATGCTCATAGACGCCAGACAGTTTGTTCTGTCGGGTTTGTTTCGGAATACCATACAGAATATTCAGCGCAGCCTGCACCGCCCAGCAGACAAACAGGGTTGAGGTAACATGCTCATTTGCCCAGTGCAGCACGCGCTGAATCTGTGGCCAGTAAGCGACATCGTTAAAATCAACCAGTCCGAGCGGCGCACCTGTCACGATTAAGCCATCGTAGTTGTCGTGCTGAATATCTTCGAAATTGCAGTAGAAGTTGTTGAGGTGCTCGCTGGGGGTATTGCGCGACTCACGGCTGTCGATACGCAGCAGCTGAATATCGATCTGTAAGGGTGAGTTGGACAGCAGACGCAGAAACTGATTCTCCGTTTCGATCTTCTTCGGCATCAGATTCAGTACCAGCACTTTAAGCGGACGGATCTCCTGAACACTGGCGCGCGATGATGTCATGACAAAGACATTTTCATCACGCAAAAAATTTACTGCCGGTAATTCGTCGGGAACCCTGATTGGCATAACCTGCTCACCTCATACAACCGTATAAACGTTTAGACATCTGGATGCCCAACATTAGCCTGATTGGGGTGAGTTGTCGAGGTTTCATGCAGAAAATGAAAATGTTTCAGCTTAAACTGGCAAACAGCAGACGTAAAAAAGCCCCGCACGTCGGTGCGGGGCTTCTTCACTTATATAATGCCTGGCAGTTCCCTACTCTCGCATGGGGAGGCCCCACACTACCATCGGCGCTACGGCGTTTCACTTCTGA
>Ga0157360_1000497_pt1 | contig 14758 bp, 12 predicted proteins | sample AttlaeALBM1_FD_111483 | JGI IMG/M metagenome (GOLD analysis project Ga0157360, IMG submission 111483) | Fungus gardens microbial communities from leaf cutter ant in Ribeirão Preto, State of São Paulo, Brazil - Atta laevigata ALBM1 | ecosystem: Host-associated > Fungi > Mycelium > Unclassified ... | reverse complement strand
TGCACAGACCATCACTTTCCTGTATATAAGGACTCATAGTCTGAGGATTAGACCTCAGACTTAACAACATCTTTTGTCACTTGTCTAACTTCGCATTTTTGAACTCTTTAAAGTATCAAAGCATCCATCACAAATAGTAAGTGACCATTTGTGATAGCTGTTCCCTTCTCTTTCTGGTCTGTATTTATTCTAACTAGGTATTGTGACTATGTTACAATATGGTAACACTAGTTGTAACTATGAGTGACTAGTTAAGTGATAGTCCAGTGACAAAAGCAATAGAGGTAACAAGTTAAGTCAGTGTCTAATAATGGGTTAGTCTGATATTGTCCCATTTAGTACAAGTCCAAAAATAGAGGAAAGAGATAGTCTGAGATTTCTCCAAAGAGTTTTGTTCATTCTGTGAGCCCATTGTGTTTTTAGAGTCCTCAGACATTTAATGCATTTACTGTATAATAATGTCCTTGTCTAGCATTGCCAACATCCTATCTACTAACCATTCATTATCAGACCATGGCTGATAATAATTGTAGTCCCACTCAATGTTCATAACATTAGATGCTTAGAAGTATAGAGGCATTTCCTAGAAGAAGCAACAGTTAAATTTGAGATTTGAACAGATCACAAGAATCTTGAATACTTCATAAAGGTGCAGAAATTAAATTGGAGACAAGCAAGATAGGCTTTATATTTATCTAGGTTTAATTTCACATTAAAATATGTTCCAGGGAGTAAAATGGAGAAAGGGACAGTTTGAGTAGGAGACTAAACTAGAAGATTGGAATAGAAAGAGATAACAAAAATGAGACATTGGTAAAGCTTGAATGGCTAGAAGTAAAAAGAACAAAGGTGGTGGAAATTATAACGAAAGGAGTAGACCTGCTAGAAAGGTCAGGCAGTTAAGTATAAAAGATAATGAGGTAATAAAAGCTATAAAAGAGATGAAGTAAGCAGAGGTGAAAATGTTAAGAGATGAGGAGTAGAAAGAAGTAGATAGTGTAATGTATAAGGAGAGAAAAGTATATGTGCCAAAAGATGATAAATTGAGAACAAAAATTATTAGGCTACATCACAATACATTAGTAGGAGGATGTAAAAGACAATAGAACTAGTTATCTGGAACTTTTGGTGGCCAAGAGTAACTAAAGAAGTAAAGCAGTATGTGGAGAGATGTGATGCCTACCAATATAATAAAAATTGCATGGAGTAACCAGTGGGTAAGTTAATGCCCAATTCAATACCCAAGACACCTTGAACACACATATTAGCAGACTTTATCACAAAATTGCCTTTAGCTCAAGAATACAATTCTCTCTTAGTAGTAGTAGATCAGTTAACAAAAATAGTCCACTTCATACCAACTACAGAGAAAACACCAGTAAAAGGGCTAGCATAGTTGTTCAAAGATAATGTATAAAAGTTGCATAATCTACCTAAAAACATTATTTCAGATAGAGGGCCCTAATTTGCAGCAGGGTTAATGAGAGAGTAAAATGAAATGTTGGGGATTGAAAGTAAATTGTCAATGGTATTCCACCCTTAGACAGATAGGCAAATGGAGAAGGTCAATCAGGAGTTAGAATAGTACTTAAGAATGTTTATCAATCATAGGCAAGAATAGTATCATGACTTGGCAAAATGGCTAAGTCATTATTTAATATTTCTTTTCTTTTTTTTCTTTTCTTTTAGATTATTACTAAGGTGGAGTATGGGAAAATATCATGTGACAGTCATAGAGTTACAAAATGTGTGACAGAGGTCACAGAATGGTCATGTTACACAGAGTCACAAATTACAGTTACAGCATATAACAAAGAAGTCAGTTGACGAGTAACATAAGGACCATGGGAGACAAAGTGTATAGCCATAGTAGTAATTGTATATATAGTGTAGCAAATCTAACGGGAACTCTTGTTGCAGAAACCTAGTTGCACGTTGGTTTGACTTGGAATAAAGTGTATTCTGTTGCAAATCAATAAGTAGATATAACTAATTACAAACTTATATACTAATAAAATATTCCAGAAGCTTCCACTGGATCACAGTGTCAGCTTGATTCCCCAACAACTCTATTTTCTTTTTTTCTTTATTATAGTCTCTCATATCTAAGTAGATCCTTTGTATCTATTATGGCCTGCCTACAAGCCCCATGTAATAAATTGTTGATTTAAAAAAAAGAAAAAAAGAGATCAATTAGAGAGAAATAAGAGAAATCTAGGCAAAGCAACATTCTCAAACCACTATCATCTCCTCCCTTGAGTCCATGGGGGGATCCCTATTCTACTGAACCTCTACCACTAATATTGTCATGATTTCACCTTCCATCTTTATGTCTGCTTCATTTGTTTATTTATGTCTGACTCATGATCATCATGACATGTGTTGCATACATTGTACTAGTTGAGGCTCTTGTTGGTGGAGCTTTTCTTGCTTTAGTTTCCTAGAGAGTGGCATCCGAAATGCAGATAGTAGTCCAAAAGGATTGTGCTGAGTTAACACCGCTGTCTAGGTGGTTTTGTAATCCCCTAATCAAAAACCCAATGGTAAAGCCCCAATGCTCAAAACATGGGTGGGCTGCCTTTGCTTTACCTTTACCATTGCAGGAAGTCACATAGGTTGGGCTTTGACAAAGAATAGGGAACGTGCCATTGATAGAATAAACTGATACAGGCCCTTCTCATAGAGCTTCAGCTCACTGAGAAGTCACCAGTACCTACCTCAAAAGGGGTCTGACTGGAGTACCTGTTTCAGTGTCCATTTACAAGTGTTATGTGCAAGGAGGGTTGGTCTAGTTGCAAGGTATAGGGAGCTAGGGAGAGGATTGAGGCATTGACAGGAGCATATTTTGGACACTGGTATCTGTCATTTAGTATATAATTTCTCTACTTAGGCTACTGACTACAGTTGGGGTCTGGGAGGCACACTTACAACATGTGCTGGGGGTGTGTAGCTACCTTTTACATAGTGCTGCCACGGTCTGCCTATGTGCTCCGTGTAATAAATTGATGATTTAAAAAAAAAAAAAAGGGAAATCTAGGTAATGGCTGATACCAGGACGTCAAAGATGTCAGAAAGGCTGTTAAAATATAGCTAATAATTGATCTAGTGAAACCATTTGTAATGTCAATGATCATCAAATAGTTCATCCCCTGATTTCAAGTCAGAAGGTCCAAGACAATACATCAAAGTTGCTTTTCTCTGGACTAATATTAGTCAAGTTATTAACATGAAGGATACAATGCTCACAGCAAGCGGATACAATCTTGAATATGATTTCTCTGTCGTCTAAGAGCCTCAAGACATGCTAATCTATTGGCTTTCTCACCACCCGTGATCGGAGAGTCCGCGATGAGGGTAAAGTCCACTCGAGGTTGTGCGGACTCTGGAAGATTTCCAATGTCTAACTCGAAGAGAAGACTAGAGTCGGCATTAACATTAGTGTGTTGCGAAGGCATATCTGCCTGAGGCGTGGTGACCGCAGGAACCTGATCGCTGGTCGGAAACATCGAACAAGTTGTACGCTGGTTCACATCAGGATATTCGGAAAGCCGCGCATCATCGATCTGCTCTATCGCAGAATGTGTTTGTGAAAGGAATGAAAGCACTGAAGGTGAGAAAACATCTGCAATTGTGGTTAATATCCTTAGTCCTCAAATGCAACCATAACACATACAATTCTCGTCACTCAAAGGCTTAGAGAAAAGTGTAGAGCCGAAGAGAGACAGGTCCATCGATTGATCAATTGTATGGTTGCAGATGGCAGACTGGGGGGTTTCGAACGACAATTGGGAAGAATCTTCCACATGAAGGCCTGGGAAGCTTGACTGTGATATCGGAGATTCAGTGGTTGTATTATCTGTCATAACTAGTTCAACTAAAGATGTGGGCCAGGTGGAGGTTGAAGTCGCTGTCGTGGTCGATATAGGAAGCATATTAGGCTGGGTTGTCGGCGAACCGACGTTCGCCGGAGAAGAAGGATGATTAGTCGAATCACAAGTTGGTCGCAGATCGCATAAATCGGAAGACTGTGGTGACGTTTTTACTTCAACTGTCCGCAAAGCATCCGGGGGGGATGGTATGGGAGATGGTATCCCGCCTCCAGAAGTGAGGACCGTAGTTTCAACCCTGCCTCGGATGAGAAGGGCAATAATCTTCAAGTAATTTGGCTCACCTAACACGTTTGGAGCTTCTCGAGGGAACAGAGCAACTCGAGAAAGCATCCTCAGATCTTGATCGTTTTCGTTTCACCTGTGAAACATTTTCCGAAACCCGACATGCAGTGGGTGATTCTACGCGCCGAAGAACTGGGGAGACACGCTCAGGTGACTGGCATGGAGAAGGATAAGACCAGACTGGCTGGGGCTGATGAGCCCTTTGTTCTGAGCGTCTGGGAACTACTTTGGATAGCATTCCGCTTTCAAAAAACTTCCCAGCATATAGGCCTTTAGCGGATACCTCCATTGCAGTAAGTTCATGCATGAGCTCTAGTGAGATATTTCCTTTCTCTCTGAAGAAAGATGTCGCCGCATCAACGAGAGGTTTTCGTCTATTCTGAAAATAGACCCGCTTCATTTTGGACCATCCCATGCGCTTGCGAATATCCGTGAACCATCCATCGATGTGTTTGACTGATGAGCCTGACGTTTGGGCGATGGATTCCTTTATCTGTCTTGAGGGATAGGGATTATGGAGATTGTCGAGCAACCATGCATATGCAGATTGAATGTAAGAGGGTAAGCGCGAGTCACCTGATCTAAAAATCATTATAAAAATCAGGATTGTCCAACGGCTCCCTTACCATTATCATTGGTCCCGTTCCCAAGTTCTACGCCGCCTGAAATGGGCGATCTCCCAAGCAACTGATCCAGGTCTCTGCCAAGTTCGTCCGACAAGTCCTGAGCTACTTTGTCGAATTCTTCAAATGCTTCAGCAATAGTGGTTATGCGCGTGGATACAATATAGGCAAGTTCAGCGACTTCCTGAGTGAGACACCCCGCTGACTGAGCACACTGTATGTCATGCTGAAGTGAGGTCCAAGAGAGAGAGAAAGAAGTCAAGGCGCTTTCATCGGCTTCGAGAGCCACCAAAAAATCATCTTCTGCAGTCAGCAGGCGGGAATGAAGGGAACTTGCATTTACAGTAGAAGGACACATGGATGTGGATGAGAGATGAGAGTCTGGATGTAGATGAGAGTATGAATATGGATGAGAGTCTGGATGTGGATGGGTCACTTTGTGTTGAGCCATGCGGAGTTTGAAACTCATTTACTCTCTCTTTTATGGTTCCAACTCCCACCACTCTGGAATATTTTCACTTGAATCATTCAGCTCATGTTATGCCTCTCGTCAAACGCACCATGATTCATCGCAATGATCATAACTGTGCCGATCCTGCACCAATAGCCCCCTCCCTTTCGGATATTAGACTCCCCTCACCCCCGTCAATAACATCTATCCTGAATTCCCGTGCAATGTCCAATCTTCAAACCACAAGATTGATCTTCACGTATGAACGGCATATATCCGAGTTGCGTGCTTGTACCGAGACACAGATTCGCAACATCATCTCTGTGCTTAGAGATGGGAAACACCCATCTCATGTTATCAGGGATAATGTTTCTCGTTGCATAGCAATCTATGAAAAACACTTGGACCACTGGTACCAACTGTTCATAGTGCAACTTGACAAAAGTGATATCATAGTTGAGCCAGCCAAGTTCGATCCTGTGCGTCCCCTCTTTTGTCTGATTTCTTATTGCTATATTCACATTTTTTAGACACACGTATCTCTTCTAAAGCATTTTTTCGATCATAATCCATATCCTTCAGCTGATAAAATCTCTAACCTTGCTCATAAAACGGGGAATTCCCCACGTCAAATATCCACCTGGGTGAAAATTACCTATTTAAGTAGTACCTGACTGCAGCTCAACTATTTGCATTCTCCTAGTTTCAAAACCGACGCCGTCGTCTGCGGACAAGAGGTCAAGATCTCAGGCGAGTTGACCCTCGTCTTTCGGTATCTGAATGTTCCGTTGAACCTTCGCCTCGTCCTGGAAAGCGGAGGCGGATTGCTCCATAATCTATTATCGACGCCGTCAATGAGCCTTTTAGTAAGTTTCTCATGCTTTCCATTGATGAGTGCTGCTGACCACACGTAGCTTTCGCACGCCCGTTGCGACTTTGTTGATTGCAAGATTTTGAATAGTAGGCATTTCTCTACACCGTCGGATTGCCAGAAGCATCCCAGAAGCAACCTTCTCGTTCAGCTCCTTTCTGTACTCATTGTGTTCTCAAACACAACCGGAGGATAGCGAACTTTCCAACAGTATTGATTTTGATCAATTCTGCTCTAGTCTTCTGACATCTCCCTGCCATGACTAGACATCTCCCTACCACATCGATTGCGCTAGATCTAGAAGAGCAATCAATCCCTGATCCTATGATCTATATATTGCTTATACTCAGTCTTCGGACATAGTCAGCATATTTATATTTGTGACCAGCACCACAAATGATCCTCTTGAGCATTGATTCTTTATACAGTTTCCAAAAGCAATAGGTCATGCAGCAAGGCAGTTGTACCAAGAGCATGCTCTCTTAAATTCTTGAATGTTATAGGTCTAGATTCTAGCAATATTTATGTAAAAAAATAGATCTTGGGGGCCTGTTGTTGTGTTACTCTCAATTTGCTTTGCTTAGCTCTAGTCATCTATGTACATTGTTTCAGATTTTTCTTGTTATATGATTTAAAACATACCTGAGCCATCTGTCAAGCCTTGATCCTCAGGTTGTTGGGCTAGACCTCAACCAATCAGGTTTTGTCTCCCTCTGTGCTTGCCCACAAGTATTGAAGAGCTAGTATAATTAAGGAGTATGATTTACAAGGAGAAGGCTTAGGTGATAACAAAGCTAGAACTCTACTGACAACTTGGCTGGGTAGTCTAGGGTGACGAGTCACAATGGTATAGTTATTAGCAAGCTGGTGGTAAGCCAAAATCAGAGAATGTCACAAGGTGTCACAGGGGTGTGACACCATCTGACCTACTTATCACTCAAGTATACATTATTTTCTAACTTTGATAATCAAGCCAACAGGGGCTAAATGTAGTAGTTGAATATCTCATTCCTTTTTGGTATAAGAGCCCCAAAAAGGAAATAACTTCCCATGCTTTTGAACAGTTGATTCACAATCTTAAGACATATTGTTATAAACTTCATTTGGCCATATCTCCATCAATTCTTCAAAGATTCTCATGGTCTCAAAAGCTACGGAAAGCCCTCAAAAAGACCTTTTGATCGACGCTAGTCATGTCTCAAGACAATCAATATTGGCCAAGATATTAAGCAGATCAACTGGTAACCACTATGTTACTGTTTATTAAATCACTAATATCTCAGAAACTGCCATGATCAATGCTTCTGTTCTAGGCTCAGCAGAAGCCTTCTTGATAGTACTCAGAATGAGCCTAGAACAACCTCAAGGTGATTAATATTAGTGGAGATATGAAGACCTCAATGTTTGTACATAGACTTTATTAATTACCCATAAATAGTTATCTGTCCTTTTCTTAGAACAAAGGATAGCCTCCATATGGTTAGGTTATCACTATTTCTAGCACAAAGGTACTACCATATATAGAACAATAGGTAGTAGCATGTGATGATCTGTACTAGTGCACAAACTATCACAATTATGTATATAAGGACTCATAGTCTGAGGATTAGACCTTAGACTTAACAACATCTTTTGTCACTGTCTAAACTTTGCATTTTTGAACCTTTCAAGATTCTAAAGCACCAATCACAAATAAGTAAATGACCATTTGTAATACATATAATAGGATAAAACTATAAATAGCATGGGAAACTTAAGTAAACCACATCATGTGATTAGGTCAGGTGATTGTAGAACATTCTGGAAAAACATATGACTAAGAGACTTTTATGCACAGACTATGTAAAAGTAGTATAAGTAGTATATAGAATACAATAGGGAACTTTATTGAGTTCTTCTTGAACATTCACCTAGGGTAATTATTAAGTCATAGTCCTTCAATAACACTTTTACTATCACCATTCCCTAGGGCAAGATGATCCCCAGGGGTTGTACTTTACCCAACATCTCTTACTAATATTGTTATAACATCACCTATCTACTTTATTTCTCATTGTCCTTTGGGGTAGCACATTTGTGCATTTATGTATTAGGGGTATAACTACCACAGCATGTTCCCTTTGTACCTTATAACAATAGTAAGTCTATTTATCTCAGACATCAACTAGCATATCGACAGCTCTATCTATAACAATAGTAAGTCTATTTGTCTTAGATGTTATCTTGTAAGTAATTGATTATCTTATTCTATAATAAAGTCTCACCTCAGACATCAACTAGCATGTTAGTAGCTGAGGTATCTCCCATTTTGCCAGGGTTCTTATACCATCCTCTTTATATGCTTGGTAACCTGGTTACCAGCTTTATTTACTGCGGTTTAGTTATTGTCAAGTCTACAGTGGGTATAGTAGAAAATTGGTCATAAATGGTGGTGGATATAGACAGAGATTGGTAATAATTGATGGAAGTAATTGAAGTTGGAGTAGTGGTACTAGGTGGTAATTGGTTGCCTTAGTATCCTGCCTTGGGCATTATCCCCTATATATTGGAGGAGGATTGACCCAAATCTAATATACCTGCTCTTTGCTAAGGCTAGAAAAGAGCACTATCTAGGGACTGAACTAATGGCTAGAGAGAATTCACTCTTGAAAAGAATCCTATGAACACTCTGTCACTAAATGACATCCATATAGAAGAGCTCCCTATAGCTTACCACAAATACACATGTTCCTTTACAAAATCTGGGTATCACCTTTGGGAAGTATTTTAGGGCATGGTAGATACAAAGATAAACTGATGTTCTATGATGATCAAGTTCTATAACAGAGGCTAAAGGCTAGGGTAAGGCAGTAAATATTGTGAATGGAAGGGATGGGAAAGTCTTTAGGTAGATAAATGTTTTTAGAAGACAGATATTTGGCAGTAAAGAGTCTATTATTTAATGTAGTTTTCTCATTCTTTACTGCCTAGGCTACTAACTATATATTGGTACTTAAGAGATATGCTTACAACATATACCACAAGGTCTACCATTGTGTTCCTAATTGTCTCTTGCTTATTTGTATTTAGAGTAGTTAGTTTTATAATTAATGATTTTTTTTAAAAAAAGGGAGGGCTAAATGCAGTTGTCAGTGACTCACTTAAGCATGCTTCTTTCACTCTTACTTCCATCATTGATGGTAGTGCCCAAGTATAGTATAGCAAATCCCAGTTTTCCGATCCTGCTATGAATCATGAGTATACCCATAAGAGACCTACTAACACTACTGTCAATATACAATGGGGTAGACCAATATCTTGCATCAGCATAGGAGAACCATGTAGCACCTCCTCATCCCCCATGGACTCCTCTCTGCCCTCCAAAATGGATTATGCTGAATGTGTTCAACTACAAAATAACATGAATGTTAAAGAAGACAACAAACTTATCTCTCCAGTCCAAAGTGGCCCAGTCAGGACAGCTGACCCTATCTTTCCAGTACCTTAACCCATATATGGTAATAACATAGAGGTACTAAACATTATCCTGACTGCCTAGTATGAAAACTTCACAGAACCCTCTCTCCTGGCCATTATCCTGTATAGTGCCAATGTCCCAGCTGATCCTAACCTCTGGGATGGCAAATTCAGATCCATATTTCTCTTTAGCACCAACAAGTTTCTCCAAAGTAATGTTTGCAACATGGTCTGCTCTTTGCAGCAAATGGCTTTCTTCCTCAGACAACAAAACCTTGAGAACTGCAATGGTAATGACATTTCCCAACTTGTCTTGTTTGGGGATTCTGCTTGGATATTCATATCTACCATGTTTGAATCTGGCTGGAATAGGCTTCTCACCTCAGGTAACATCTCCTTTCGAGACATCATTTCATTACAGTTTGTAAGAACCATAAATACTTCCCCTAACACCAATCCAAGTAACCCCAATAGTCACCCAGTCAAAAGGATCCCACCTTCTATCCCACCTTGTTCTTCCAAGGAACAACTCAAGAAGTCAAAAAACTATCAAACTAATTGCATAACCAAGGATACTAATAGGACAAACTCCATGAAGTCTTTTGCACAGGTCACAGCATTGGCAGTCAATATCTTCAAGATTAAGGAAGCTTTCCCTACCCTCCCAGTGTCATGCTAGACAGCCATTTAGGCAAAACAAGTGACTATTTTCACCATAATAATGAGAATAACCAGCTCAAGAGAAGAGTTTGGCCTCCCAGAGATATTCCTTAGATGCCCAATCATGGACTCAAGCACACCACTTGAGTAACAGGGTAATGGCTGTAACCACTGCTACAAATACCTCATAAATGCTTGCCCAGGCACCCTATATTGGATTTATAATAGATTTCCCTTCTAGAGTGCTCTTGAGGATAGAGGTGAACTTTAAAGATTAATCTTTACTAGAGTAATGTTGTAGCTCAGTGGCTAGTAGTGCTATATTCAGAAGAGTTACTATTAGATCTGAGCCATTATCACTGATGGCTGATTATATCAAGATCAAGAGAGCCACGTTGATGTGGAGTTGCATCACAACCATAGTAGGTATCAGTGACTGACTTAAGAGCCTAGACTAGAGCTTAGTTCAGGTAACTCTTCAGGGTTAAAAGAGAACTCAATAGAGTTCTCACTTTATTCTACTACACTACTTATATATTTCTGCATTGTTTATCCTTATTTATTCTACAAGTTCCTACCAGTCCATTGTTCAGTTTCAGTCTATGTCATATCTTTTAGTTATGGTCAAGGCAACTTATGATAGTAGAGGGAAAGATAAGGAAGTTAGGGAGAGAGATAGAAGAGAGGATTGATGAAGATAACAGACTTGAGGACAAGACAACTCAAGATCACTATCTTCTTCTACTACCCAGCAAGAGGCTTAAGAGTCACTGATTGTGCAAGAAAGAACCCCAGAAGTAGGACTAGAAGAGTGAAAAGTGGTCATCAAGTGCTTAGAAGAGGTACCACCTCATTAGGTTAGCCTTACTATATTTGGGAATTTGGAGATTTTCTTTGTTTTACTTTCTTTGTTGTCTTATTGCTTTGTAATCTTAATAAATACTCTAGGGTATAGAAGAGAACTCAAGCATCATACCTCTATCATTATCTCTTTCTGTTGCTCTAGAGCTTAATAGCTATTTGAGTGACTAAGTCTCATTTTTCTGAGTATTTCTCTTTACTTTCTAAAAACTACCAAAACCTCTCTCTTAAACAGGAATTCAAGCCCCAATGGACTTGGGCATTTACTTATACTAGGAGTTAACTGCTTACTACATGTTTTTGAAGTAGGCTTCTAGTTGTATGGTCAGCTGAAAAAGAGTTTACACGATGGCACAGAAGTTCTAGGTAGATCTGTTATATTGATGGCAAGCCAGACTACTAGACTAGATAAGGGCAGCAGTGTTACTATCACAAATGGCCACTTACTAATTTGTGATGGGTGCTTTGATACTTTAAAGAGTTCAAAAATGCGATGTTGTTAAGTCTGAGGTCTAATCCTCAGACTATGAGTCCTTATATATATAATTGTGATAGTCTATGCACTAGTACAGATCATCACCTGATTACTACCTATTGTTCTATATATGGTAGTGTCTTTGTACTGGAAATAGTGATAACCTAACCATATGGAGGCTATCCTTTGTTCTAAGAAAAGGACAGATAATTATCTATGGGTAATTAATAAAGTCCATGTGCAAACATTGAGGCCTTCATATCTCCACTAATATTAATTGCCTTGAGGTTGTTTTAGGCTCATTCTGAGCGTTATGAAGAAGACTTTTGCTGAGCCTAGAACTGAAGCATCAATCGCAGTGGTTTCTGAGATATTAGTGATTTAATAAATGGTAACATGGTGGTTACCAGTTGATCTGCTTAATATCTCGGCCATTATTAATTGCCTCAAGACATGACTGGTATTGATCGAAAGGTCTTCTTAAGGGCTTTAAGCTGGCTTTGAGACCGTGGGAATCGTCGAAGAATTGGTGGAGATATGACTGAATGAAGTTTGTGACATAAGGTTTGGTATGAGGGTGTAAATGAGGGCTTGATTAAGTGTGGTAAGGCCCATGAGTGGTTTACTGACTATTCTACTAGTGAGCTTGTTACAGTGTATAAAGGTGGACACCTTAGGGACACCATACGAGACAGATCTAGATTGAACTTACCATCATTTTGACTATTTTTACATTACAGATAAGCTACACTTCATATTTTAATTTTTTTCTGATACCCCCACTTTCTTCTTCTTCCCACAAACCCTTTAGCATGCAATTGGGAACTGTCACCACCCCTTTTCTACTTGCTAGTCACAGCTAATTGCCCTTTTGCCTCTTTCAGCAGGACTTTAGGGTACAGCCACTTGTAAAGTAGTATAAGTAGTAGTTTAATCCAACAAAGAACTCCATTGAGTTCTTCCTAAACATCCACCTAGGATGATCACTAAGAGCTATCATAGCCTATCGATAACACAGTTCAGTTCATATCAGTGAAGAATAGTCAAAGGACTAAGAAGAGTCCAAAGAATAAAACAAACCAGAGACAAAATTAGAGGCCAATGAAACAGGCAATGAAAAGGAACTCAACGAGTTAAGCAATGTACTATCAGTAGAACAACCAAAGCATATTATGTCCAGAACACGAGCAGGTATACCAGCACCAATGGCCAGGACAGCACTAGCATCAGCACCAACAAAGGTAGTAAATCACAAATCAATGGTCCCAGAACCTAGATGGTTTAATGGGGATAGGAAGATGTTTGAAGACTGGTGGAGAGCTATGAAGCTTTACCTCAGAGCAAACAAAGTTACAGACGCCGATAAAAAAATCATTGTAGTACTAGGCAGATTCCATGGAGAAACTACAGGAGCATTTGCTCAACAGAAACTTGACAAGATAGATAGAGAAGATGACACTCTAAGTTAGGATGCCTTTGAGAGAGAATTACAACTAGTATATAGTGACAAGACAAAAGAAGCTAACATAAAATGGTGTATTAAAACATTCACACAAGGGAAAAAACACATTGCAGACTTCCTTATTGAATTCATGGCTTTAGCAAGCAAAGCACAAACAGACAATCAATATTTTTGCTAAAGAAGAATATAAACAGGAAAATTATCAGAGCCATAATAGTATATCCACCAGTTCAAGCCCCAAAGAGTCTAGAACAATGAAAGGTAGCAATTACAGCAGTTGAACAAGGATACAAGTGGACTAATATCTGCTATGACTACAGGACAGGTTCAAGAATAACCTATGAAGGAATGGGCAAACCAATGGAAATAGAACGACAACAGAATAATGGACAAGGACACTATCACTAGGAAAACAGTTGAAGAAAAAAAGATACTTATCAAATCACTCCCAAAACCATTTGATATGTATAACTCAGATAGATCAAGAAATGGGGAAAAGACAATCAAAGAATTTGTACCCTTAGAAATCAACTCGGATAGACATATCAAACAAATTGATATAGGGGTATTAGAAATCAAGGAAACAGATCTATTCCTAGGACCTGACTAGCTAGTAGAACATAACCTAGAAGTAGACTAGAAAAAAGGAGTCATATAATTTACAAGATGCCCAGGACACTGCAAAACAGAATATGAATCCATACGATTCACCCTATGGTCAAGGAGACTATTACCAAAGGAAAAAGAAGAATCAAAGGGAGGAGACAAGGAACCCAACCTAACAAATCCTAAAGATCTTCCAAAATACATCTAACTGTTCATGCACTTATTCAACAAGAAGAAATTTGAAAAACTACCTGATCAACAAGAATGGGACCATGAAATCAATCTAATAGAAAAAGCACCAAAGAAACTCAATGCAAAGGTCTATCCAATGATACTCAAAGAAGAAGAAATACTCAGTCAATGGCTAGATGAACAACTAAAGACAAGACTCATTGTGGAATCAAATTCAAGATATACAGCACTATGTTTTTTTATACCAAAGAAAGATGGAACACTACAATTGGTACAAGATTATAAACAGTTAAATCAACACACAATTAAGAACAAAATGCCATTACTCCTGATTAATGAAGTAATCAATAAACTTAAAGACGCAAAATACTTCAATAATTGGACTTAATCTGGGAATACAACAATATATAGATAAAAGAAGGCAATAAATGAAAAGTGGCCTTTTTGACAAACAAAGAACTATTTGAACCAAAAGTGATGTACTTTGGACTATGTAACTTACCAAAAACATTCTAACAAATGATAACAAGTATCTTCTGAGAACTACTATATGAAGGAACCCTTGCAAACTACATGGATGACTTTGTGATTCTGGCAAAGACAGAAAAAGAACTAGAAGAACACACAATCAGGTTCCTCAAAATAGCAGAGAAACATAACTTATGTTTTAAACAGTCAAAATGCAATTTTAATGCCACAGAAATACCCATACTGGGAGTATAGGTTGGAAATGGAAAAGTACAAATGAAAGAAGAAAAAGTCAAAGCAATCAAGGAATAGAGAATACCAACAAAAGTAAAGGATATCTGTCACAAACTTCATTCGGTCATATCTCCACCAAATCTTCGACGATTCCCACGGTCTCAAAGCCAGCTTAAAGCCCTTATAAAGACCTTTCGATCAATGCCAGTCACGTCTCGAGGCGATCA
>Ga0157360_1000496_pt1 | contig 14786 bp, 21 predicted proteins | sample AttlaeALBM1_FD_111483 | JGI IMG/M metagenome (GOLD analysis project Ga0157360, IMG submission 111483) | Fungus gardens microbial communities from leaf cutter ant in Ribeirão Preto, State of São Paulo, Brazil - Atta laevigata ALBM1 | ecosystem: Host-associated > Fungi > Mycelium > Unclassified ... | reverse complement strand
GTATGCTTAAGTTTATGACTAGGCATCTAAGAGAACATCTTTGGAAGGCCAAACTTGTCTCTCAAGCTGGTTATTCTTGTTAATATGGTGAAAAATACCATTTGTATTGCCTAAATGGCTGTCCAGCATAACACCATTAATACAGCAGAACTTGTTAAATAATGACATCAAGATACCCTTTAGTACTAACATTGTATGGGAGCTGATTAAGGAGATTAGTATGTCATGTTTCATTTGTCCCCTTTATAACATGTCTTGTATGTATTTCTCCTATTATTTAACTTGTATATAAAGCACTCTTACCTGTACTACAAAAATCTAATATCTCATATGTACTTGCCACGTTATCATGCCGGGCAGCTGTTTAGGCAATAAAAGTACCATAATAACGAGAATAACTAGCTCAAGAGATGAGTTTGGTCCCCCAAAGATATCATTAGATACCTAGTCATAGACTTAAGCATACCACTTGAGTAGCAGAGTAGTAGCTATGACCACTGCTACAGAAACCTCATAGAGATTGTCCAGAGAATTTCATAACAGATCTATAACAGAACTCCTCTCTAGAGTACTCTCGAGAGCAGAAAGGACCTTAGAAGATGTTCTCTAACAGAATGATGTCATATCTCAGCAGCAATTACTTATTTATAACATCTAGGTTACCATCAGAGCAGGGCCATCATTGCTAATGGCTAATTATAGCAAGAACTAGCAAGACAAGTCCTCTCAAGGATTGTATTGCAAATCTAATAGAAGGAGACTGAGACTTGAAGATGTGATGAAGCATAGAGGAGTAGTAGAAGGACTAGAGAGGTCAGGAAGAGAGGTGAAAGAAGAGATGTTTGATGAAGATAACATGCTTGAGAGCAAGATGACTTGAGATCACCACCTCTCTTTACAGTCTATCAAAAGGCTTGAGAGCCATATATTGTTTAGAGAAAAATCCCAAGAGTAGGATTAGAGGAGTGAGGAGTGGTAACCAAGTGATTGGAAGAGGTACCATCTCATCATTTCACTTTTACTATCTTTGGGAATTTGGAAGTTTTCTTTGTTTCTTTTTTTTTGTTGTATTATTGCTTTGTAATCCTAATAAAATACTCTAGGGCACAGAAGGGACAAAAAATACTCTTTCTTCCATCGTTTCTCCCTCTGTTGCTCTAGAGCTAAAAAGCTATTTGAGTGATTTGAGGATTTCTTTTGTGTCTGCTTTATGAAAACTCTATAAAACTTCCCTTGAAGAGAGACTCAAGCCTCAATGGACCTAGGCATTTGCTTACACTAGGAGCTAACCACTTGTTACATGTCATTGGAGTCAGCTTCCAGTTGTACAGTTAGCTGAAGAAGAGCCCACATGATGGCATAGGAGTTCTAGGTAGTACTGCTATATCGACAGCAAGCCAGGCTACTAGACTAGATAAGGGCAGTAATGTCACAGCATGAGATAAATGCATGCCTTAGGGATCTTATTATGGTGAGAGTTCACTTAAGTGGATACTAAAAACAATTCTTCTTCTTAGGTTTCTATTTGATATGTTTTGGTTATTCTTTGGACTTCTACCTTCAGTAAGCTCTCTATTATTTGATTTATCTCCCTAGTACCTACTTGTTTAGTGCACAATTGTGAAGCAGCTTGGAGATTTCACCTCTCTGACCTTGCTTTCACCTTTGTTTCATGATCTAACCTTTTGATCCCCATCAGCACATGGCTGAGCCATGAGAAGCACAGCAAGGAGGATAGAGGAGGAGTTCAGTGGAAGAGTTAAGAAAGAGAGCAGAGGAGCATTGTGGCAAAGGGGTGCCAGAAGAAGTACGCCTACTAGAGTTAGAATAGTGTATGAAAGAAGTAATAGTAACATATGTGTGGTATGAAAGGTATAGAGAGAAGGGATGTCATGTGGAAGAAAATAAGAGGCAAGGGGTAATTAAGGACAGGCAAAGATGGTATGGGTGTATAAAGAAGGCGGTGTGGCCCAGAGAGGCAAAAGCACAGTAAGGCAACACATGACCAGGAGAGTCAGAAAGCATAGCAAAAGAGGGGGGTAGTCAAAAGGAGGTCAGAAGAGCCTTCAAAATATTAAGAGAGGTGTGGCTGAACATAGGAATGGAAAAGATAGATATGCATAAAGGTGTAATGGTGAAAGTGCTCTTGGACAGTAGCACAATGGGAATGTTTATGGATAAAAGAACAGCAGCAAAACATGGGTTTAAGCTGTAGAAATTAGAAAGACCAATAGCTGTCAGGAATGTAGATGGAACAAACAATAGTGGAGGGGCTATTATACACCAAGTAGAGTGCAATGTGTATTACAAAGGCCATATTGAGAGGATGAGAATAGATATGTGCAACTTAGGGAAAACAGAAGTCATCTTGGGAATGCCATGGTTGGTGATACACAATCCAGAGATAAACTGGAAAACTGGGAAAGTTAAAATGATGAGATATCCACTCTTGTATGGCAGAAGGAATCTAAAGAAAGGAAAGGTCAAGAGGATAGTAACTCTAGAGAAAGAGAAAATTGTCAGGTGGGTGATAGATAATAAGAAAGATTGGGGAAAAGAAGAAGAGATAGAGGAGAACCATAAAAAAATTGAGAAAATGGTCCCAAAAAGGTTTTTGAAGTGGAAGAAGATGTTTGGAAAGGTAGAGTCAGAGAGGATGCCGACCAGGAAAACCTAGGATCATGCTATAGATCTCAAGGAGACGTTCAAACCACAATAGGAAAAGATTTACCCATTGTTAAAGAATGAAAGGGAAGAAGTCCAGAAATTTGTGGAGAACCAATTGAGGAAAGGATATATCAGACCTTCAAAATCACCTCAAACATTGCCAGTAAAAGAATAGTAATGGACTACTATAATCTAAATGATCAAACAATAAAGAATAACTACCTGCTTCCTTTAATCACAGAATTAATCGACAACATGGGAAGTAAGAAAGTGTTCACTAAAATGGATCTCAGGTGGGGGTTTAATAATGTGAGGATAAAAGAAGAAGATGAGTAGAAGGGAGTGTTTATGACACACACTGGTTTCTTTGAACCAACGGTTATGTTTTTTAGAATGACAAACTTACCAGCAATGTTCCAAGCAATGATAAACAAAATTCTGAGAGACTTGATAAATGAAGAAAAAGTAGTAGCATTCGTAGATGATGTGTTGGTAGGAACAGAGATAGAGAAGAAACATGATGAAATTGTGGAAGAAATATTAAAGAGATTAGAGGAGAATAACTTGTATATCAAGCCAAAGAAATATGTGTGGAAGGCAAGAAAAATAGGGTTCTTAGGGGTCATCATTGGACCCAACAAAATAGAAATAGAAGCAGAAAAGGTAGACAGGGTACTCAGTTAGCCAGAACCAAAAAATGTGAAAGACATCAGAAAGTTTTTAGGCCTTGCAAATTATTACAAGAGGTTTATCAAAGACTTTGCTCAAGTAGCAAGACCAATGAATGTACTGACAAGGAAAGATAAGAAGTGGCAGTGGGAGAAAGTACAACAGAAAGCATTCGACGAGCTGAAAAGAATCTTTACTAGTAAACTAGTATTAGCAGTCCCAGATTTAGACAAGGAATTTAGGGTAGAAGCTGACACTTCAAATTATGCTACTGGGGGAGTACTCTCAATGAAGTGCTCAGATGAAAAGTGGAGACCAGTTGCTTTTATTTCAAAATCTCTAAGTGATACAGAAAAAAACTATGAGATACACAACAAAGAAATGCTAGTAGTCATTAGGTGCTTAGAGGTATAGAAACACTTCCTGGAGGGAGCAGCAATTAAATTCAAGATTTGGACAGATCACAAAAATCTTGAATACTTCATAAAAGCACAGAAGTTGAATTGAAGACAAGCATGATGGGCTTTATACCTATCTAGATTTGACTTCACATTAAAACATGTTCTGGGAAGTAAGATGGGGAAAGCAGACAGTCTAAGCAGGAGACTAGACTAGGAGGTTAGAGTGGAAAAGGATAATGAGAATAAGACATTGGTGAAACTGGAGTAGCTAGGAGCAAGAAGAATAGAGGTGGTAGAAATAATAGTAGACAGGGTAGACCTACTGGAGGAAGTAAGGAAGTCAAAAGTGAAAGACGATAAAGTTGTAAAAGTAGTAGAAGAAATGAAGCGAGTAGAAATAAAAATACTGAGGAATGAAGAGTGAAGAGAAGTAGATAGCATAATGTACAAAGAAGGAAAAGTGTATGTGCCAAAAGACGACAAGCTGAGAGCAGAAATAATTAGACTACATCACGACATACTAGTAGGAGGGCATGGAGAACAGTAGAAGACGGTAGAACTAGTAACGAGAAACTTCTGGTGGCCAGGAGTAACCAAGGAAATAAAGAGATATATGGAGAGGTGTGATGCTTGTCAGCATAACAAAAACCACACAGTACAGCTGGCAGGAAAATTAATGCCAAATTTCATTCCAGAAAAACTGTGGGTACATATACCAGCAGACTTTATCACCAAGTTGCCTTTAGTACAAAGATATGACAGTATTCTAGTAGTTGTAAATTGGTTAACTAAAATGGTCTATTTTATACTAACCACAGAAAAGATGTCAGCAGAAGGATTAGTGAGGCTATTCAGAGATAACATATAGAAAATACACAGTCTGCCTGAGAGCATTATATCAGACAGAGGACCACAGTTTATAGCAGGACTAATGCGAGAGTTGAATGGGATGTTAGGAATCGAGAGTAAATTGTCAATGGCATTCCACCCTCAAATAGATGGACAAACCGAGAGGGTAAATTAGGAGTTAGAACAATACTTGAGGATGTTCATCAACCATAGACAAGAACAATGGCCAGAATGGTTAGGAACAGCAGAATTCACCTATAACAAGGTGCACTTGAGTACTAAGATATCACCATTCAAAGCAAATTACAGACGGGATCCTAGAATGGGGTTTGAGAGGAGAAAGAAAGGAAAATATGCAGGGGCAAAAAAGTTTGTGGAGAAAATGAAGGAAATACAGGAAGAGACAAAAGTAGCACTAGAAAAGGCACAGAAAGATATAAAAAAGTATGCAGATAGAAAAAGAATAGAAGTTGAGGAGTATAAAGTAAGGGATTTAGTAATGCTCAGCACTAAAGACTTGAAATATCAGATGGTTAAAAGAAGAACAGAGAAGTTGACAGAGAAATTGACAGAGAGATTTGTAGGCCCTTGTAAGATTAAGAAGGTCATATCAATGAGTGCAGTTGAATTAGAACTACCTAGTTTAATAAAAATACACCTGGTAGTCAACATTAGTAGAATACATAAATACATAGGACAAGTAGAGGGGCAGAAGAAGGAGCAACTAGCTCTGGTAGTAATTAAGGGAAAAGAAGAATGGGAAGTAGAGAGAATCTTGAACAAGCAACGAGTGAGAGGAAAAGATAAATACTTGGTATACTAGAAGGGATTCATGGTAGAGTCAGATACTTGGAAAAGAAGAGAAAATTTAGAAAATGTGAAAGAGACAATCGAAGAGTTCGAAAAGGAACACTAGGAAGATATAGAAGATGTAGCGAGACAAGAATGTAAGGAAGAAATATTTAGAAGGGAAGATTTATGGCAAGAAAATTGTTTAGGTGGTTAGATAAAAGGTATGATCAAGAATATTGGGGTAGGTTGGAGAGAAATTGGAGACAGTGGCAAGAAAAATGATCAGGGGAAAGAAAAATGGAAACAATCGCAGAAGAAAAAGAAATCAAGGAAGAAAATTCAGAAGTTAGAGAATGGACAGAAGAAGACGACAAAGAGATGGGTAGCATGGTCGACCTATATTATGAGTTGTAGGAGAAAATTCCTCAGGATGAGGAAACTTAAGAGAAGGGTAGTGTCATGACTTGGCAAAATGGCTAAGTCATTATTTAATATTTCTTTTCATTTTCTTTTCTTTTATTTTCTTATCGATGGATGTGTGAGAGAAAAGTGACTCATAGGGAAGTGCAGGATAAAAGGAAGGGTTAGGGTTACTTTTCATATATAAATAGTGTATAGAATCTAATGGGAACTCTATTAAGTTCTCTTTGTCAAACACTGAACAAAGAGCAGTTAGCTTAATTCCAGTATAGAGTTTGGTTCTCTGACAACAACAGGACATCTAGTAGTTATCTTCTGGGGAGTCCAACTCATTTCTTAAACTGGTTATTATTGTTATTATAGTAAAAAACATCACTTATATTACCTAAATGGCTATCTGGCATAACAGTGCTAAGTCTTCTCATTTCTTTATGGTGATGTGTCCTCTTACCAAATCCTTTCTATTAAAGATGACACATCTCCACTGTCTTTTTCTTCTAGAATGTTCTTCCTTCTTCCCCTGTTCTTCTCTTGCTAATGCTTTGTAATTTAGAGGTTTCTGTTTACTTGTTGAATAGTTAGCAAGCCCCAAATAATATTCAATTTCTTTAAGTTATATCCTAGAGGTCATTTATCTAAATATATCTGATCTAATGCCATCAGAGTCTATCTGTCTAAGTCTGTTATCTAAATACTACTGGTTCTAGAGTACAGGTTTACCATATCCCTAAGTCAGTTCCATTCTCTTTCAATGACTTTCTATATAAAACTGATGCCAGCTTATCTTGCTTGCCTCCTGAGGTCTCAACATGAGCTCTAGGTTGATTATTACTTGCTCAGTGTCTTTAATAGATAGTAATATATCTTGAGGATATAGAAAGGGTTTTAGAACAAATTCTAATTAAGAATCCATTGTTATAAGGTATATCAAATACTATATTCCATGGAAAATTTGCTGGCAATATAACAGCCTATGGGCAGGAGCTCTAAAAGATATAGCAAAAGAGGGGGATAACCAGAGGGACATCAAGAGAATATTCAAAATGCTAAGAGAGATGTAGTTAAATATAAGAATAGAAAAGATAGATATGCTATTACACTGCCAGTGAAATTTCTGTGGAAATGTAGCATAGGATACAAATTATACCCCTGGATTTCACTATTGAAGTCCACTCTAGAGACCTTCTACAAGCCCCAGACATAATCTAGATCCATGACTAGATACTTCTAATAGGTAGTTGCCAAGCTACCACATGCTAGAATAGCATATACCTTGGAAAGCAAGACTGATGAGCTAATATCAGGTTTCTCAGAGACAGACTATCAATATTGAAACTCTAGAACTCAGAGATTGAAGGACATCTCTGGAATGTAATACAATTTCAATCTAGAGTAGACTTAGACTAATATGATACTAAGACAACAGATTAAAAGTCTATCAGTGACTAGTAATCCTATCACTGCTGGACTCAGCCAAGAAGCAAATGCTCTATTAAACAACAATTGTATCACTGATGCTCATACACACTGTCATGTGTTTCTAGATTGTATTTAGAGTAGAAGGAAGCTAGTTTGGAGATTGGGAAATATTAGACAAGAGTGAAGTATGAAGGTGGAGCAAGATCACATGATTATGTCTAGAAGGTATGGAGAACAGAAAGGTAATGTCTGTCATGGCTGCATGGCAATGTTATGGAGGAGAGATATGAGGGAGAGAAGTAGAATAAAGGGTTTCTTTTTAATTGAGTTTTCAACATTTGTAATATTCTAATATATTTCTTAGAGTAAAGATTGATGGAGAGAGCTTCCTTGGCCCTTGTCTTCATCTTAGAAGCTTTTGAGGTTATAAATGCAATTCTCTTGAGTATATAAGGGGTGATCTTGGTGAGAGGTTGAGTTGGTGAATGTTTTCTACCATATACCCTACTCTTTCTTAAGACAAGACACAGCAGTCACTTGGACAACCTTCTATGGAGTAATAGGCCTGAAAAGCCTAGCTAATCATCGACTCAGATTATATCACACCCATAAGGTTTGGTGTGGGATACAGATGAGAGCTTAATTGAGTGTGGTAAGGCCCATGAGTAGTTTACTGACTATTCTACTAGTGAGCTTGTTACAGTGTGTAAAGGTGGACACCTTAGGAACACTATGCGAGGTAGATCTAGATTGAGTTCCCAATCATTTTATCTATTTTTATATTACAGATAAGCTGTACTTCTACTTTTTAATTTCTTTCTGATACTCTTACTTTTTCTTTCTTCCCATAAACCCTTTAGCATGCAATTGAGAACTATTACTACCTCTTCTACTTGTCACAGTAAACATCTCTTTTGCTCCTTTCACCATAAACAGATGGCCAAATAAAAAGGATGAATTAGGACTTAGAGCAATACTTAAGAATATTCATCAATCATTGACAAGAGCAATGGCCAGATTGGTTAGTGATAGCAGAGTTTGCATATAACAATAAAGTGCAGACTAGTACAAAAGTATCACTGTTCAAAGCAAACAATGGACAAGACCTGCATATGGGATTTGAAATGAGAAAGAAAGGAAAGTTTAAAAGAGTGGAAGAATTTGTGATGAGGATGAAAGAAGTACATGAGAAAGCAGAAGTGGTGCTAAGAAAAAGCCAAGAAGAGATGAAGAAATATGCTAACAGAAAGAGAAGTGAGGTAGAAGAGTACCAAGTAGAAGACTGGGTGCTTTTAAGCATGAAAGATCTCAAATACCAGATGAAAGAAAGATGATTGGAAAAGCTTACAAAGCAATTTGTAGGACCTTATCAAGTAAAAGGGATCATTTTGACAAATGCAATAGAACTGGATTTACCAAGCATAATAGAGATATATCCAGTATTAAATGTTAGTAGAGTATGTAGGTATAGAGATCAAGTCAAAGACCAAAAGAAAGAATGACTAGCACCAGTTGTAATCAAGGGAGAAGAAGAATATGAGATGGAAAAAATATTGAACAAAAAGGAATTCAGAGGGAAAGATCGGTATCTAGTATAGTGGAAAGGATATATGGTAGAAGAAGACACCTGGAAACCAAGAGAGAACTTAGGAAACATGGAGGAGTTAGTCAAAGAATTCAAGGAAGAATACAGTGAAATTGGAAGAGTAAAGACAAGAAGGAACAATAAAGAAGATAGGAGAGAAGAACTGCCAGGTATATGGCAAAAATATTGTATAGATGGGATAACAAGAAATTTAATGAAGAATATTAGGGATAATTGGAAAGAAATTGGAGAAAATGAAAGGGAAAAGGAAAGAAAAGATTAGAAAGGATTGACAAAGAAGAAGAAGAAGAAGAAATTAAAGAAGAAAGAATAGAAAAATAGGATAAAGAAGATGAGATGGGAAAAATAGGAGATATATATGATGAGTTATAAGAAATTTTCAGGACAAAAATTCTTAAGAGGGGGATATTGTCATGAGTTGCCTTGACCATGACTAAGAAATATAACATGGACTGGAATCAAACCCTGGACTAGTAAAGACTTGTAGATTAAATAAGAACAAATGATACAGAAATGTATAAGTGTTATGAGAGCCCTAAGAAGGAAAAAGTTTCCCATGCATTCAAACACTTGATTGCAAATATCAAGTCATACAATGAAGACAAGATATAAATAGCATGGAAACTTAAGTAATTGTATCACATGACAAGGTCATGTGATTGTAGAACATTCTAGAAGGACATGTGATCATGGACTAGTAGTGTACAGCCACTTGTAAAAGTAGTATAAGTAGGTAGTTCAATCCAACAAAGAACTTCATTGAGTTCTTTCTAAACACTCACCTTGAGTGATCCTTGAGTCGTCAAGACTTAGCGATAACAAAAGAACTCGATACCACTCCCGAGCACTGATCACCTTGATCCCTGCTCATACTTGTTCAACACGCAGTTGGCTTAATACCGGCGCTGTGGGTGAGTACCCCCCACCACTACTTACTCTCTTATCTTCCTCGCTAGTGAGCACAGTGCTCACAAGCCTCTTGGATAGCAGGCCCTAGCTGTAAAGGGGACTTCTCAGTCAGGAGAGACTGAGGGAGGAGACTGAATACCAAGTTCAGGTGTTTTGTTCAAGTCCTGACCTGTTAATTGGGCCTGTTAGCTACTACTCTTCCTTGTATAAGCTCCGTGCTGTCGTCCATTGTGATGGGTACACGCAGGAGATCGGTGGTTACTTCTTAAAAGGCCGCTTAGCTTAGGGGTTCCTTTCTTAGGGGCAATCGTTTACATTTTTGATTAGGGCAGTAGTCAGTAAGGCAATAGGAGTCTAGACAGGAGAAGATTGTGCTCCCTATTAGACATAGCCTTGAGTTTGCCCTGAACCAAGAAACCGAATCCGAGTACGAATCATTACCTTCCCCATCACCTTCCCCATCACTACCACCATCACCACCACCGCCGCCCTATGACATGTCGTGGCAACAACAACAGCAACAACAGAGGAAACCATCCCAGGCACCCGCCCCCCGCCAACCACTACCACCAACTAGAGAGGAGCAACTCCTTGCCATGATCGCCACCCTGTAACAGCAGGTTAACACTATGCTCCTCCAGCAGCAAGGGAGCCGAGTAGAGGTTGCAAGGTCTCAAGTATTCAATGAAAGGATGGAAGAGATGAGTGCGTTCATTAACGTGGCTCGCATATACATTAGGATAAAGATGACGGAGGAGGCAGCAATGACCCAGGTAGCCTGGGTGTTATCTTACATGTAGGGAGGGATAGCAGAGGCGTGGAAGGACAATCTGATGGACGAGCTGGCCAAGGGAGAGTCAGAAGTGGAAACAGTAGAGCAGCTGTTTTCAAAAATTAGAAATGATTTTGGGAAAACGTCAGAGGAAGAAAGGAAAATTGAGCAGTTGCAAACAATAGAGCAAGGAGAAAGGATGTGTGACGAGTACGTCCAAGAATTCAAAAAGGTCGCCAGGGGGAGTGGATATGAGGGACGGCCCCTCATTGAAGAATTCAAGAGAGGGTTAAACAGGACGATAAGAAGGAAGTTGGCAGAGGCAGAAGAGCCCCCGACCACTATAGGAGAGTGGCAAGAGAGGGCAGTAAGGTTGAATAGAAATCAGAGGCAGAGTAGGGCAGAAGAAAGAATGCTAGGGAGGAATGCGGCGCGCCCAGGGGAAAACATATAGCCAAGGGGAAGCTTTGGAGGGGGGTCATACGGAGGAAGAGGGGAGCAAATAACCTGGTGGGCAAGAGTTCCACAGACAGGGGGAAATAGGAGAGGAGGAGGAAATACATTCAACAGAGGAGGATATCAAACAGGTCTATGGAGAGACCCAAATGCAATGGACGTCGATAGAGGAAAAGGAGGAGATAGGACGTGTTATCATTGTGGAAATTTTGGCCATATGGCCCGAAACTGTTGGGAGAAAAATAAAGCGAGGGTAGTAGAGAGGCTGCAAGAGTCAGCAAAAGAAAATGGAGAACAGTGAGCTCTCAGCTGGCCTCTAATAATTTGTACAGTGTATTACGCCCAGAAAAGCTAGGCAATAAATTAAATTGTTCAAAAAGCACTGAGAAAGCAAGAGATGTGTGGCGCACATTACGGCTGCTAAGAGAAGTATGGATGAAGGTGGGGTTGGAAAAACTAGAAAATCATGAAGAGATAGCAGTAAAAGCTCTACTAGATAGTGGGGCAACAGGTTTATTCATGGATACAACCTTTGCAAGAGAAAAAGGGTTTAAAATGGAAAGAATGAAGAACCCTCTACTGGTTAAAAATGTGGATGGAACAGTGAATGTGGGGGGAGCAATAACGCATCAAGTCAAGTGCAATATGTTCTTCAAGGGACATGTGGAAAGAGTTAGGATGGATGTATGCAATCTGGGAAAAACCAAGGTTATCTTAGGGATGCCGTGGCTAGCAGCCCATAACCCAGAAATAGATTGGGAAAAAGGGGAGGTAAAGATGACAAGGTGCCCACCTTTATGTGGAAAAAGGAAGCAGGAGGAGAAGAAGAAAGAAGTAAAGAAGATAGAAAAGGATGAGGACAAAGAAACACTAAGGAAGTTGGTACCCAAAAGATTTTGGAAGTGGAAAAAAGTCTTTGGAAAAAGAGAATCAGAAAAGATGCCAGTGCGAAAGGCCTGGGACCACACGATAGAGTTAAAAGAGGGGTTTACGCCAAGGAAGGGGAAAGTGTATTCATTATCAAGGGAAGAGAGAGAGGAAGTACAAGCATTTGTAGAGGATCAATTACGAAAAGGGTACATCTGTCCCTCCAAATCACCGCAAATGTCACCAGTACACTTTGTGGCAAAAAAGGATGGTAAAAGGAGAATGGTACAAGACTATCAACATATAAACCAATGGACGATAAAAAACGGATACCCACTACTACTTATTGTGGACATACTGGATGGAGTGGGAAAAAGGAAGGTGTTTATGAAGTTGGATCTAAGATAGGATTACAACAATGTCAGGATCAAGGAAGGAGACGAATGGAAAGCAGCATTCATTATACACATTAGAGCATATGAACCTACTGTAATGTATTTCGGATTGACAAACTCCCCTGCTACTTTCCAAACGATGATGAACGACCTATTCTGGGACCTTATAAACCAGGGGGATATAGCAACCTTCATTGACGACATTCTAGTAGCAACAGATACAGAGGAAGGACACAACGAGTTAGTGGAGGAAGTGTTAAAGAGGTTAGAGGAAAATGACCTGTTTGTGAAACCAGAAAAATGCAAGTGGAAAGTAAGGGAAGTAGAATTTCTGGGAGTAGTAATTGGGCCAAGAGGGGTAGAAATGCAGAAGGAAAAGGTGAAAGAAGTTCTTAACTGGCCGACACCGAGAAATGTCAAGGAAGTACAAAAGTTCCTAGGCCTTGCCAACTATTATAGGAGGTTCATAAAAGACTTTGCTAAAATAGCGGCGCCACTACATGTGCTAGTCAGAAAGGAGCAGAAGTGGAAATGGGAAAAGGAGCAAGAGGAAGTGTTTGGAAAACTAAAAGAAGTGTTCATGACGGAACCTGTTTTAGCAATACCAGACATAGATAGAGAAATAAGAGTGGAAGCAGATGCCTCGGATTACGCAACTAGAGGAGTGTTGTCGCTAAAAAGCGAAGATGGTAAATGGAGACCAGTGGGCTTTATCTCAAAGTCATTAAATGCTACCGAGCGAAATTATGAAATCCACGACAAAGAGATGTTGGCGGTTATCAGATGCCTTGAAACATGGAGGCATTACTTGGAAGGAGCAAAACTGGAATTCGAAATCTGGATGGACCATAAAAACCTCCAGTACTTTATGACGAGCCAGAAGTTGAATCGATGACAAGCAAGATGGGCACTATACCTATCACGATTTAGCTTTACCTTGAAACATGTTCCAGGAAAGAGTATGGAAAAGGCAGATAGACTAAGTAGGAGACCAGATTGGCAAGAAGGCATGGAAAGAGACAATGAAGACCAAATGTTAATAAAGCCTGAATAGGTCAGGGTGGCAAAAACGTTAGTGGAAGAAGGAAATCTGAGAGAAAGGATAAAGAAGGTGCAGGAAGGGGATGAAAGAGTGGTAAAAGCAGTAGAAGAATTAAAGAAAGCAGGGGTAAAGACACTGAAGGATGAAGAATGGGAAATAGAAGACGGGGTAGTACTGAAGAAAGGAAGGATATACGTGCTGGAAGGGGAACTCAAAGGGGAAGTAATACAATTGCACCATGATACCCCAGTAGGAGGGCATGGAGGAAGATGGAAGACGACAGAGTTGGTCACTAGAAACTACTGGTGGCCAGGAGTAATGAAGGAGGTTGGGAGATATGTGGATGGATGCGATGCTTGTCAAAGATACAAGAATCGAAGCAAGGCACTGGCGGGCAAACTAATGCCTAATGCAATCCCAGAGAAGCCATGGAGTCACATCTCAGCAGACTTCATCACTAAGCTACCCTTAGCTCAAGGATATAACGCCATTCTAGTAGTATACAATCATTTTAGCAAGATGGCACACTTCATAGCAACAACAGAAAAGATGTTAGCAGAGGGACTTGCCAAACTGTTTCAAGACCATGTATGGAAGCTGCACGGGCTTCCAGAAAGTATCATATCCAATAGAGGAGTATAGTTCACAGCAGGAATGATGAAGAAGTTGAATAACTTGCTGGGGATTCAAACCAAACTTTCAACAGCCTATCACCTGCAAACGGATGGGCAAACAGAAAGGGTGAACCAGGAGTTAGAACAGTATCTGAGGGTTTTCATCGACCATAGACAAGAACAGTGGCCAGATTGGCTAGGAACGGTGGAATTTGCGTACAACAACAAAATTCACGCAACAACAAAAACATCACTGTTCAAAGTAAATTACGGGCAGAACCCAAGAATAGGATTTGAGGGAAAAAGGAAAGGAAAGTACGAGGTAGCAGGGAAATTTGTGGAGAAAATGAGGAAAATCCAGGAGGAGGCAAAGACAGTGTTAGGGAAGGCTCAGGAGGAAATGAAGAAGTTTGCAGATAGGAAATGAGGAAAGGGAGAGGAATACAGAGTAGAGGACTTAGTACTGTTGAGTACAAAGGACTTGAAATGGCAGATGAAGGGGAGAAAATCAGAAAAATTAACAGAACGCTTCGTAGAACCTTATAAAGTCGAGGGGATCGTCTCTAACAACGCAATAGAGTTGGAATTACCCAAAACTATTAAAATACATCCTGTAGTAAATGTAAGTAGAGTACAACTATACCAACCACAGATAAAGGGTCAGAAGAAGATACCACCAAAACCAGTTATCATCGAGGGGGAAAAAGAGTTTGAGGTAGAAAAAATCTTGAATAAATGAGTAGTGCGGGGAAAGAAGAAGTTCTTGGTACAATGGAAAGAGTATACGGTGTTACGCCATACAAATGTTTAGGCAAAATAAGTGACATTTTACACCTTAATAATGAGAATAACCAGCTCGAGAGACGAGCTCGGCCCCCCAAAGATATTCCTTTAGACGCCCAGTTGTG
>Ga0157360_1000494_pt1 | contig 14838 bp, 17 predicted proteins | sample AttlaeALBM1_FD_111483 | JGI IMG/M metagenome (GOLD analysis project Ga0157360, IMG submission 111483) | Fungus gardens microbial communities from leaf cutter ant in Ribeirão Preto, State of São Paulo, Brazil - Atta laevigata ALBM1 | ecosystem: Host-associated > Fungi > Mycelium > Unclassified ... | reverse complement strand
TCTCTGTCTGAGGATTAGACCTCAGACTTAACAACATCTTTTGTCACTTGCCTTACTTTGCATTTTTGAACTCTTTAAAGTATCAAAGCACCCATCACAAATAGTAAGTGACCATTTGTGATAAGGCATCTCACGAGTTAGGTTAGTCCTTTAGGTAGGAGCTTACTCAGCAATCTAGGCTGTTCTTAGGATATTGTAAGGGGACCCCTCACACACAACTCTGGAGTGCCCCCCGTTGCCTCCCAACACAATTTCATTGTGCAGCCCCTGGTTACCAAAGAATAGAATGCAAGGACATTTTAGTATATATATTGTAGATTATTCCCTCCAGGAGCCTTATCTAATTCTCTGAGGAATCTCCTAGAGGTAAGTTGTAACATATTCCATAGTATAATTTAACTGAGGGATCTCCTGGAGTGCTCTACTCCAGTCGCTCTCACAGCAGAATTAGATCTCATTATCAGAGCCTTAGGGATTCTTAGTAGACAGCCGCCCTCTGGTCACCCTCCGCTAACAAACTCTGACCCTTTGATTACTCCACTCCAAGGACGATGTCGCTGCCCACAGACACCCTCCCAGGCGTAGCCGACGCTTTGGGCTACCTACAATACCATCTCCAGGAGCTGATAGAATGACAGAACACTTTGGAACATGCTATAAACACCATTCTCGCAGCCCTGACTGCTCAATTACAACAAATCACCCAACTTATGACCAGCTCTACTCCTGTGCCAACTGTCGCTCCACCTCCGATATCTGCGTCTCCTTCTCTGGTTAGACCTTCTTCCCCTGCTCTGGCCACTTCATCTAAACAGCGAGCAAGGCCAAAACTCCCCTCTCCCCCAGACTTCTCTGGCAAATGGAGCTCCAGATAAGCCTTCCTCAATTCCTGCATACTGTATTTGTGCCTGGCCCTGGAGCAATTCACCTACAATGAGGAAAAAATCTTCTGGACCCTTGTCTTCTTCAAGGATGGACGTGCTGCAAAGTGGTCTAAGAACCTCTTTTACCAGGAGGTGGACACTGGCATCTTTCTAATTCAATCCTGGACTGACTTCAAACAACAATTCTAGAGTTAATTCTTTCCAGTCAATACAGAAGCAGACGCCATCAACACTCTAGAGGGGTCTTTGTACTATCAAGGAAACTGGACAGTAGACGATTACTTGGACAGTTTCCTGATCTTAGCCTCAGACACTGGATACACAGATCCCCGGACCTTGGTGGTCAAATTCTGCCGTGGACTCAAATTGAATGTTCAAAGTCAGATTGCCACTATGCTCTTTGGACGATCTGCAGACACTGATCTGGAGGCCTGGTATGCAGCAGCCCGGAGGATCAACCAGACGTGGTTGGCAAATAAAGCATTCCAATCTACGCTCTGGTCGACAACTATGACCCCTGCACGCTCTGCCTCTACTCGACCAACCCCTTTCTCTGTACTCTCCTCTTCTCCAGTAGTTCTGCCTTCTGTTCCACCAAGACCCTCTCCGCCTCTGCCTGCACCATCTGGAGGAATACCCATGGATGTAGATACAGTCCAGAAAATGCGCTCTTTACCTCTGTGAGGTTGCTATCAGTGTAGAGAGGCCAACCATCTTGTGAAGGACTGCCTTCACCATTTGGACATCCAGAGGTTAACTGCAGAGCAAAGGGAGGAATTGATTGAAGATTTAATGGCCCTGAAGGATGCAGTAGAGGAAGAAGAGGTTTGCTCAGCTCTGGAGGAGGATTTTGCTTAGCACGGCCAGCAAAAAGTGCGCCCTGGTCGCTGCTAGTTAATAGGTTCACTGTAAGGGGACATCTAGCGTCACTTAGATAACCTGGTAGGATTCGCATGATCTAGCGTTCCCATGGATCCTCAGAGTCTGCGGTGCACAGTCCTTATTATCCTCTAGTTCAGGTCTCCATCATAGATACTATATAACTATATCTAGTGGTGTAGTTATTGTTGTCCGGTGCATGTGACTATAGCGACTGGTGCACAGACTGGCTAGTCTAGTATAAGTAGCTAGTGGTATATGGTAGAATACCTTACCTCAACAATGATTGAAGCTCCTGGACTATCCATCGCTTCTTTTTAAGACGCCTACTTTACTTTACTGTAGTGTGACTGGTGCCTCACTAAGTGTGCCCTTACATTTGCTGTATTAGATGTAGAAGAGGTCAATACAGACATATGTGAGCCTATAGACACACCCTCCCTCTCCTTCTCTGCTCTGGACAGAACAACGCAACCCCAGAAGCCAAAATGGGAAAAGAGGTTACCCAAACGACTCTCCATTAATACCCTTGACGCCCGCAGAACGTCAATCATCCTCCCAATAGAAGTCAGCACCACAAACACTAGCGAGGTATATTCCGTCAAGGTGCTTTTGGACTCTAGTGCTACGGACAACTTCATAGATCGAGACTTTGTCTATACAAAGGGTATTAACACCCGGAGCATCTCTCACCCCATACTGGTGTACAATATGGACGGCTCCCCCAATGAGGCAGGTCAGATCTCCAAAGTGGTGGACATAGTCCTCCATTACAAAACCCACTCCAAAAGGATGCTCCTTGCTGTCTCCAGCCTCGGAAGGCAAAACATGATCCTCAGTTACACCTGGCTCAAGGAGCACAACCCAGAGGTCAATTGGCAAACCAGAGAAGTACAGATGAACCAATGCCCTCCTTAATGCAAAGGATGCCGTATGATACGAAAGAAACAAGTGTTGCGGAAGAGGATGGAAACTAGAGCCCTCAATGTCTGCCAGTCTGGACTCCCTCCAGAGTATGCAGAAGACTCAGAAGAGGACGAGACCCCCATTCGAACTTGTGAAGCTGAATATGAGTAGGGGGACCAACTCTTCATGACGAGAATCCTTCCGAAGTCCACTGTGGAAGACCTACATGCCGCCTCTATGACCTCCCAGAAACTTGCAGAAGGAGCCTGTCAATCTGCGGAGGCACAGAGAGAACCTTTTATTTTGCCCGACTGTGTCAGAGGATTTGAGCCTGTATTTGCCAAGGAAGACTTCGACATCCTCCCAGAGCACAGGCAATGGGACCATGCTATTGAACTCATTCTGGGTTCAGAGCCTGAGTCGTTGAAGGTCTACCCTCTGTCTTCGGTAGAACAAAAAGAGTTGGACACCTTTCTAGAGGAGAATCTACATACCGGACGAATTCACCTCTCCAAATCCCCCATGGCAGCTCCAGTATTCTTTATCAAGAAGAAGGATAGCTCACTCCAGTTGGTTCAAGACTATCATGCACTCAACTCCATGACAGTCAAGAACAAGTACCCTCTCCCACTAATCTCTGAACTCGTATCCTAACTCTGCGGAGCCAGATACTTTACTAAGCTAGACATCCATTGGGGTTTCAACAATGTTTGCATCAAGCCCAGAGACGAGTGGAAGGTGGCCTTCCAAACCAATCAAGGCCTATTCGAACTCTTGGTAATGTTCTTTGGAATGACTAACAGTCCAGCCACCTTCCAAACCATGATGAACGACATCTTCTGGAACCTCATAGCGGAAGGTATTGTGGTGGTCTATCTGGACAACATCCTGATCTTCACCAAGATGGAGGAAGAGCACGTGCAAGTGGTCTGACGAGTGTTGCAGGTCTTGAAGGAGAACAAACTTTTCCTCCACCCAGAGAAGTGCGAGTTCTACAAGCAGCAGATTAAGTACTTGGGTCTGGTCATCTCAGAGAACGAAGTCTCCATAGATCCAGTAAAGGTCACAGGAGTCCAAGAATGGCCTACTCTGGAGAACAAGACAGATGTTTAGGCTTTTCTAGGCTTCGTGAACTTCTACTGGAGGTTCATTTGGGACTTTTCCACCAAAGCTTGACCCCTCTTCGACCTAACATGCTCCGAACAAGTCTGGGCATGGAATGAAAAGGAACAAGCAGCCTTCAAAGACCTCAAAATAGCAGTAACCACTGCTCCAGTGTTGGTGTCTCCTTAGGAATCAGACCCCTTCCAGATTGAAGCAGATAGCTTGGACTTTGCTATAAAGGTAGTCTTGTCTCAGTAGTCAACGACGGATGGAAAATGGCATCCCGTAGTGTTCTACAGTAAGTCCTTGTCCTCTATGGAGCGAAATTACAAAATCCACGACAAGAAAATGCTAGCCATTATCTGTGCATTAGAAGAGTGGAGGCACTTTTTGGAAGGAGCAACCCATTTGGTGGAAATCTGGACCGACCACAAGAACCTTGAGTATCTCATGATGGCCAAGAAACTTAACCATCGTCAAGCTCATTGGTCCTTACATCTGGCTAGATTTGACTTCTTGTTTCATCACCATCCTGGACATACTATGGACAAACCAGATGCATTGTCAAGGAGAGCTGATCATGGAAACAGAGCCTCCGACAATGAGAACGTTATCCTCCTTCGACTGGAGTCCCTTGCGGTGCGTGCCCTGGAAGGAGTGGAACTGACAGGCATAGAACAGAAGATCTTGTCCGATATACACAAAGAAAACCAGAATGGAGACCAAGAGAAACCCATCGCTAAGGCAGCATGAGAGCTCTGACGCTCTACCAACAGGACAGTGCATTTCTCAGAGTGGTCGAACATAGATGGCCTGCTCCAGTTCTGAGGGAAGATATACGTACCTCAAAGTCTAGACCTATACAGACAGATCATAGCCCTTTGCTACGACACCCACATTGCAGGTCACCCTGGACAATAGAAGACACTAGAACTGGTGTCCTGAAACTACTGGTGGCCTCAGATGTCTAGGTATATTGGCCAGTATGTAAGTACCTGTGATCTCTGCCTCTGGACGAAACCCTGGCGACACTCCCCAGTTAGCGAGCTTCAACCGCTCTCTGTTCCAGACACATGGTGGGATACGCTCAGTGTCGATTTCGTGGTCGAACTCCCGGAGTCCTCTGGACATGACGCCATCATGACTGTCATAGATTCCATCTCCAAGAGAGTGCACTTCATTCCGATGCACACAACAGTCACAGCGGAAGGAGCAGCCAGACTCTTTCTTCACCACGTCTGGAAACTCCATGGCCTCCCAAAACGTGTTGTCTCTGACTGTAGACCCCAATTCATAGCTTCATTCACTAAGGAACTGTAGACGAATCCCCCGTATGGGCTTTGAATCAAGCCAAGCCCCCTCTGGACTAGAGACGGTCAACAAATTCACAGAGCGGATGAAATCTGCCACTGAAGAGGCCAAATCAGCGATCTGCAAGGCACAGGAAGACATGACACAGTACTACAATCGAAAGAGGACTCCGGCCCCCGTATACAAATTAGGAGACCAGGTATACTTAGACGCATCAGACATCAAAACGACACGTCCGTCTCTGAAGTTGTCACATTGCAGACTAGGACCCTTCAAAATAGAACGCCAAGTGAGACTGTTAGCCTACCGTCTCAAGTTACCTTACAGAATGAGACAGTTGCACCTAGTATTCAACATCATAAAGTTGTCTGCCGCTCTGGAAGATCCGATCCTAGGGAGGAAACTGCAAGCCCTGCCGCCACCCATCGTCATCGACAGAGAAGAAGAGTGGGAAGTGGAAGAGATACTAGATAGTCGCTGGCACTGGAGGAGGTTCCAGTTCCTGGTCAAGTAAAAGGGTTTTAGCAGAGAACACACCTCTTGGGAGGCCGCCTCTGATGTCAAGGTACCGGACCTAGTTGTGGAGTACTATCAGAAGCACCCAGCTGCCCCAAGACACATCTGCCAGATAGACTTTAATGCTATTTTCAATCCCAGAACCATTGCTTCAAGACGCAGCAACCTTGGAGGGGGGTAAATGTAAGGGGACCTCTCACACATGATTCCAGAGCCCATTGCCTCCCAACATAATTTCATTGTGCAGCCCCTGGTTACCAAAGAATGGAATGCAAGGACATTTTAGTATATATATTGTAGATTATTCCCTCCAGGAGCCTTATCTAATTCTCTGAGGAATTTCCTGGAGGTAAGTTGTAACATATTCTATAGTATAATTTGACTGAGAAATCTCCTGGAGTGCTCTACTCCAGTCGCCCTCACAGTTTGCTTTATGAAAACTCTATAAAACTTCCCTCGAAGGGAGACTCAAGCTCAATGGACTTGGGCATTTACTTACGCTAGCAGCTAACCACTCGCTACAGGTCATTAGAGTCAGCTTCCAGTTGTATGGTCAGCTGAAGAAGAGCTCACACAACTGCATGGGAGTTCTAGGTAGTACTGCTGTATCGACGGCGAGCCAGGCTACTAGACTAGGTAAGGGCAGTAGTGTCACAGTGTGAGATGAACATGTGCCTTAGGGATCCTATTACAGTGAGGGTTCTCTCGAGTGAATACTAAAAACAGTTCTTTTCTTCTTAGGTTTCTATTTGCAGTTTGGAGATATCGCCTCTCTGACCTCACTTTCACCTTTGTTTCGTGATCAAACCTTTTGATCCCCATCACCATTGAGGCTTGAGTCTCTCTTTAAGGGAAGTTTTATAAAGTTTTCATAAAGCAGACACAAAAGAAAACCTTAAATCACTCAAATAGCCTTTCAGCTCTAGAGCAACAGAGGGAGAGATGATGGAGGGGAAAAGTATTCTTGTCCCTTCTGTTTCCTAGAGTATTTTATTAGGATTACAAAGCAATGATACAACAAAAGAAAAGAAACAAAGAAAATTCCCAAATTCCCAAAGATAGTAAGAGTGAAATAATGAGATGGCACCTCTCCCGATTACTTGGCTACCACTCCCCACTCCTCTAATCCTACTCCAGGGGTTCTTCTCTAAACAATGGATGGCTCTCGAGCCTTTTTCTGGGCTGTAGAGAGAGGCAGCGATCTTGAGTTGTCTTGCTCTCAAGCACGTTATCTTCATCAAACAGCTCTTCTTCTATCTCTCTATCTGATCTCTCTTCCTGACCTCTCTAGTCCTTCTACTACTCCTCTATACCTCATCACATCTTCGAGCCTCAGTTTTCTTCTATTAAGTTTGTGATGCAGTCCTCGAGAGGACTCGTCTTGCTAGTTCTTGCTATAATTAGCTATTAGCAATGATTGTAAGGGGACAGCACTAGTATTGCTTAGGCAACCTGGTAGGGTTCACATCAGTTAGCATTCCCACAGATCCTCGGAGTCCGCGGTACCCAGTTCCCACATTCTCTAGTTCGGGTCTCCATCACAGTACTATATAGCTATATCTGGTAGTATAGTTATTATTGTCCTGATGTATGTGTCTATAGCAACTGGCGCACAGACCAGGCTAGTCTAGTATAAGTAGCTAGTGATGTATGGTAGAATACCTTACCTCAACAATAGTTTGACCTCTTGGGCTATTCATAGTCTAACTTAAGATGCCTCCTCTACTATAGTCAAGCATGTTCTGGGTGCCGCCGAGTGATCCCCTTACATCCTTCCAACAAGGAAATGAACCTAATCGACCTTCCGCCTCTGACCAAGAGGCAATGTGTTCGATACCTGCCACAAGAAACTCCGAAGGCTCGCTAACGGCGTGAGGAGTTGGCAAGAGAAATGGGAACTTCAGCCGTTGGTGGAGAAAGTCCGTATGAGAGGTGTGCGGACTTCGGAATCTTATGCATACCTCAAAATTTGCCGTAAGTATCATTTGAATTGTTTTTCTCTCCACTAATTCCTTTTTTGTAGTCACACAACTTCCTACACTCCCTGTGCCAAGGCCAAGGCTGCCTGTAAGCCTTTCGACGCGGACAAGGCACGAGTGAAAGCCAAGGCGGAAATAGCCAGGAGGTCAAATGCGAGAAAAGCAAAACAATAGATGGATGTGGAGTGGAAGGTAGAGATCTCAAGGAAGTTAGATAGCCTGAGTGAGTTGAGTGGCATGAGGAAGGACATCTGGAGGATTGCAGTGGTGTTAAAGAAACTCACTGGCATGAAGGGTGAAGACTCCAATAAGAAATGAATTTCGTGGCCAGAGTCCAAGAGAAAAATAACGGAGGTACAGGAAAGTAAAGAAAAAGGAAAACAGAGGGAGGAGAGGTTAGATAGAAAGGATGAGGAGAAAGAAGCAGAAGTTGGAGAGCAGGAAGAGAAAAATGGAATGGAGGGTATGGAAGAAGGAGGTGGTAGCTTTTCTCCAGTCGCATACTCTGTTGGAACTGGAGTTTGATAATGTTTCTTTATCTTTTTGAATAGCATTTTCTTTTGATCTGTGGATAGAAGTGGATATGAGTGATGACAATTGATGAAGCAAGAATACAAGTAACTGATGACTGCAAGGGGAACTGCAGAGAAATACAAGTACCCAAGTTTTGCAACAGAGACTGCTTTTGAATACAAGTACCAGATTGCAACGGAAACTGCAGAGCAGAATACAAGTAAGCAAGTCAGCACAAAGGAAACTGCACTCCAGAATGTATACAAGTACTCAAGGATAATATTATTTATTATTTATTATTTTTATTTTGTTTGAAGCAGAGTGAATGTAGAGAAATAGAGTCGAGAAAGTGGATTGAAGGTATTTCAGAGTTGTAATGGTCTCGGTTTAGACAGATACTTGATATGAAAATCATTCAGTAACTCTTTGGCGTGTTCCAGTTCCATCGCTGGTAACCATTTGGAGTTGTTGTCAGTATTTTCATATCCTAGCCATATAACCTTGTATAGCAGTTTACATGCCCTCCGGCGGTCAATCTTGGAGTCGACTATCTTGAAGATCTTGTATTCTGGTTCTCCGTCAATGATTACAGGTGCTGGTGGAGGTTCAGAGTATTGCTGGAAAATGTTGGGTGTGGCTGGTTCAAGCATAGAAATATAGAATACAGGATAGATGGTCCTTATGGTGTCTGGAAGGCAGAGTGTAAAGGATTGCAGACTCAGCTGAGCAATGATCTCATATGGTCTGAGGTACTTTTCAGAGAGTTTCTTTGATAGGCGAGTCGTCTGGAAGTACTATGATCTGACAAATATTGATTGTCCGACTTGGAAGTCCAGTGGTTGTTGTCGACGAGAGTTGGTGGAGGGTTGATATTGTCTTTGGGCTTTGGCAATTTCCTCTTTGAGCATGTCTTGTAGTTTGTCAAGATTCAGTATGAAGTCATGGGTACGAGAAGAAGCTATATCTCGTTCTGGGTATATACTGAGGTTAGGATGATATCCTTTGTTGACAAAAAATAGGGAGACACCAGTGGTAGCACTAGAGGTATTGTTGTAAGCAAATTCCACTAGGGGTAACAGTTCAGACCAGTTGTCCTGTTGGTAATTGCAATATATGTGGAGATACTGTTCTAATGTCTGGTTGGTCTGTTCCACTTGACCGTTTGCCTCCAGATGGTATCCACTAGTAAAGTGAAGTCTCATATCTAGGGCAGTACCTAGGGAGCGGAAGAAGTGAGAGACAAATTCTGAGCCGCAGTTGGACATAACATGAGACAAAACTCCATGCTTTGAAAAGACATGAATGATGAAAAGGCGTGCTAATTCTGCTGAAGTGATGGTGTCATGAGTGGGAATGAATAAGGCTTGTTTCGACAGGTGATCCACTATCACTAGGATAGTGTCAAAACCAGAGGAGGAAGGAAGTTTCTCGATGAAATCCATAGAAATTAAATTCCATGGGCGTTTTAGGATAGGAAGTTGTTGAAGGGATCTGTATGGTCTGTGACGCTGTGGTTTGGATCTCATACAGGTAACACAAGACTTACAGAACTTTTGCATGTCATTACGGATGTTTGGCCAGGTATAGTATCTCCATACAAGTTCCAATGTTTTATTTTGGCCCAGATGTTCTGCTAGGACATAGTCGTGATGATACTGGAGAACTCGGAGGTGTAAGTTGGCATTATCCAGAACATACATTCTGTTGTCGAGTCTGAGGAAACCTATATTGTCTTTTGACCAACATTCTTCTGGGTAGAGTAAATAGTTGGAGATGGAAGAGTCGAAGGGGAGTATTGCTAGAATATTGGAGTAGAGTTGGTTTTGATCCAATATTGTGGCTGCACGAAGTGTTGGAGTAGTGAGGATGGTTGCTCAGAGATGCTGCGATTTGTTTATAAGTAAAAACTGGACAGAAGTTATAAGAGTTCACTGAAGCATAGCCATTATTTCTCCCTTTTGGGTAGATGTCCCATTGTCTCATTAGGGCATCCAGTTTGGTGCCAAGACGTCCGGAGCAGAAGTGAATTACAAGGTTGAATTAAGAGAAGTACTCCGACTATCTTGCTTGCTGGCATGTTAGAATCTTGGTCGTTGAAAAATATTCCAAGTTCTTGTGATCCGTTACAATGTCGATTGGTGAAGCAGACCCCTCTAAATAGTGTCGCCAAATTTTGAAGGCTTCAAATATTGCAAGTAATTCTTTGTCGTAGACGTTATAATTGAGTTTCAGAGCAGAGAACGTTTGGGAGTAGAAGGCTATGGGGTGGATCTCATTATCTTTAGTCATAATGGAGAGAATAGCAGCAAGAGCATAGTCTGAGGCATTGGTTTCCATAACGAGTTGTGCATCCAGAACCCAATACATAAGAATAAAAATGGAGGTGAAGGCTTGTTTCAAGGTATTAAATGCTATCCTACAATCGTTGTCAAAGTTCCATGGAGTGTTCTTTCTAGTAAGACGAGTGAGTGGAATGACTATGTCTGAATAATCGAAAATGAAGCATTTGTAGAAGTTGGTAAATCCTAAGAAGGACTGAATATTCTTTACTTTCTTTGGTTCTGGCCACTCCTGAATGGTTTTTACTTTAGCATCGGACATGGTCAAACCAGATGGAGATAGAACATAGCCTAGATACTCGACAGAATCTGAGTGGAACTTGCATTTTTCTGTTTTCGTGTATAATCCTGCTTTTCGGAGTTGTTTCAACACTTCTTTGATGTAGCTCCAGTGTTGCATGATATCATCAGAGTAGATTAGGATGTTGTCCAAGTAAACCACTATGCACACATCCAGGAGGTCAGAGAACACATCGTTCATGAAGTGTTGGAAGGCAACCAGAGCATTTATTAGTCTGAATGGTATTACTAACTATTCGAAGGCTCCATAGCAAGTATAGAAGACGGTTTTCCATTTGTCTCCTTCAGCAATGCGGACCAAATGGTATGCATATCGGAGGTCGATTTTGGTGTAAATGCAAGCCTTGCAGAGGGAATCTAGGAGGTCGGAAATGAGGGGAAGTGGATATTGATCTTTTTTCGTGATTTTGTTGAGTCCGCGGAAATCTACACAGAGCTGGAGAGACCTATCTTTCTTCTTTACAAACAGGACCAGCGCTCTATAAGATGACAATGTCAAATGGATAAATCCATTGGTCAGGTTTTTGTCAATGAATTCTTTTAATGCTTCCTGTTCGAATTTGGACAAGGAGTAGATGGTTCCTACTGGAGAATGGGAATCTTTTTCTAGATCAATCTGGAGGTTGTAGGGACAGTGGGGAGCAAGTGTTTCTGCTTTGGACTTGCTAAAGATATCTGTGTACTCGTGATATTCCTCCAGAATGAAGGAGAGGTCGATTTTTTCAGAAATGGTAGTGGATTTGACCTGCATTGTGGAATGAAATTAGAGAGCAAATATTTTTGAGCCTGATAGCCATGAGGCCCAGAGTAGGGCTAGCGCACTGATAATTGCGATATGAGATTGCTTGGGGTTAGATGAAGATGTCTCAGATGAGGTGAACTGCAGACGAATTTCCACTGGAGAGAACAGAGGATTTACCAAGGTTTTAACAGGAGGAATGGAAGCCAGACTTTGGAGTAAAGATGGTGGTCGAAAGGATATTGACCCAGAAACCCAGTCAATCAACAGATTGTAGCGGGTGAGCCAAGAATGACCTAATACCAGAGAACAACAAGAATCAAGTGGAGTGACATAGAAGTCAAGAGTCATGCATTTACCAGAGGGGAATTTTACAGGCAACGATACTACCTTGGAGATAATATTATTCGAGGTTCCATCAAACAGGCATAGTTCCACTGGTGGAGTAGGAGTAGTAGGCAGAGAATGTCCACGAGCAAAAGCAGAGTCCAAGAAACAGTGCATAGATCCAGAGTCTACCAGCATTCAGATAGGTATAGGCTGGAGATGGTCTAGAGCATATACCAGAGGAGAGACGAGGGGTATACAAAGAGAATTAGGATTGGAAAGAGTAGACGCATTGAGATGTATTGGACTTGTAGTTGTACAAATGAGTTTAAACAACTCCCAGTTTGTGCTGAGTCTTGGGAGCTGTGCTCTAGTTTTCCGAGAGGTTCTTGGAGAGCAGAGTCTCTTGTTTCTCCAGAGTAGATAGTTGTGCTCTTACTGGTTGTTTCCTAGGGCATCCATCTACCTTGTGGTCCTTCGATCTGCAGTATAGGCAGAGGTTATTGTTGATACAGCACTTGCATTCATTGTCATTCAATTTGCTGTCTCTGCCTAGTTTGTCGGAGAGGTCAATATGCAGAGTGGACAGAGATGGTGATTTAGCGATGGAGGATGGTCGTCTGGAGGGTTTTAGAGAATTCTGGGATGGCGCGGTTTGTAGTGGAATTGTGGATGACTGGGGACGAAATGGAATGGAGCTCTGTGAGGAGGCAGAGTACTGAGCCATTCTACCCTGTTTTCGGTGATGGCTGTCTGCTGCTTCCTTCTCCGTATTGCAGAAACGATCTCGTTTGTGATTTTGTTCCTAGTAGTGATTGTCGAAGGTGATTGCCAGTTGGTACATGGCATGGAAGGAGGTGTGTTTTCCTTGTTCACTGTTTGCTATCAGGTCCTGGAGGCAATTTGGCAATCTCTGGTAAAAACGATGGCATAGGACTATATCACCCCAGTTCAATTGTGTTGCATACTGCATGAATTCCACATTATAAGTGGCAATTTTATCTCCTGGCTTCATACAGAGGTTGTCGATGAGATTGGCAGCATCTCCTACTGGGTCCAAGAGTCTGAAATACACTTGGAGCTCTTCCATAAAGAGATGCCAAGTGAAAAGCCAGAGTTGTGCATAGCTGAGGTTTTTCTGTTGTAGTGTAACTTCGAACCAATCTTGCGCTATACCAGAGAGGTAGGTCATCACGAAATTGATTTTCTCTTCATTAGTAGAAAATTGCGAAGGATTGGCACAGAAAAAGAGTCAGCATTGGAATAGGAAGTGATTGAGCTTGTGAGGGTCAGAGCTGTTGAAGGTGTCTGAAATGTGGGCCTTTGATTGGTGAGGCTTTGGTGCCAATCCTCTGTTAAGGTTTTCTGATAATTGTTAGAGAGCCTCAGCTAGCTGATTGTTAATGAGATTATGGTCAGCAACAGGTGGAGTTTGGAACACAGGAGTAGGAACAGGAATGGGAGCATTGACCCAGTCTAGGTCATCGTTGACATGAGAGATAGTAGCAGGGTCCATACCATGGAATTCTGAAGGTTCCACCAAAGGTGGAGATAAGCAGGAGCACACTGGAGTACAAGGTGTCCCCAATTGGAGACATCTAGACCTCCTTGGGAGGCCTGAAGTGAAGTGACCAATAGTTTGGTCAGCAAGAGGGAGCTGCAGACTGGCAAGATATCAGAATTAAACATGACAGGAACCAGTGTAAGTCTGTCAATTCTGTCAAGGACAAATGGACAGAGTACAGAGGAATAGAGTAACAATAGAATTATACTCTGGAGTGATGTACTAAACTACTTTGAAGAATAGATAGTACTTAATAGTGATCGCAGAACCAGAAAGAAGACTCTGGCAGACAGGCAAGGACGTCAGAGCGGAAAACAACTTGTTGAACGACCTTGGCTTCAACTTATGTGTTGCACCCCGGTCTCTGGTTGTGAGGTTGGTCACATATTTCAGAGTAATGGAAGTTGTCGAGACAGAGGTCCTAAGTAGGCAAGTGGAGGAGTCGGAGAGGATAAGATAAGATTAAGACTAGTTGACATTAATTTACAGACTGAGGAATTACACTGTAACTACACAGTACTTATAGGAAGTCTAGAATAGGAGGAGAGTAGTCTACTATGCTATCCTACTATTATTAATTTTAGGAGAATTCTTAGGAGAAATAAATTATATAATTATCATATTTCCAGAATATGACACAAACCTCATTCTCTATCAGTCAAAAGTATTGAAGAGGCTTTGGGTGATGCTATATCATAGTGTAATATTATTTACTTCTTTATTTGGCTGTTTCTATTTTTATTTCCTTCTTTACTATTTTCATCACTTCTACATTCCACTCACCAGTTGATCGTCTTTCTGTTTTATGTTTCTATTTAAACCTAACTATACAGTTTTACTTCTTCTACTATATAGTTCTTATGTGCTATTTATGCCAAGGATCTTTATCTACAGCCATCATAAATTTTCACCTCAGTGGACAACTGTAATCTTGTTGTCACTGAGGTGAGTCTCTGTTTATCTTATATTGACTATATATCTATTTCTCACTTGTAAATAGTTTACTTTCTTTAGGTAAATATATTAAGAGTGGACAACTGTATTACAAATGGTCACTTACTTGATTTGTGATTGAGAAAGTATTCTTCAAAAAGATTCAAGAGCAAGGTTTAGACAATGACAAAAGATGTTGTTAAGTCTAAGGTCTAACTCTCAGACTAGGAGTCCTTATATACAGAATTGTAATGGTCTGTGCACTAGGACAGATTATCACATGCTACTACCTATTGTTCTACATATGGTAGTGCCTTTGTACTTAAAATAGTGATAACTTAATTGTAAGGGCGACTGGGCACAAAACTCCAGGAGAATCCTCAGCTATATTACAGTCTGTGATTATGATACAACTCACCTTCAGGAGAATCCTCAGAGATTAGGATGAGGCTCCTGAAGGGATATTCTACATTATATACTAGGTTTACATTCCTTGTGTCAGGGTCAGTGTGATTGGAGCTATACTAGTGTGTTTAAGTATTAC
>Ga0157360_1000493_pt1 | contig 14859 bp, 14 predicted proteins | sample AttlaeALBM1_FD_111483 | JGI IMG/M metagenome (GOLD analysis project Ga0157360, IMG submission 111483) | Fungus gardens microbial communities from leaf cutter ant in Ribeirão Preto, State of São Paulo, Brazil - Atta laevigata ALBM1 | ecosystem: Host-associated > Fungi > Mycelium > Unclassified ... | reverse complement strand
CATGTGACAGTTTGGCCACTACCTAATAGAAGTACCCAATCTTGGGTCTAGATTATGTCTAGGGCTTGTAGGAGGTCTCTTAAGTAGGTTCCAATATTGAAATCCAGGGTTATAATTTTTATCCCATGCTACATTTTCACAGAAAATTCTCTAGTGGCATAACATCTTCCCCCCACTACAAATGACTGCCCTCAGTCATCTTCTCAAGGCTAGTTATACGGTTCCAGATCCATTCTGTCTTTGTCTATTCTCCATATCTTGGGTCTCAAGTCCTCTGGCTATGTAATCTCTTCTGGAGCTACTTCTAGATGTAACATTTATCCAGTTACAACTTATTCCCATCTGTCTGTCTGAATGTCTTTGGGACATTTGTCCTCTGGTGTTCATGTTGAGGTAAGTGGCAATCTGACTATGACCTGCTTAGTAAGCATGACTAATCACTCTGCTACCCCGGGTTACTGTCTTCTTTCGCACTTGTCACCTCGTCATCCTAGCCTGTACTCAGACTAACTTTTCCTCTGTATATATCATTAGATCTTGTTACTTGGTCTACAAAAAGAATGTCTGAGCTGTTAGCACAAACTCAGCAACTACTTGCTAGGGTGTCATCCCAGCCTCTTATTGCCACACAACTCTCCCTATCACAAATGGTCACTTACTTATTTGTGATTGGTGCTTTAGAATCTTGAAAGGTTCAAAAATGTGAAGTTTAGACAGTCACAAAAGATGTTGTTAAGTCTGAGGTCTAATCCTCAGACTATGAGTCCTTAAATACAGAAAAGTGATGGTCTGTGCTCTAGGACAGATCATCACATGCTACTACCTATTGTTCTACATATGGTAGTGCCTTTGTGCTTAATATAGTGATAACTTAACCATATAAAGGCTATCCTTTGTTCTAAGAAAAGGACAGATGACTATCTATGGATAATTAATAAAGTCCATGTGCAAACATTGAGGTCTTCATATCTCCACTAATATTAATTGCCTTGAGGTTGTTTTAGGCTTATTCTAAGTGTTATGAAGAAGGCTTTTGCTGAGCTTAGAACCAAAGCATTGATCACGGTGGTTTCCGAGATATTAGCAATTTAATAAACAGTAACATGGTGGTTACCAGTTGATCTGCTTAATATCTCTGTCATGACTTGGCAAATTGGCTAAGTCATTATTTATATTTCTTTTCTTTTCTTTTCTTATTTACAACTACAAGATGGAGCACGGGAAAGTATCATGTGACTTTGTCACAATGTCACAATGGGTGTGACAAATGTCACAGATAGTCACGTCACAGGTCACAGTGGGTCACATGATGAGAGTAACATGAGGACCATGGGAGAGCAAGCGCATAGCCACAGTAGTAAAGTATATAAGTAGTAGAGAAATGAGCGAGAACTCTATCAAGTTCTCTTTGTCAAACTCTGAACAAAGAGACAGTTGGCTTAATTCCAGTCATTGGACTTTAGATGCTGACAATCTCAGCCAATATTGATTGCCTCAAAATGTGACTGGCATCAATTGAAAGGTCTTTTTAAGGGCTTTCCATAGCCCCCAAGACCATGAGAATCATTGAAGAATTGATAGAGATATGGCCAAATGAAGTTTGTGACAATAATACTTAGAGAGCCTGAGAGGAAGGCAATGGAATCTTGATACCTGCTGCCATCTCAAGGGCTCAAGAGTTGTCTTATAGCACTTTTCTGAGTTCTAAGTAAAGTGGCTGGGTTATTGAGAAGACTGGAACTTTATACCCTACTTGGTCAAGAAACAAGACACAGCAGTCACTTGGACAACCTTTTACAGAGTAGCAGACCTGAAAAGCCTAGCTAATCATTGACTCAAATTGTATCACACCCATAAGGTTTGGTATGAGGTGCAGATGAGAGCTTGATTGAGTATGGTAAGACCCATGAGTAGTTTACTGACTACTTTGATAGTAAGCTTGCTACAGTATGTAAAGGTGGATACCTTAGGAACACCATGCAATGATGGGGATCAAAGAGAATTGATCACAAGACAAAAGTGATAACAAGTGAAAATATAAAAGATCTCAGAGATGTCTCACAACTGTGCACTAAACAAGTAGGCACTGGGAAGATGATCAAATAACAAAGGGGGCTTAAGAAAGGGAAACTAGAAGGATGAAACTCAAGTAACCAAAAGAAATGATGATAAAGTTTTTATAAATCCACTCAAGGTAGATCTCACTGTAGTAGGCTCTCTAAGACACATGTTCATCTTGTGTTGTGACACTACTGCCCTTACCTAGTCTAGTAGTCTGGCTTGCCATCAATATAACAGAACTACCTAGAACTCCCATGCCATCGTATGGGCTCTTCTTCAGCTGACTGTACAACTGGAAGCCAACTCCAATAACACATAGTAAGTGGTTAACTCCTAGAGTAAGTGAGTGCCCAAGTCTGTTGGGCTCAAATTCCCATTGAGGGAGAGGTTTGGTGGTTTTTTGAAAAGTAAAGAAGAACACTCAGAAAGATAGAGACTTTGTCACTCAGAATAGTCATTAAGCTCTAGAGCAACAGCAAGGGATGATGATGGGGATATGATGCTTGAGTTTCCCTCATATTTTATTAGGATTACAAAGCACTGAGACAACAAAGAAAGTGAGACAAAGAAAACCTCTGAATTCCCAAACATAGCAAGGCTGAAATAATGAGATGGCACTTCTCCTGAACACTAGGTGACCACTCCCTACTCTTCTAGTTCTACTCCAGGAATCCTCCCTCACACAATAGGCAAGTCTCTATCATGACTTGGCAAAACAGCTAAGTCATTATTTATATTTCTTTTTTTTTTTTCTTTTGCTTTTATCTTGGACTTACTACACAGAAGGGAGTGTGGGAAAGTGTCACATCACAAGTGTCACAGTCACATGACAGGAAGTCACAGGATCACATCACATGATTGGTCACATGATAGGTGTGGGAAGATAGTACACAGACCATATAGTAGTTGTATAAGTAGTATAGAAAATCTAACGAGAACTCTATTGAGTTCTCTTTGTCAATCGTTGAACAAAGAGCAGTTGGCTTTATTCCAGCTTGGAGTTTAGCTTTCTTACAGTCTCGAGCCTCTTGCTAGGCTGTAGAAGGAGACAGTGATCTGAGTTGAGTTGTCTTGCCCTCGAGCATGTTATCTTCATCTAATCTCCCTTCTACCTCTCTCTTCAACTTCCCTACCCCTCTCTCTACCTCTTCTATGTCTTCTCATTTCTCCATAACCTAGTTTCCTTTCCTTGCCATTGCAATGCGACTCTACATTGACTTGACTCTCTTGATCTTGATATAATTAGCCATTAGTGATGATGGCTCAGATCTGATCATAACTCTTCTGAAAATAGTACTACTAGCTGCTGAGGTATGACATCATTCTGGTAGTACTAGGTCTTCAAAGTTTGCCTCTATCCTCAAGAGCACTTCTAGAAGGGAAACCCATTAGAAATCTAATACAGGGTGCCTGGGCAAGTGTCTATGAGGTATATGTAGTGGTGGTCATAGCCACTACCCTGCTACTCAAGCAAGATGCTCAAGTCCATGACTGGGCATCTAGGGAACATCTCTAGGAGACTGAACTCTTCTCTCAAGCCAGTTATTCTTGTTATTAGGATGTAAATAGTCATTTATTTTGTCTAAACAGTTGTATGGCATGACATCAAGGAGAATCTAGATTGAGCTTACAATCCTTTCAAATATTTTTACCTTAATTATTATGCTAAGTTTCTATATTCTCTTTTTAATACCTTCATTCTTGATTCATTCCCACAAACTCTTTAGCATGTGATTGGGACCTAGTACTACATCTTTAGCTTGTGCCAGGCTAATAGTCCCTTTTACCCTCTTCAATGGGCCTTGGGAAATAATATCAACAGACTTGATCACTCAAATTGCCAGAGTCAAATGGTTACAATGCTATCTGTGTTATTGTTGACAAGCTCACCAAAAGAGCTTATTTCATTCCTATCAATAATTGGTTTTCATCAAAAGATATGGTGCAATTACTATATGACAAGGTTTGCCCATTGCATGGACTGCTCCTACAAATCATTTTGGATAGAGAAGTACAATACTTGGCCAAGCTATTCCACATTTTAGGAATAGAATCTACTATGTTGACAGTGTACTATTCACAAACAGATGGACAAACAGAATGTGTAAACCAGGCTTTAGAGTAGTATCTTAGGTGCTGTGTAGATTATAATCTCAGTAATTGGTTGGATCTACTACCAAGTGCAGAATTTGCATACAACAGTTAAGCATACAAAGAAATCAAAGAAAGTCCATTCTACCTTGAATATGGCAGATACCTAAGAGCAGGTCCAATTTTAGTCAAAGAGTTATCACAAAGAGACTTAAATGACCTAACATATAAAAGACATGAAGCCTTGGAGCAGGCAAAAGCAGCTCTTATGTAATGATCAACCTTATTACCTCCAGGTGTTCTATACATGGATTGCTTCTTTGTTTCATATTACTTCATATATCTAATAGCTTAGTCAGCACCTCACTGGTGGGGCATGTTCTTTACTCAGCAGACCTTACATCTACCATATATATTCCTCATTACTACCTCATGGTATATAGGTATATATACAGTAGATACTCTCCTGTATTCCCTATGCTTTACCAATTGTATCATTCCCTTCCTTCCTTAACTCTTATATCATTCTCAAGTCTTTACTTGAGTGTTGCAACCTGAGTTACTCCTCAAGGTCATAACATCTTACTCTTGCAGTGAAGAGAATGAAGTGGTATTACAACAAGAAAGTCCAAAGTGTCCCATTGAAAGTTGGCAACAAAGTGCTACTCAATTTGAAGGATTACCAGACAACAGAGCAAGCATTATGACCCCAGTACAAAGGACCATTTGAAATAATCAAAAAGTTGTCCTTGGTTATGTTCTGGCTTAGGATACTACCTCACTACTGAGCACTGCACCCAGTCTTTCATGCAAGCAAGTTAGCTCAATACTCTAAATCCACTATCTGTGGCCAAAAAGCCACTCCTCTACCACTAACCTTGATATAGGGCCAGGAAAAATGGGAGGTAGAAAAAATTCTGGACTTATAACAAAGGCATGGGAAGAACAAATACCTTGTCGAATGGAAAGAATACACTCAAGGAGATGACACATGGGAACCTGAAGAAAATTTACAAAATGAAGGCAAAAAGCTACAGGAATATCTTCAGAGTATACCAAAAACAAGATAACTTCTCAATGGAGCTCGAACCAAGAGAGAGGGTAATATCACAAACTTTATTCAGCTATATCTCTATCAATTCTTTGACAATTCTCACAGTTTTAACTATAAGGTTGCTAAACTCCAAGCCAGAATTAAGCCAACTGCTCTTTGTTCAGCAATTGACAAAGAGAACTCGATAGAGTTCCCATTGGATTTCCTATTTCCTACACTATATATACAATTGCTATGTGGCTATGCTCTTTGACTCTCATAGTCTTTATGCTACTCATCAGCTGACTCCTTTGCCACATGTTGTGACTGTGACTTTGACCACTCTGTGACTGCTGTCACACCTTTTGTGACTCTGTGATAGTCACATGATACTTTCCCACACTCCACCCTAGTAATAAAGAAAAGAAAAGAAAAAGAAAAGAAATATTAAATAATGACTTAGCTATTTTGCCAAGTCATGACATTAATGGCTACAAAAAGCCCCCAAGAAGACCTTTCAATTGATACATAGTTGTCTTGTCCCAATTTTTTGTTATGGTATGTGATATCATGCACCTGGTAAATTGCCTCTCATTCTATTCCTGGTCCAAAGAAAGAAGTGTCTGAAGATGGAAGGTTGCCTTCCAAACATGTAATGACCTGATTTATTATCACAAATGGCCACTTACTAATTGGTGATTGGTGAATTGAATATTCAAAAGGCTCAAAAAAGCAAAGTTAGACAAGCAGCAAAGATGTTGTTAAGTCTGAGGTCTAATCCTTAGACTATAAGTCCTTATATACATAATTGTGATAGTCTGGGCACTAGTACAGATCATCACATGCTACTACCTATTGTTCTACATATGGTAGTGCCTTTGTGCTTAATATAGTGATAACTTAACCTGATGGAGGCTGTTCTTTGTTCTAAGAAAAGGACAGATAACTATCTATGGGTAATTAATGAAGTCTATGTGCAAACATTGAGGCCTTCATATCTCCACTAATATTAATTGCCTTGAGGTCATTTTAGGCTTATTCTGAGTGTTATGAGGAAGGCTTCTGCTGAGCCTAGAACCAAAGCATCAATCATGGCAGTTTCTGAGATATTAGTGATTTAATAAATGGTAACATAGTAGTTACCTGTTGATCTGCTTAATATCTTGGCCAATACTGATTGCCTCAAGACATGACTAGCATTGATCAAAAGGTTTTTTTAAAGATTTTCCATTGCTGTTAAGACTGTGAGAATCATCAAAGAATTGATGAAGATATGACCAAATCAAGCTTGTAACAGTTATATGTGCCAAGCTAAAAGGCAATAACTTGGATGAGATCTCAGGCTTGCTCCAGGTTTGGAAACTGAGGGATCACACTGAATGCATCCTCTAGGCATCAACATGGTCCCACCTCATGTTATTCATGGAATCACAACACTCATTTTATTCCTTCCACTTTACTAATAAAACATATCTTGGCAGGTACCCACAGGAATACTCACCTTATGGAAAGCTTTGCATGTTGTTCTAAGGAGGATTATAATGTATGATTCTGTGATATACAGACTAGTCAACTCTGCAACAAGCCCATCACAATACCTGACATCCACAAAGTTATTCTCTCACCTGCTCTAATTGACTGATCCCTCAGTGACCAACTCATCTCTCCCTGCTGTCATGACATAGACACAATAACCCTCTTCAATGTCTACACTGGCCATGTGTATGTTCAGTGTTGTGTCATGACTTGGCAAAACAGCTAAGTCATTTTCTATTTTTCCTTTCCTTTTGTTTTGTTTTATTTAGTTAGATTATTACTAAGGTGGAGTGTAGGAAAGCATCACATGACAATCACATTGTCACATTGTCACATCACACACAAGGTCACATGTCACAGTCACAACATGTGATGAGGTAGACATATGAAAGAAATAACATGAGGACCACAGGAGGATATTGCACAGCCACTATAGTAAAATATATAAGTAGTGTACAAAATCAAATAGGAACTCTATTGAATTCTCCTTGTCAACCTTGACTTGGAGTAGACTTAAGTCATTGCAGCTAGAGTCTTACATGCTAGGACCCAGGATAGTGCATGGAGATTAAGTTGGCATCTAATCAACACAATGATCCAATTAAAATCCACAACCTAATCAGAATTTATGACATAGTGGACTACGCAACCAAGCACCAGAATGTTACTCATGGATATATGCTTATCCTGTGAGGCACAAGGGATGGATGGTTCATAGGCCAGGATGACTTGAGTATAGGGAAGCTCTATGTCTGACTCACACAGAAACAATCTGGGGGTGGACCCCTCTAACTTTGGCAATGAGTGGACTAAATGCATTGACCAAGAGTGGCTGAAAGTCCTACTACTTCTGTGTTTCAATAATCTTTTAACAATAAGTCATGTGTTTTTCCACAAAAGACTTTTTATAACAATTTCATTATTGGCTGAAGAAACCGATCCAGGTTCAGGAAAGTTTCTTATTAATGCCAACACAAACTAAATAAAAACAAAATTAAACAATACACCATTTCAAATTTCATCATAGTTCACCACAAAAAAGAAAGCAAGGAAACACATGCCAACAAAAACTTTAAGACCAAGAGACTCTACTCTACAAAAACCCAGCTTTCAACCCATACAAAACCTCTTCTTTCAAACATATCCTAGTCACCACTGCCCTCACTCCCATTCCACTCATCATCATCACCATTGACATCATCACTGCCTCTTCCTCTCCTAGACAGTCCTTTCACCACCCATCTTCTTCTATCCCTTAACCACCTCCTTCCCAAACACTTCTTCCAATGCCTCTCCTACATCCCTCACAAATGCAAATTTGATTTTGGTCTTGATTTCTTTTGGGAAATCGTGTTTGATATCTTTACTGAATATAGAAGAAGCACTTTTGTTATACCTGCTCTGTGAGTACCCAATATTTTCTCTTTGATACCTCTGACAGGGGTAACTTTGCTATAAAGTGTTATTTATCAAATCTATTTAAATGAGGAAGCAAGTGCAGATATATGCCTACCTCACTTGTCATAGCTATATTTGTAGGAACACACGATCCTGTCAATAATAACACCAAAGTAGACCATAGCTATGCCCTTACTCAGTCCATCCTTTTTCTGTGCTCCAGTAGGAAGATGCAAGTGTACATCTAGCCCCTGTTCTCTGTTTCTATCCAGATCATTCTCAATCCCATGATTGTCTTTCTTCTTACCCTCCTTGCTTGTACGTCTGCCATTGACAAAAATGCTCAAAGGATCCCCTATTCTTTTCTCCACCAACCCCAACTCCCAGGCATGTCTCTTTACCCTTAATTACCTCACCTAAACTCCCAGTCAATTTCAACTTTCTGCTGCCACCAGGTAAAAGTATTGTTTCGACAGGTGGTATTCCTCCTTCACCTTGACCTATCACAATGAGACTGTAAACTATGCCTGGATGTTGATCTGAATCATGGTTAAATGTATCTGATAAGAAACGAGGAAGATCGAGGATGGTTTCCAGATTGGAGAGGCAGACAGTTGGATTGTATAGCATGGTTATTGGCAATACTGATGATAATTCCAATTCTTCTGACAAAGGAAAATATCCAACTTTCCCATTGCTCTCAAGCTTCTCCACCCATTCGGCTCGTTGCACAGCTTTGAACCTCAGAACACCTGCAATAGCTCTCTCCAAACTCCTTGCCCTAGCCTCTCTTGTCTACTTTGTAATGATCTCTCTCAGTGTTTTCTCACTCATCTTCACATATTGTTTCTTTGATCCATTCATCCCAATCTACTTAGGTACCAAAAACCTATTCACAATTGCCATTTTTTCATTGAACATATACCCTACTAGATACACTATTTCACATTGATATAATGAACCTTGAAACTTCAATTTTGTTCAAGATCCAAGACTTCCAGAAGCACACTGGAAGGATCTCCATGAAAATTACTTTGTCCAATTTTTGTCAACTTCATTAAGAAGTACATGTGTGACTACATATTTCGGCTTTGTCATGGACACCACCAAGAGATATATGTTGGAATGGTCGACCAAGAGTACAAGCTATGCTTTGACAAAGTGAAGTTTTCCCTGTGCCTGGTAGCCTAATGAAAAGAAGTATTGTGCCCTTAGTGGATGATGAGCGAGGTTTAGAAAGAAGGGAGGTGGTGGAGGATTTGTTAAAGGGATGGGTACATCACTAGAAGGTTAAGCTGGTGGTTTCTGCTTCAATAGGGACTATGGTTTCAGTTTGTTTAGCAGGTTCTTTGGCTACTGCAGTGATAGCTGCTGCTTCCCATGCTTCCTTGTCCACATTGAGTTCTTTCAGAAACATATTCAGTGAGTCATTTCTTGATCTTTTTCAAGACCAAAATGATTGGCACCAAGTTGCCTTCAGGTTTTTTGAGGAACATTTTGTCACAAATAACAGAGGAGGGAGTAGAGAATGAGGACATTGACAAGTTGGGTCATGGAATTGAGGTTGGACCTCAAGCTGCATAGTGTATCTAAGTGGAGTTGTAAATGAAAAAGGACAAGAGGGCATACATAGCTCATGTTTAACACTCCCTTGAGGGATTCTCTTGAGCCTTCTCCACTCCCTCATGCCCATCTTCCACTCCTCGGTGCTAGATTGTATGGTTTCCATCTTCTTCAGGTCAGCTGAATCATCTACTTTATGCTGGTTAGCATCATCCAACTCAGTCATGGCACCAGTGTTGGTGGAGCTAGATGTAGTTGAGCTACTGACATCTCTTTGGACTGCTGACAATTCACATTGAATAGCTATGAGTTGTTGATGCAAGAAGAACTCTTTCTGTTGCTTGAACAGGGAATTGTCTATAGTAGAGGGTATTTTCTTTGACACCTCAGATATAAAGGTCTCCTTGAGAAATATGTTAGCTACAAGGGACAAATGAGCTGGGGTGTCGAGCAAGGCTAGATAGTGTGAGGAAAGGGAGAGAGGGTGGTCAAGCCATTTTGTTGTTGTAGTCATTATCAACGCTGCCAATGAGAATATTGGTCATCCAGGGCAGACAAGCAAAAAAGAGCCAATGGATTGGATATAACAATAAAAGTAATAGATCTCAGATCTACTACCCAGATTCAAGCACTATCAAGGTTGAGCAAAATTTCCAATTTGTCAGTACAAGTCATTCTAGACTCGAGGGAGAGCAAGTACCCACTAGCAAGTTCTGAAACAATGCTATTACTACCTTGAACATACCCAAAACAAATGCTTTCAATCAAAATTTAAATGCCAAGATCTCTACCACTGAAAACAACCTACATTCCTTAGACATCAAAGATGAGCATAACAATGAAGTTGTGCCAGCTGGCAGGTCCCAACGCATTCAAAATCCAAGTTTGAAAGCCTATGAAATCCTTGAAGGAAAGGCATTTGGACTTGTCGAAGAGCTAGACTGGGTTGAAGTTCATGTATTACTGGCCAATATGGAAGAAGCTAAGGGTTTAGAACCAAGCAGTTTGAAGGAAGCTATGCAAAGAGCAGACTAGGAACTTTGGAAAAGGGCAATTGAAGAGGAGTTAACAATATTAAAAAATGCTGGAACATGGGAACTTGTTGATCTACCTTCTAAAATCGACATAGTTGGTTAAAAATGGGTCTTTAAAGCCAAAAAGGATGCTGCAAGAAATGTGGTTTGTTACAAGGCTTGCCTTGTTGCACAGGGATTCTCCCAGATACCAGGTATTAACTACTTTGACACTTTTGCACCAGTAGCAAAGTTGGCCTCTATTAAAGTTGTTCTTGCTATTGCTGCTACTTGGAATATGGAAATCCACCAAATTGATATTAAAGGTGCTTATCTAAATGGAAAACTGACCAACGATAAGCAAATTTATATGTGACAACCCCCTGGTTTTGGTAGTTCATCTCATTCTCATAAAGTTTGTCTTTTAAAGAAAACCCTCTATGGACTCAAACAATCTGGTTGACGATGGTACCAACATCTTTGCAAGATTTTAGTGGATAACCTGGGGTTTATACAATGTGATGTAGACCATAGTGTTTTTTTCAAGATCACCTTGGACTCTAATAGCCTTATCATTATTCTTGTTCATGTCAACAACTGCACTCTTGTTTCTACAAGTCTCAGATTGATTGACTGGGTCAAAAACAGTATTAAGGAGTTTGTGGAGATCATGGACATAGGAGAAATTCACTGGTTATTAGGCATTGAAGTAAAAAGGGACAGAGAAACAGGCAAGATCATATTATCTCAATGATCTTATATTGATGCTTCTCTTTGCCGATTTGGACTCAAGGACATTAAGCCAGTCAGCATATCCATGGATCCAGCCATTTACCTTACTTCGAATCAATCACCAAAGTCTACTACTGAGATTGCCTGCATGACAAAGATCCTTTATCAAGAAGCTGTTGGCACTCTGATGTACGCTGTACTTGGCACCTGGCCTAATATCGCATATACAGTCTAAGTACTCTCAAAATTTTCCAAAGATCCTGGGGAAGCTCATTGGTATCTCAAAGGTACAAAAGATCTCTGATTAACATATGGAGGTGTTGGAGAAAAGTTAGTTAGCTTTACAGATACAGATGGAAATATGGCAGAGGATAGGTGTGCTACATTAGGATATGCCTTTATCATAAACAGTGATGCTGTTTCTTGGAGTGCTAAATGTCAGGAAATTGTGACTTTATCTACGACTGAGTCAGAATATGTTGGTGCAACACATGCTGCAAAAGAGGTACTCTGGCTTCAATCATTTATATATCAAGTCTTCAAATCTATTATTCCTACCACTACCCTTTTCTCTGACAATTAGTCAGCAATTGCACTTGCCAATAATCACCAGTACCATGCTCATACCAAGCACATTGATATTTGGTATCATTTCATCTGATGGATTATTGAAGAAGGCAAGATTCGTCTTGTTTATTGCCCATCCAAAGACATGGTTGCAGATGCTTTTATGAAGGTGCTCCCCTCTCCAAAGGTCAAGCACTTTGCTCAAGAACTTGGTCTTGCTGTAGTTTGAGGGGGAGTGTTAGAAATACAAACTATGCTTCCATGACAGCAGCATAGAATAGACATCACATTTTCATTCTTATATTGACATTATCATTGTTCCATTTCATCTAAGAATAGTGGCTGTAATGAGAGCCCTACTTATACTTTGAGTCTCCAGAATGTACCCTCAGTTCTTGTACAACTTCAAGTGACTGAGGTTAGTAGTCTCGTTGTTATTCCTATATATTTGATTACTTATTCTACTTAGTTATATTCTTTCAGGTAAATGGATATATAGTTCTCATGCAACTTCAAGTGACTGAGTTATATTCTTTCAGTATTCTTTCAACATGCTCTTCACAACAAATATCATTATCAACCCATAAAATACCCCCTTGCTCAAAGTTCACATTCACTCTTACTACTATCCTATTCATCATCATCAATAACAATAACAACACCCTCTCTCTCCTAGACCATCCTCGTTTCCTTCCACATATCTTCTTTTAGTCCTCAACCACATCCTTTCCAAATACTTCTTCCAACGCTTCTCCTACATTCCCTACAAACACAAACACAATTCCACTTTTCATCTCCTTTTGGATGTCGCACTTAACAATCCTTAAAATTTGAATACCTGGTAGTCCAATGAATAGAAGTATTAGGCTTTTTGTTGATGACAAGCAAAGTTTGCATATAGTGAAGGATTTGCTAAAGGGACAGAAGGTGGGACAGGTTTATGCATTGATAGGAAGATTTTAGGTTGTTTAGCATGCTTCTTAGCTGCTTCTCATGCTGCTTTATCCACATTGAGTTTTTTCAGATAGACTATCACAAGGCATTTAATTAGCTGTTTCTTCATTTTCAAGACAAAATTGAGCAGCATCAAGTTGAGTTTGGACTTTTATTTTGTCACGAATAACAAAGGGAGTAAAGAATAGTGATGATGATAGGTTGGGCCAGGGAATTGAAGTTAGCCACTTGAGCTGCATAGCATATGTGACTAGAGTTATTGATGAAAAGGATAAAAAGGCATACATAGCTCCTGATGACACCACTTCCAGTGCTCCCTGTTAAGCCATTCCCTAGTGTTCATTATCCTCTCCTTAGTACCAAATTGCATAGCCTTGATCTCCTTCTTCAGATCAGCCAAAGTATCTGCTTCATTATGGCCATTCAATTTACTCACAGCACCATCATTGGCAGGGTTATATGCAGTTGAATCACCAACACTACTTTGGCAGACTGAGAATTTAGGTCCAATAGCTATGAGTTGTTGACACAAGAAAAATTGTTTTTATTGTTTGGACAGCAACTCAGCTATGGCGGAAGCTATTCTCTTTGATACCTCAGATAAAGAGGCCTCCTTAAGAAAATGTCAGTGGCAAGGAACAAATGAGCATTGACATCTGGTGTGTTGAGCATGGCTAAAATGATAGTGAAAATGAAGGGAGGGGCAACAGAAAGTGTAACCAATGAAATTTGTTGTTGTACTCAGTATTGCTGCTCCCGATGAGAGCATTTGCCATCTAAGGGATGTAAGCATTGACTATATCTTTGACTATGGTGGCAATGTTGATGTAGTTCTCTTTCTAGGGCATCACAAGATAGGCCTCTGCATGTTGGAAGATTTGTGATGTAAATGATCTGGAAAGCTATGCCCCACTTGCCTATGACTATGTGGCGAGCAGATGTAGCTCAGGTAGAGCCACAACTCAGGTCATGTGTTGAGAACATAAGAAATACACAAGGGTCCAGCTATGTCAATCAAAGCTGTAAGCAAGAGACAAACAAGCTGCTGATCAACAAATAGTGATGATACAAATACAACATGACATGACAATCAGTAGCAGTACATATACAGTTGTTATCTTTTTAAGCTGATTGATTAGTGATGGCCTATTCAGATAAGGCTCCACTCATCTTGTCATTCAAACTGATGTTTGTATCACAACAGAACTCATGCTGTGCAATTAGTCTGGGAACACAGATAGAGAAGAATAAAATTCTTGAGGAAATCACATCTGTGACTTGTAGCATCTATCTCTGTGCAGCAGGGGTTCCATCTCATAAACTTGCATTTTTGGTATATGTATCTGATATGGATTGAGTAAATAAAAAAATGCCAAAGAAGGTTGATGAAGACAGTATAAGATAGACATCAGACTCACCTGTGAAATGAACTAATATTGATAGGTTAAAAATAATGTATGAAGATGATGTGATCCAATGTTGGGGTATGTGACATAGGATACAATGTAGATCATTGCATTTGAAAACTGGTCTACATCAATTAATGTCTCAAAATATTGTCTATCAGATATGAGTGAAACTTGTAAAGAAGAGCCAGGATTGATCCTCTACCTTGCATGGGAATATACTTCATTTACATCACAGGTTAAACATGTTTTTGCTTCTCACAATAGACATTGCTTGTGTTTGCATTACAAATCAAATTCTCATTGGTACTTGTTCTACTTCCACCTCCAATTATGATGTTAAAAAGCTTGCTGCAGGCATTGCAGTATCCACTGTCTTACTATTGTGGGGGTAGCCTTTGGGCTACCTGCAGAATACTGACACTTCTTCCTCTTTTCTTTTCATTTCTTTAGTTTGATTATTCCTTTGTTTCTCTTATTTTCTTACTATTTTCGCTCTTTTTCT
>Ga0157360_1000492_pt1 | contig 14866 bp, 13 predicted proteins | sample AttlaeALBM1_FD_111483 | JGI IMG/M metagenome (GOLD analysis project Ga0157360, IMG submission 111483) | Fungus gardens microbial communities from leaf cutter ant in Ribeirão Preto, State of São Paulo, Brazil - Atta laevigata ALBM1 | ecosystem: Host-associated > Fungi > Mycelium > Unclassified ... | reverse complement strand
CTTAAGTAATCATGGCACATGACAAGGTCATGTGATTGTAGAACATTCTAGAAAGGTCATGTGATTGTGGACTAGTAGTGTACAGCCACTTGTAAAAGTAGTATAAGTAGGTAGTCAATCCAATAAGGAACTCTATCGAGTTCTTCTTGAACATCCACCTTGGGTGTTGTCTAAGTTCTTCATGAGCTTGTGCTTAACACCTTCTTTATAATGCTCAGAATGAGCCTAGAACAACCTCAAGGCAATTAATATTAGTGGAGATATGAAGGCCTCAATGTTTGTATATAGACTTTATTAATTACCCATAGATAGTCATCTGTTCTTTTCTTAGAACAAAGGACAGCCTCCATATGGTTAGGTTATCACTATTTATAGCACAAAGGCACTACCATATGTAGAACAATAGGTAGTAGTATGTGATGATCTGTTCTAGTATACAGACCATCACTTTTCTATATATAAGGACTTATAGTCTGAGGATTAAACCTCAGACTTAACAACATCTTTGCTGCTTGTCTAAACTTCACTTTTTTGAGCTTTTTGAATATCCAATCAACCAATCACAAATCAGTAAGTGGCCATTTGTAATAGTCATATATTAAGATAACCAATGGTTAATAGCCACTTGAGAATACCTGGCTCTCTATGACCTACAAGGAAAAGTCCTAGTACTTGCTTATAGATGGAATGCCTTGCTCCCCACCTACACCTTGTTAGGGAGGAAATTCTAGATAAGCTAATCAGAAGAGACTAGAATAGCATAAACTATCCTTAGTCCCTTTACATAGAGCTTTAGCTCATTATAGAAGTCACTGGTACCTTCCCAAAAAAGGGTCTGTATCACAAATGGTCACTTACTTATTTGTGATTATAGATGTTACAGCTCAAAGGGGCTTAGAAGCAAAGTTTAGATAGTAACAAAAGATGTTGTTAAGTCTGAGGATTAGGTCTCAGACTATGAGTCCTTATATATAGAAAAGTGATAGTTTGTGCACTAGAATAGGCTATCACATGCTACTACCTATTGTTCTACATATGGTAGTATCTTTGTACTCTAAAATACAATAACTTAACCATATGAAGGCTATCTTTTGTTCTAATTAAAGGCAGATGATTATCTATGGGTAATTAATTAATATCTATATGCAAACATTGAGGACTTCATATCTCCACTAATATTAATTGCCTTGAGGTCATTCTAGATTCATTCTAAGCATCATAAAAAAGGCTTCTGCTGAGCCTAGAACCAAAGTATCAATCATGGCAGTTTTCAAGATATTAGCAATTTAATAAACAGTACTATGGTAGTTACCAGTTGATTTACCTAATATCTTGGCCAATATTAATTGCCTCGAGACATGACTGGTATCAATCAAAAGGTCTTTTTAAGGGCTTTTTGTAGTTATTAAGACTAAGAATCGTTAAAGAATTGATAGAGATATGGTTGAATAAAGTTTATGACAGTCTGATCAGAGTACTGAGAGTGTTATGAACATCGAGTGGGACTACAACTATTATTAGCCATGGTCTGATAATAAGTGGTTAGTAGACAAGATGTTGGCAATACTAGATGAGAACATTACTATACAGTAAATGCATTGAATGTCTAAGGACTCTAAGAGACAATAGACTCACAGAACAGATAGGACTCTTTAGAGAAATCTCAGACTATTTCCTTTTCTATCTTTGGATTTGTGCTAAATGGGACAATGTCAGACTAACCCATTATTAGACACTAACTCAACTTATCACCTTCATTGCTTCTATCACTGGACTGTCACTTAACTAGTCACCCATAGTTACAATTAGTGTTACTACATTATAACATAGTCACAATACCTAGTTAGGATAAATACAGACCAGAAAGAGAAGGGAACAGCAAGTTCTCTCTTTTTGTATTCTCTCTATAAAATCTTACTCTGAGGAATCAGTACTCTTACTTGTCTTAGGACAATCTCAAGGGTGCTACTCAAAGTCTTGTTGATATCTCTCCTCCAATATAATTTCACTGAAAAACCTTAACTAGATTCTTTAACAAGGAGCATGAAGATATCAAGTCTTTAAGTGAAAACATATATTCAACTAGGGTCTAGAGTCTTAACAGTTAGCTCCTAGTGTTATGAAAGCCCTAAAAAGGAAGTAACTTCCCATGCTTTTGAAAAGTTAATCCATAACCTCAAGACATATAACAGAATAAAACTATAAATAGTGCAGGAAACTTAAGTAAACCATATCACATGATTAGATCAGGTGATTGTAGAATATTCTAGAAAAAGGACATGTGATTGTGGGACTCTAGTGCACAGACCATGTAAAAGTAGTATAAGTAGTATACAAAATACAATGGGGAACTCTATCAAGTTCTTTCTAAACATTTACCTAGGGTGAACTCTGAGTCTTCACAACTTAATGTTAACACCTAGTATAAGTGAATGCCCAAGTCTGTTAGGACTTAAATTTCCCTTTGAGAGAAAGGTTTTGGTGGTTTTTAGAAAATAAACAAAGAAGCTCAGAGAAATAGAGACTCAATCACTCAAATAGCTATTAAGCTCTAGAGCAACAGAGAGGGATAATGATGGGGGTATGATGCTTGATTTCTCTTCTGTGCTCTAGAGTATTTTATTAGGATTACAAAGCAGCAAGACAACAAAGAATATAAGACAAAGAAAACCCCTAAATTCCCAAAGATAGTAAGACTAAAATAATGAAACAGTATCTCTCCTGATCACTTGGCTACCACTCTCTACTCTTCTTATTCTACTTCTAGGGTTCTTCTCTAAACAATAGATAACTCTCAAGCCTTTGGATAGGCAGTAAAGAGAGACAGTGATCTCGAGTTGTCTTACTCTTGAGCATATTGTCTTTATTAAACCTCTTCCTCTATCTCTTTATCTAACCTCTTTAGTTCTTCTACTACTCCTTTATACCTCATCACATCAAGCCTTAGTCTCCTTCTGTTAGGTTTGTGATGTAACTCTTGAGAAAACTTATCTTGCTAGTTTTTGCTATAATTAGCCATCAGCAATGATGGCTCTGATTTGATAGTAACCTAAATATTATAAATAAGTAACTGCCACCAAGATATGATATTATTCCTATAGAAAACAATCCTCTAAGATCCTTTCTGCTCTTGAGAGCACTCTAGAAGAGAGTTCTGTTATAAATCTGATCTGGGAGATCTGGGCAAATGTCTATGATGTTATGACTTGGCAAAAATGGCTAAGTCAATATTTATATTTCTTTTATTTTATTTTATTTTCATTTATTTTCTTATCGATGGATAGATACTGTCAGAATAGCTAACTCCTAAGCCAGAACAAAGCCAACTGCTCCTTTATCAGCACTTAACAAGAACTCGATAGAGTTCTTATGCATTTCTTGTATACTACTTATACAATTACTACATGGTCTGTGCACTACTTTCCCATGGTTGTCATGTGACCTGATTTTGTGTGACATCACACTGTGACATCAGTCCTGTGATATTGTCATGTGACACTTTCCTATACTCCTTCCTTGTGTAGTAAGTCCAAAAAAAAAAGAAAAGAAAAGAAATATAAATAATGACTTAGCTATTTTGCCAAGTTATAACAAATGTACAAGAGGAAAGTGACTCATAGGAAAGCCTGGGATAAAAGGGAAGGATTAGGGTTACTCCTAATGTATAAATAGTATACATAATCCAACGAGAACTCTATCAAGTTCTCCTTGTCAAATGCTAATAAAGGAGTAGTTGGCTTTATTCTGGCTTAGGAGTTAGCTAATCTGACATTAGAACTCGTATCCACATCATAAGCACTGGCTAGTGATTGTGATGATCACTAGCTGAGGGTTGATAAGATGAGAGTAAGATGAGTAGGGTCCAAGATGGACACTTCCATACATAGCTGAGTCCTTGGCTTAAGAGGACTTTTTAGTTAGGGATTAATAGTAGAAGAGTGGTACCAAACTCAGATATCATTTCTAAGACCTGACCTTACAAATAAGCGGTGTCTAGTAGTATACTTGTATCCTTCTCAGTATAAACTTTGTGCTACAGGTACCCTTGTTATCTGTCTACACAGAGAATTGACAGTTACTCCTAAGAGACTGTCTAGAGTAGAGATCTCCTCCATGGAGTGATAGTATCACTATTGTGACACCATGATGCATACTGCACATACACATCATGCATATATGGCTTAGTCACTTGATTATTAGCCATCCCAGAATCTTCTGAATTATTTAATAATCCTATTTTATAGTAATTTACCTTAGTTTCATTCTCCCTTGGGAAAACTCTACTCTGCTTGTACTCTTACTTTTTTCTCTTAAATATAATCCTACTGAAATCCAGAAGGGGCAAGTGTAGAGGTGGGCACAACTTGTCATTGAGGCCAAGCCCCCTAGAGCAAATTCCTCTCCTGGAGTCATTTCTGACAGATAGCCAAAGTACTATTAAGGTAGTAGTTAGTAGGGCATTAGGCATCTGACTGGGTGAAGATCTTGTACCCTAGCAGACATAGCAGTACATAGTAAGACTCAACATTCACTCTATACCTAGAGACATTAGCATAATATCTCTTACCTAATACAATTCATTGATGAGCAACCTGTTCAAAGAAAAAAACTCTCTTGCCAAACTGAGAGAAGAACTAGAGGGAAGAAAAGGAAAGTTGTGTAGGAACTGCAAAGGGTTCAGGCACCTGGTATTGCGGCTTCTGCTCTATCTGCTAGCCTGTTGAGAGTCTAAGGTCTTGAATCAATAAGTCGTCGGAGTGAATATTCAATAAAGAACTAGCTAAGGTACATTCTATATACACAACAATTACAGCTTCAGATGACTAAGCATATCAACTACATTAGCCACTACTGCCATGAAGTAGGAGGGTATTAGAGGGAGAAAATATGCATAACATTACCCTTTTACTATGCTTAAGATGCCCAGATTGAGTGTACCTTGGCTATGGGGATGTAGGTCCAAGTTGTCCTTTGAGGGTGGTTTGGGTTCAGGTAATGGGAGGTTTTATAGGCATCTAGAGTGTCGCTGATGTATAGTAGGGCCTTTTCATTCTTCCAGGAGTCTTTGGAGGCTCTATGTTCTTTCTACCGAACTAGGTATTGGGTATCTCGTCCTCGACTTCAGTATACCAGAATTTTTTCTACTTCTGGTGAGTTCTCTCTGTTGATGTACTTTGACATCTGCTAGTGATTGTTTGGACCATGTTCAGTTGTTTCATGGTATGGTTTTAGTAATGCAATGTTGAATACAGGGTGAATATTTCATTTAGGGGAAAGTTCCAAGCGGTATGTAAAAGGACCAAGTCTTTCTAGGATACAAAAGGGGCTTTTACATTTTGGGGAGATTTTCCTACTTTCGTAAAACAGTTTAAGGTTCCAGGAGTCTAACCATGCTAAATCATTCTCCTTGAGAGTAGGGAGCCAGGATAATCCATGTGCTATCATCTATTTAGCTGCTAGTTCATGTGCTGCTGTTGCCTCTTGTCAGATTTTATCTAGGAATTCAAGTCGTAATTTCACTGCTGAAAGGTTTGATATGGTAGTGACTGTTGGAATAGGCTTAGGTGCAGTCCCATATATTAGCTCAAATAGAGTTGTTTGCTGGTCTGAGTGTCGTCGTGAGTTGTGGGCAAATTCCAAAAAGGGAAGATGGTCTACCCAAGAGTGGGGGTGAGCTGTGTAGTAAATGGAAAGGTATGTTTTGATTTCCTGATTATATCGCTTAGTGGTTCTATCTGATTGTGGGTGGAATGTAGTAGATAAGGACAACTTGATGCCTAGTTTATTTAAGAGGGCTTGGAATGAGCATACTACAAACTGCAGTCCTCAGTCAGAAATCATTTTGTCAGGAAGCCCAAATCATCGATATAGGTGTGTAAGGAGAATAGATGCCAGTTCATCTGCTGTAATAGTCTTTTTGCATAGTACTAGTATGATTCCTTTAGTGAGTTCATGGTCAACAGTAGATAGAATACTATCAAATCCTTTTGATGTTGGGAGACTGGTGATGAAGTCCATTGAACACTAAGCAAATAGTTGGAGGGATGTTGGTCCATTAATTGAATGAAGGAGGAAAGGTCCTGTCCTATCAATTTTAAACTGTTGACACTTGCTATATCCTTTAACATAGCTCTTGATCCATTGATGTATTCTAGACTACCAGTATAAGGTTTTGACTTTATTGAATGTCTCAAGTTCTCCTAGATGTCCCATAGTTGACAAATTATGGTATGTTGATACCACATGTTGGTGAAGATCCTGAACATCTGGGATATAAACTTAGCCTTTGAAAAAAAGGAGATTATGTTGCTCTTGTTGTCCTAATTACCAGTCCTTGAACTTGGGTTGCATTGTTGGATTAGAAAGGAGTCTTATGATCTGCTATGCTACCTGATCTGAGTGTAGTGCTGTGCAAAGGCAAGTTTGTAGATCCAAGTCAATAGGATATATGAGACTATCCAATGAGATAACATACTTTACTGGCGAGCTGATGTGAGAGGAAAAGAGATGTGGTAGAAGCATGATAAGATCTGTGTTATCATTCTTAATCCCTTCCATGTGATCTGGTTGTCTAGACAGGGTATCAGCAACCACAATCTGTGTTCTAGGCTGGTGTATTAATTGAATAGAGAATTCAAAAAGATATAACATCCATCTGGCTTGTCAAGGAGTAAGTTTCTGTGGAGTCCAGTAGTAAGTGAGGTTTTGATAGTCACAAAAGATAGTTGTGGTGAATGGAGACCCTTGAAGGTAGTGTCAATATTCTTCTAATGCACAAATGATAGTTAAGAGCTCTTGATCATAAACTTGGTAGTGATGTTCAGTCTCAGATAGGCTCTAGGATAAGAAAGAGATAGGATAAATTTTCCCACTCTTGTCCTTTTGCATGAGTACTGCTCCAGTTGCAAACTTTGATGCATCTGTTTCCAAAAGGAAAGGTTGGGAGAAGTCTGGCATAGTAAGGACAGGTAGTGAGGTAAATCGAGATTTAAGTGTATTAAACGTGTTTTGTTCAGATGGTCCCCAAGAAAACAGTTAGTCCTTTTTGGTGAGGTTGATAAGAGGTTAAGCCAGCTCAGAATAGTAGTGGATAAAGCAACAATAAAAATTCCCAAACCCAAGAAATAAGCATACTTGGTAGACTGTCTTTGGTTTAGACTAACACAAGATTCCATAAACTTTCTTTGGATCCATCTTGATTTGTCCACTACTAATGATAAAGCCCAGGTATTCTATTTCTTCTTTTTCGAACTCGTATTTTTCTAAGTTCAGATAGAGGTCGTTATTGGCCAGGATTTGTAGGATCTTACAGGCATACTTCTTAAGAAACTCTTTGTTAGGGGCAAAGATCAGAATATTATCCATGTATACCAAGATCCAACCTTCCATAAGTGGGACCAGAAACAAGGTATCCATTATCTTCTGAAAGGTTGCAGGAGAATTGCAAAGACCAAAGAACATGACTGTAGGTTCAAAAAGGCCAAGTTTGGTCTTGAAGGCTACCTTCCATTTATCTCCCTCTTTGATCCAGATATTATTGTACCCCCAGAAAATATCTAATTTAGTAAAATATTTGACATTCTTGAGTTTGTCCAAGAGATCAGAAACCAGTGGAAGGGGATATGCATTCTTAACTATCTAGTCATTTAGATGTCTGTAGTCCTGGCATAGACACTTCTTTCCATTTTTTTTATCCACAAAAAACTACCCAGATGCTTGAGGAGATATCAATAGTTGGATTGTCCCCCGAGCTAGATGACTATAAATCATTTCTCGAGTGAGTTCATCCTCTATGGGGCTCAAAGGGTAGATTTTGCTTGATTTAGGAACAAAGCTAGGCTTGAGATCAATGACATGGTCCCAAGGTTTGTGTTCTGGTAAGTGCTCTGATGACTTTTCTGAAAATACTTTGAGAAAGTCATGGTATTCTACTAGAATTTGTTCTTTTAGGTCCTGGTCTCGTTGGTTCTTTCTAGGAATGAAGTCGATTACAAGATCATGAGGGGACTCTAATTAGTTAGGTAGGGGAGAGTTTTCTTTGACTATGATTTCTCCCATTCGCCAGTCAATATTAGGATTGTTTATAGTAAGCCAGGGGTAGTCAAGAATTACTTTGTTTTTTTCTAAATTTGCAACCAAAAAGGAAGTAGGGGTATTCAACCCAGCATTCAATGTACCTGTGACTGATTTCACAATAGAACCTCCTTGGTTAAGGGATCCATCTGCGTTCCTAGCATTAATAGGTACTGGTAGGGTACTTGTTGGCAAGTTATGTTGATCTACAATATCATTGTATATTAGGTTATCCATGGCACCTAAATCAATCAGTGCATTAATTGGAGTGGACTTTGTCTCAGTTTTGAGTACCATAGGGAAAATCATTGATTTTTTCTCTACTTTACACAACAGAGATTGTACATAGACAGAAAGGGAACTGGATGCCACTGGGTTCAGTTCCCTCTGGGAAAATCCTCCATTAATGATGTCACAAACTTCATTTAGTCATATTTCCACCAATTCTTTGACAATTCCCATGGTCTCAAAGCCAGCTTAAAGCCCTTAAGAAGACCTTTCAATTGATACCAGTTATGTCTCGAGGAAATTAATAATGGCTGAGATATTAAGTAGATCAACTGGTAACCACCATATTACTGTTTATTAAATTGTTAATATCTTGGAAACCGCCGCGATTGATGCTTTGGTTCTAGGCTCAGCAGAAGCCTTCTTCATAACGCTCAGAATGAGCCTAGAACGACCTCAAGGCAATTAATATTAGTGGAGATATGAAGGCCTCAATGTTTGTATATGGACTTTATTAATTACCCATAGATAGTCATCTGTCTTTTTCTTAGAACAAAGGACAGCCTCCATATGGTTAGGTTATCACTATTTATTGCACAAAGGCACTACTATATGTAGAACAATAGGTAGTAGTATGTGATGATCTATCCTAGTACATAGACCATTACAATTATGTATATAAGAACTCATAGTCTGAGGATTAGACCTCAGACTTAACAACATCTTTGCTGCTTGTTTAAACTTTGCCTTTTTGAGCCTTTTGAATATCAAATCAACTAATTACAAATTAGTAAGTGGCCATTTGTGATAGATGAGATCAACTGAGACCATTCTTCTTCTGTCAATACTTTAAGAGTAGCTTTGATAGTAGCAATATTGACAGTGCAAGTACGAGGTTGGGATGGTGTTTGATTGTTCTGAGAAGAATTTTGTGGGAAATGAGTAGACGAGTTGTGATTGAGTACATAATAATTGGTCCTGGACTTTCTGGGGCAATTATGGGCTAGGTGTCCTTGCTTCTTGCAGTAGAAACATGTACCAGCACACATAAAAGTCTTCCTATCATTAGTCTGAAGAACATCAATGTCCATGGCATAAGGGTCTTGAGTTAGTAGGTCTGTGGTATAAACTGAAGATAGGAAATGGTTAGCTGAGCTTCAAAAGTTTTTCTTAGAGTTTGGTTGATCAATAGTAGCTTGTATGTGATGCCAGTTTCTATTAGCCTTAGTAGTAGCATCATACCATCCCTGGATAGTATTAGGAGGAGAGTTGAGTTCAAGGACTCTTTTGAGAAGTCCTCAGTTCAGAGTAGGCATGAATAGATTGATAAGAGCTTGATTGTTATTGCTAGTAGGAATACTGGTTTTAGAAAGGAGAAGCTTAAACCTAATAACGAGTTTGTCAGCCTTCATAGTCCCTTGTTGTAGCTGATTAATGTCATGGATGGCATTAGTAGCTTCATTCTTATCCTCAAAGGCTTTCTTGAGATCATTCCATATAATCTGCAGGAAAGAAAGCATATATATCCTTTCAATAGTGTTTGAGGAAATCTATTGGGTTTTCCAGGCTATAGAAAGGCCAGGTGCTAGTCAGAATAGCACTAAAAGAATGTGTTGGTCATTTAACTGATATACATATTGGTTCAAATGCAGAAAGAGTTCATAGTCTTGTCTGAATCGGACATAATCAGTGGGTTCACTAGTGAATGGGTTAGGTTTGGTGCCAATTTCACAGGATAGAGTAGGGAGAGTAGGGGCTGGGGTATGTACAGGGGAGGTAAGATGAGTAAGGAAATATTATGGGAGTGTGCCCAATACTAAAAGGAGGTTGATGCCCATAAGTTCTGGATGCTGGAAATGGGGGCTTCCAGTAGAACAAACGATACTTGGGGGGTTGGAGGAGTCCAAGATTTCTCCATTGCCATTGGGATTCCACAAGAGGAGGGATAGGATTGGTGGCCATATTCACAATGAGTTTCTTGATCTAAGGTTTTCTAGTAGGTCTGGGTATCAGGACAGTATTGCTATGGTGGTAGCAGTTCTTGAAAGTGTAGCTAGTTCTTTTGTTATAGCTTCTGCTCTATCTGCCAGCCTGCCAAGAGTCTGAGGTCTTGAATCAATAAGTTGTTGGAGCAAATATTCAATAAAGAACTAGCTAAGGTATATTCTGCATACACGACAATTACAGCTTCAGATGACTAAGCATATCAACTACATTAGCCACTACTGCCATGAAGTAGGAGGGTATTAGAGGGAGAAAATGTACATAATACCTGGCCTGTAACTGCAGGAGTAGGAAGGAAAAAGAAAAGAGGACCATTGTTTCCCAAAATAAATTTAAAGTGTTAAAGAGTAGAGTAATGCAATGTGGAGTAGAGAAGAGGATGATTAAAAGACAAGAGATGATAGTTGTAAAATGTTTCAAGTGTGGAGAAAGAGAGTACAAGTGTAGGGAGTGCCTACTATGGAAAAAGAGAAAGAGAGGGGTAGAGGAAGAAAAGGCAGCACTGATGGGGATCACAAGGAATTGATCACAAAACAAGAGTGATAACAAATAGAAATTAAAAAGATCTCTAAGATGTCTCACAATTGTGCACTAAACAAGTAGGCATTGGGGAGATGATCAAATATAAAAGAGAGCTTAAGAAAAAGGGGAGAATAGAGGGGTACAACTCAAAAGACCAAAAGAAATGATAATAAAATGTTTATAAATCCACTCGAGATAGATCTCACTATAATAGGCTCTCTAAGACATGTGTTCATCTTGTATTGTGACACTACTGCCCTTACCTAGTTTAGTAGTCTGGCTTGCCATTGTCACACCAGATAGCCATTTAGGCAATAAAAGTGATATTTTTTACCATAATAACGAGAATAACTAGCTCAAGAGACAAGTTTGGTCCCCCAGAGATATCATTAGATACCTAGTCATGGACTCGAGCATACCACTTGAGTAGCAGAGTAGTGGCTGTGACCACTACTACAGAGACCTCATAAACATTGTCCAGAGAATTTCATAATAGATCTATAACAGAACTCCCCCTCTAGAGTGCTCTCAAGAGTGAAAAAGACCTTAGAAAATATTACTATCAGAGCAGGGCCATCATTGCTGATGGCTAATTATAGCAAGAACTAGCAAGATGAGTCCTCTCGAGGACTGCATCACAAACCTAACAGAAGAAGACTAAGACTTGAAGATGTGATGAAGTATAGAGGAGTAGTAGAAGAACTAGAGAGGTCAGAAAGAAATGTCAGATAGAGAGATGAAAGAAGAGATATTTGATGAAGACAACGTGCTCGAGAGCAAGATGACTCAAGATTGCCACCTCTTTCTACAGCCCATCAAAAGGCTCAAGAGCCATATATTGTTTAGAGAAAAACCCCAGGAGTAGGATTAGAGGAGTGGAGAGTGGTAACCAAGTAATTGGGAGAGGTGCTGTCTCATCATTTTACTCTTACTATCTTTGGAAATTTGGAAGTTTTCTTTGTTTCTTTTCTTTTGTTGTATTATTGCTTTATAATCCTAATAAAATACTCTAGGGCACAGAAGAGACAAGAATACTCTTTCCTTCATCGTCTCTCCCTTTGTTACTCTAGAGCTAAAAGGCTATTTGAGTAATTTGAGAATTTCTTTTGTGTCTGCTTTATGAAAACTCTATAAAGCTTCCCTCAAAGGGAGACTCAAGCCTCAACAGATCTGGGCATTTGCTTATGCTAGGAGCTAATCACTCACTACGTGTCATTGGAGTTGGCTTCCAGTTGTACAGTCAGCTAAAGAAGAGCCTACACAACAGCATGGGAGTTCTAGGTAGTACTGCTATATCGACAGCGAGCCAGGCTACTAGACTAAATAAGAGCAGTAGTGTCATAGTGCGAGATAAATGCATGTCTTAGGGATCTTATTACGGTGAGAGTTCACTTGAGTAGATACTAAAAATATTTCTTTTCTTCTTAGGCTTCTATTTAATATATTTTGGTTGTTCTTTGGACATCCACTATTAAGAATCTAGACCTCTCAGTTGAATATGCATTCAACTTAAAGCCTATATCTAACACTTGATATCTTTATGCTTCTTGTTAAAAAATCTGGTTAAGGTTTTCAGTGAAGTTATATTGGAGGAGAGATGTCAATGAGACTTTGAGTAGCACCCTTGAGATTGTCCTAAGACAAGTAAGAGTACCGATTCCTCAGAGTAAGATTTTACAAAGGAAATACAGAAAGAGAAAACTTGCCATTCCCTTCTCTTTCTGGTCTATATTTATCCTAACTAGGTATTGTGACTACATTACAATGTGGTAACACTAATTGTAACTATGGGTGACTAGTTAAGTGACAGTCCAGTGACAGAAGTGCTAAGGGTGACAAGTCGAGTCAGTGTCCTAATAATGGGTTAGTCCAGTGTTGTCCTATTTGGCACAAGTCCAAAAATAGAGAGAAAGATAGTCTGAGAATTCTTCAAAGAGTTTTGTCTGTTCTATGAGTCCATTGTCTCTTAGAGTCTTTAAACATTATTTGATGTATTACTGCATAATAATGTCCTTATCTAGCATTACCAACATCTTGTCTATTAACCACTCATTATCAGACCATGGCTGATAATAGTTGTAATCCCACTCGATATTCATAACATCTACCTTCAGTAAGCTCTCTATTATTTGATTTATCTTCCTAGTACCTACTTGTTTAGTGCACAATTGTGAAGCAGTTTGGAGATTTCGTCTCTCTAACCTTGCTTTCACCTTTGTTTTGTGATCAAACCTTTTGATCCCCATTAGCAGTTTCCAAGATATTAGCGATTTAATAAACAATAATATAGTGGTTACCAGTTGATCTGCTTAATATCTCAGCCATCACTGATTGCCTTGAGATGTGACTGGTATTAATCAAAAGGTCTTTTTAAGGGCTTCTAGGTGCCATTGAGACAGTGGAAATCATCAAAGAATTGATGGAGATATGGCCAAATAAAGTTTATGATATTAGGATAGAGTAGTTGAGGATGAAAGATATATTTTTTACATGTTGTGTCGCTTTTACTCTATGTAATTACATAATTAAATAATTGAAAACAATAAGAAAATAGTAAGAAACATTATCATTATGCAGGTAACCCAAAGGCTACCTCTACAATATATAAGAAAGCTAAACTCCAAGCTAGAATAAAGCCAACTGCTCTTTGTTCAGCGATTGACAAAGAGAACTCAATAGAGTCCCCATTAGATTTGCTACACTATATATACAATTACTGTTGTGGCTATGCATCTTATTTTCCCAGTCCTTATGTCCATCAGCTAACTTCTTTGTTATATACTATTACTGTGACTTGTGACTCCATGTGTAACATGACCATTCTGTGACTATCATCACACCTTTTGTGACTCTGTGACTTGTCATGTGATATTTTCCTGCACTCCACCTTAGTAATAGAAGAAAAGAAAAGAAAAGGAAAAGAAATATTAAATAATAACTTAGTTGTTTTGCCAAGTCATGACACAATACTCCTCCTGTTGCATACTCTGATACATCTGCCCCTACTTGCATTTCTCTGTCCAAATTGGGTACTACCAGAATGGGTTGTATAATAAATACTTTTTTCAGCTGCTTGAATGTATCTTTCCTGCTCTTTCCTGCTCTTTCCCCTAACTCCACTTCTTATCCTTTCTAACTAGCCTGCATAGTGGCTTTACTATTTTAGCAAAATCCTTGACAAAGTATTTATAATAGTTTACCAGTCCTAGAAATTTCTATATGTCTTTAACTATCTTGGGCATTAGCTACTCTAGGACCCTCATTGTCTTTTCTTTCTACATCTTTATTCCTTCTGCTCCCATTACTAGTCCAAGGAAGTTGATCTCTTTAACCTTAGACTAAACAACTTCTTTTGTTACTGTTTAAACCTTGCTTCTAAGCCCTTTTGAGCTCTAGTATTTATAATTACAAATTAATAAGTGACTATTTGTGATAGTATCACAAAAGGTCACTTACTTATTGTGATGGGTACTTTGATACTTTGAGAAGTTCAAAAATGCGAAGTTAAAATGGTGACAAAAGCAGTTGTTAAGTATGAGGTCTGATCCTTAGACAAGAAGTCCTTATATACAGGAAAATGATAGTGTTACAAACTTCATTTGGTCATATCTCCACCAATTCTTCAACGATTCCCATGGTCTCAAAGCCAGCTTAAAGCCCTTAAGAAGACCTTTTGATCGATACCAGTCATGTCTCGAGGAAATTAATAATGGCCGAGATATTAAGCAGATCAACTGGTAACTACCATATTACTGTTTATTAAATTGTTAATATCTTGGAAACCACCGCGATTGATGCTTTGGTTCTAGGCTCAGCAGAAGCCTTCTTCATAACGCTCAGAATGAGCCTAGAACGACCTCAAGGCAATTAATATTAGTGGAGATATGAAGGCCTCAATGTTTGCACATAGACTTCCTTAATTACCCATAGATAGTCATCTGTCCTTTTCTTAGAACAAAGAACAGCCTCCATATGGTTAGGTTATCACTATTTCCAGTACAAAGACACTACCATATGTAGAACAATAGGTAGTAATCAG
>Ga0157360_1000491_pt1 | contig 14868 bp, 14 predicted proteins | sample AttlaeALBM1_FD_111483 | JGI IMG/M metagenome (GOLD analysis project Ga0157360, IMG submission 111483) | Fungus gardens microbial communities from leaf cutter ant in Ribeirão Preto, State of São Paulo, Brazil - Atta laevigata ALBM1 | ecosystem: Host-associated > Fungi > Mycelium > Unclassified ... | reverse complement strand
GGGAGCTCACAGAGCGGGTATAACTAAAGTACTCCTTCCATATTCAAATCGTAAAGATGTTGAACACGATGTTCCAAAAGAAATCAAGACCGAAATCAAGTTTGCGTTTGTGAGGAACGTAGGAGAAGCGTTGGAAGAAGCGTTTGGGAAGGAGGTGGTTGAGGGATGGAAGAAGACGGGTGGAAAGAAACGAGGACCGTCTAGGGGAGGAGGAGGTGGTGATGATGTCAATGGTGATGATGATGAGTGGGATGGGAGTGAGGGTGGTGGTGATCAGGATGTGTTTGAGAGGAGGGGCGTTGTATGGGTTGAGAGCCGGTTGTGAATGACTTTTTATGTGTGAAGAGGGTGTTTGTGGAGTGGAATCTCTCGGCCTTGAGGTTTTTTGTGGCATGTGTTTCCTTGCTTTCTTTTTTATGATGAACTATGATGAAATTCGAAATGGTGTATTGTTGAATTGTTTTGTTTAGTCTGTGTTGATAAGAAATCTTCTTGACCAGGATCGGTTGTTTCAGCCAATAATGAAAATTGTTATGGAAAATCTTTTGTGGAATGTGGAATCATGATAAACACACAGCTTATTGCGAAGACGATCGTAACAGAAACAGTAGGTATAAACATCATACGGTGATCCTTGGATCGCAACAGATATTTTTTATTTATTTATTTGCAAGAACGGTGCTTGAAAAACAATCACGTCATTTCCAATTTTTAACTCCTTTCTTGTTCTTTTTACCCAATGCAAACATGGTGCTGGCTTTTTTTGGTAATAGACTGACATGGTCATTTTGATGGAAGAGATATTTCGTGATTCCGAAGGAATTTTCACAAGCATGGCGGTATCGGAGAACAAATGGGTTCTGTGAAATGGACAATTACAACGTTTTTTTTTTTCGCGGGGGCAAAACTAGGGGTTTGTTGTTGGATCGTGGTTGTCGTTGAGTTGGAATGAGTGTAAGATTTATTTGTTGACGGTCGGGATGAGATTCTTGTGTTATCAGAGGAGGAATCATTTATACTCGTATATTCTTCTTCGTCATTGTTGCCTAGAGATAAAATGACGCCTGCATTGAGCCAAGGGTACATGTATATCAGTGGTCAGTCTTTTTGTTCCCTAGAACAAGGACACTGGGGCAAGATCGTCATCAAGAAGTTGACTATATCCATTGATCTGCCCACACCCTTTGAAGCCAGTCTTTCCAGGCCTGGGAGCACGCTCAGGATCCAGATAACATCACGTCGAAGGATGGAATCTACTAGTCAACTCAGGCGCTTTTTTGGCACCAGAAATGAAGAATTAAGAACGTAGAAATATCAGATGAAAAATAAAACCAAACTTCGAGTGTCGCACTTCACCAAAAGATTCCTGTTACCCCTCCCTTGACTCAATCCTTCGCGATGTCTTCATCTTTTCCTGACACCCTCACTGTCTCCCTTTCTCCTTAGAAGTGTGCAGAAGCGACTTTGTAGAAATTCTCGCACCCGAAACTCAGTGTCGAACGCCGCGCCCATTTTCCACAAGTCAAGGAGATCTCTTATGGACTCAAGAGTCTCCTCAGGATTCTTCAGTCGACGCATAAGGTCGTTGGTAGTGCAAGCACTTGGCTGAGGTAGAGTGGCCTAGCAGAGATCTCGTCGAATGATATATACGGTCGTATTTTCATCAATGTCAATTGGAAATCATATTTTTTGTGCGAGATCATCTGCCGAGGCGAACACCGAATATTCTTCTTATCTCTAAATGCCAAGGGGTCAGCATGTCCTGCGTCGGAAAGTACTTGGTTGCAATTTTGTCAAGTGATTGGAGCCGAGGTAAAGGGAACCAGCAAGCAATGTTGGTGTTGCTCTCCCTCGCCTCGCAGCTAAACCATGCACCTGACATTATCTTGCCTCTTTTTCTTTATGAGGCTTGGATTGTTGCATCTCATCTTCACTACATGTCTACGAAAGCACGTTGAGACTATTCATTATAATTACCTTGATAACCGTAAGTACGGGGAAGCGAAAACATGCTTTGAGACACCAAGAGAGCAGAAAATTGAGTAGAGCAGCGAGCTTTGCGAAAGTCGTACTTTCTAGTTCACTTATTCATTTGAACACCTTCAAGTACTTCAGCTGAGGACAAGGCGTACCTTGATTTCAATTCGAATACCTGATGGCCCATCTGCAAGAAGTATTGGACCCTTGATCAGTGACGAGCGAGGTTTTAAAAGGGAAGCAGATGGCGAAGAATTTGCTAAAGGGAAAGAAGGTGGGGTCAGGTTTTAGCAGGCTTCTCAGCTGTTTCTCGTGCTTCCTTGTCCACATTGAGTTCTCTTTCAGACAGACTACGATGAGGCATTCAATTATCCGTTTCTTGGTTTTTCGAGACGGAAGCGATCGGCATCAAGTTGAGTTTGGGCTTTTATCTTGTTGCGAATAACGAAAGGAGTAAAGAATGGTGATGATGATGAGTTGGGCCAGAAAATTGAAGTTCACCATTGGAGCTGCATGGCATATGTGACTGGAGTTGTCAATGAAAAAGATGAAAGGGTATACATGGTTCCTGATGTTCATCGCTCCCCTAGAGAATTCTCTTGAGCCTTCACTAATTCCTGCCTTCCTCTCCTCAGTGCTAGATGACATAGCCTCAGCCTCCTTCTTCATAATATGATTTGCTTCATGCCGGTCATCGCTGTCTAACTCACTTATTGCCGATTTCTGTCTGATCATTGTAACAACACGAAGTTGTACAATGCTGACCACCAAATTACAGCTATGGTGGAGCGTGCCAAGACAAATGCCTCCTCTGCCAGAAGTGGGTGGGCACTCTCGTCTTGATAACCGTTGATCCAGCTGTGTATTGTATTTAGTTCATGTGAACTTGTCTCGCTCATTCCAGACTGATTCGTTTGCATCGGCCTTTAATTCCGTATGATTCACCAACTGCGTTGTATTCTTCCTGAAGCTATGCTGGGTATTCCATGCTTCTGTATCCGTCTGATGAACGAACATGCATCGCAGCAAATTGAAGATTGGAATGCTTAATAGTCCCAAAGCCATTACCTAGCAATCTACTATGCAAAATAAGCGTGTTCAAGATCAACTTCCCTCTGAATGTCTATAATGCGCACATTTGTATCAACTGCTTGCACTTGATATAGGTAGCTTCCCCTCGTTTATCGCATTGCCTGATCTTTTCTAATAACGGGAAATCATTCGTTGTGCTTGTAGTAGTGTTCTTCCAATTTATCTCTCGAACAACAGAGTTCATGATGCCCGCGCGCAGGTGAATGGATCATCGATCTCTGTTTCCAAACTATGGTCTCAAGATAAATCGAATCAGCTACCATAGTGACTAACCTTTGATTCGACCATCGGCTCAGTCAGATAGCATTTTCCAAAACTTGACTGTGTCTCCTATAGCTAATGCTAGATCATTCATTTCAGGAACGAGTACCATTCACCTTTCTATAACTCTTGTACATCACATTACATGAAACAACGTATCCGGTTACTTGATATAGAGCCGGACAAAGACGTGAGTGATAGGATCTGCCTGGAATCTGGTCGAGTTGACTCGGGAGCTAGAGGGATGTCACATCACAACCGATCGACGACTTGATTCAGCTGTATATCTGGGCTTAGCTTTGAGGCAAAGGTGATTTTGTGAAGTATTGCAAGCAGGACCGGAATGAAAACCAGTGCCCAGCATTTCCCGATATGGCCACTTTCGGAACAGACCTCGCCCAGATAGGTACAATGTCGGACGTTCATTCTAAGTGAGGATAAAAGGTAGTGTATTTCTAAAGCGGGTAGTGATTTAGATATCCAGCTGCGCAAGAAGAGTTAGGTGTTAAGAACAGTAATTGAACATGTTGATGTGGACTGACTCATGATTTTTATTATCTTACTGAGACATGCTACAAACTGAAACATGACATACTAAGACACAGACTGGTAAATATTAAATGTCGAGTAGTCCAATTATTCCCTCAGTTGATCACCCGCTAAGGTGTCATCTGAGCTACTTCGTCCTTTAGAACAACTCGAACCCATGTCAATGTCTAAGGGTTGCATCTGTCCCAGTGGCTCAATCCTCACCTTCTTCACACTCTTCACCTGGCTTCACGTTACAAGACGTGAGCATACCTCCACAAGTACTAGAGCGTGTCTGCCACTTTCTACCTCTCCTATCCGATATTTGGATCATCCAGAGTTGTGACTCCCAAGGATTATGAAGCTCCAACAACGATAGTGACTCTGTATAGCATGTTGCTTGAGCTGGTTAGCCGAAGGAGATGACTGCCACCCTTATCCTTAACTCAGTCCTTCACGACGCACTCATTGACTACCTCATCTTTGCCTGGTCCCTCGCTATCTCCCTGGCCCCTTTGAGAGGGTGTGGAAGCAGCCCGAGTGTCGAACGCCGCGCCCATCTCTTCAACTCTCCTCAGCTTCAATCGACGCATAAGATCGTGTGGTGGTAGAGAAAACGCTTAAACGAGTTGGAGTGGCCTAGCAGAGGGGTCTTGTTTGTACCAATTTGTCGGCGGTCGGCATTCGTGTTGCCTCCTTTTTTGCAACCTGATATGAGGTCTGGATTGTTGCATCCCATTTTCCCTACATCTACCAAAGCACGTTGTGATCATCCGTTATAATTATTTTGATAAAGGCTTGGCAGTGATAAGTACAGAAAATACTAGGTGGTTCCCTTAGAGCTGAAGCAAATTTATCCTGATATACCGAGAGAGCAAAAACTTGGGTAGAGCAACGGGCACGTCCTACTTTCCAGTTCACCTATTCATTTGAACACTCTAAGTGCTTCCACTGAAGACAAGGCACACCTCGGTTTCTTACTCCAACAGATTTCCTACCTCCTTCTCCTTTTTCTCCAGTTCCCTCAACCATTCTTTGTCAATGCATTCTGTCCATTTTCTGCTGAATCTTGAGTTAGAAAAGTCCAGGATTGTTGGGACTTGGGGTGCCTTGATCACCACTCTGCACGGTGGTGAATACACATCTTTCCTGTGCTCAATTGGGACCCAAAACAGTGGCTCATCATCCTGACCCATCACCCATCCATCCCTCGTGCCTTGCATCATAAGCTCAAGTCCATTGGTAGAATGCTGGTGCTCAGCTGTTAGGTCTGCTATTTCCCATGTTCTCAGACCAATGTCGTCGGAATAGTATGCCAGCGCTGTTCCATCCTGTATAAACACCGTGTTTGCATTTTCTTGACCCAAAATCTGACCATACAGATGACTGTTATAGGCATCAAAGAGGCATATTGCGTTCTCGTGTCTGAACCTAAGAGCAACTAGTCTGTCTCCAAGGGGATGGTCAATCAGAGAAGGTGATAAGGCAATTCCATACACCTCGGACGTTGGAAACTTGGAAACGAGTTGGCGAGTTCGTGTGTCCCACACTCGGACGTGGGAATCTTCGTCAGACCAATATGCAAGGAGTTTCCCGTCGGGTGAGTAGGCAGGGTAGGAATCCCAAGGAATATGCACTTGATCGTCAAAGTGGACAGGATCAAACTGGGCAGCATCGTGATTCCATGAATAAGTTGTGGCAGAGGAAGATGAAGAGAAAGGAACGATAACGACGGTCAAGCCATCGGGTGCCAGGAATGGGTTAGAGTTTCTGTACACCTTCAAGTCTAAAGAATAGGTGCATTTGAAACCTGTGAGATCCTGCCGTTGCCAAACTTGTAGTAATCCTGAGTCATCACCAAAGACGGCGCATATAACTAAGTCGTTACATGTTTGGAAGGTGACATGCCAAAACCGAACATCTTTTCTCGGCCAGGGATCAAATGAGACGCGCTTCTCTGGATGCATTATATCGCATATTGTGACGAGAGATTTAGACGAAAACGCTGTCTGGTTGTCATCTGGGGAGAATGTAATATCCATGTGATCTTTGTACTCGACATCTGTGCGTGCTAGGACTCCCCAAGTATTTGTATCCAAAAATTCGACGTTGTAAGATGGCAACAATACTGTAGCCGCCACATTTCCAGAGGGTGAGATTGTGATGACTTGTCGCATGTCAGTGTCATCTTGAGTGTCTGTAGTGTCAGCCCCACTTCCCGTCGAATCCTCGAGGTCCACGTTCCACATCCTCACACTTCCACTCTCGTGTCTAACTAAAAGCCTGTGGCCATCGCGTGATGGATAGATACTTGTTATAATTGAATTGGCTAGAGACTTTGTCTGCCAGATCCGTTCTGAGCCGGTCATAGACATATTCCACATCTCCGCTGTGTAAAGTCGTTGGATAAATAGGTAATCAGTGAGAGGTAAATGAACAACATGTGGCTTGTAGTTGAAATCATGGCTGAAGGATACCATCTCTTGTGTGTCCAATCTCCAAAGGTAAATATCACGATGTTTCTCCCTAAAATCGGCCATCAAAGTGTCGCTGGTTGGAGAAAAGCGGAGTAATGATAATTTTCCATGAGGATATGGGAATCGTTGGGGATCCTTGCCATCTTGCAAAGTCCATAATTCAATGACATCCTCAGACCTTCGTCCTATGGCCAGAAAACGCCCATCAGGGGAAAATCGGGTGACAGCAACGTCATTCACCTCCAACAGCCTGTTGGGTATCAGTGCACCGTTGCTGGAATCCCAGAGCTTGACTAGAAGACGGGTTGAGCCTTCAACCTTTGAGCTATGTAAGTTTTCATCTTCATCTACCCAATATGTGGAAGCAATTCTTCCATCATGAAGAATGAAGGTGAAATCATACCCCGTGATTTGAAATTTCTCCTCACCCATCTCAATGTCCCAGACTACTGCAGTGGAGAGAAATTCGAGTAGAATACATTTCCCATCTGGACTGAAGCATGCATTATATACCTCCCCATAAGTAGACAGCTCAAATGGGCCTGAAATGCAATGACCAGTTTCGGAGTCGCAGACATACATAGTTTGGGGTGATATCGAAGCAAAGGTGCTTTTATCCACCGAGAAGACCATATGCCTCACACGATCCTTGTGGTGCTCTGCAGTGAATACCACTGGGGACCAGTGACTGGGTTTCCCTTGAGTGACTGTAAGAGTGTTGGGAACCCTTGGACAGAAATTTCTGGCAACAAGAGATTCCTCAGGTGCGAAGGGCAGTGCTGAGATGTAAACATGAGGGGCGCGCTGAGAGATTGGAATAAAGAATGTAGAAACAAATCGGACAGCATCGTGGATAAACAATGTCAGTTCATTATCAGGGTTGAGGGACTGGCCGGCCAACATCAGATGTATCACAAAGAAATGACCTGGGGACATACCTTCCATGTTGCAGCCCTTCTGAGCATCAAATATGCCTCATGGACATTACCTGTCAGGCTCATGACCTCCAACCAGAATAGTAGCTTCTCATACATCACAAATTGCACTGCCTTCATCATCTTCTTGTCAGATGGAGCCTGAGTAACATGGTCTACCCAGAACAGAGATGAATAGGAAATGAGAGGAGAGACGGTAGACTTGACATCAATATCCACATTCTTGATGCTTGAAGAGTCCAAGTTACCCATATTGAAGCGCAGTTCCGATGACACCATAGCCTTCAAACACAGAAGGGCAAGCTGACGTTCATGAAGTTCACGATCCCAGATCCCAGAGAGCTCGTGTAGCTTTTGCCGAAAGTAGTGAGAGAGAAGAAAATCCTCAAATGACCGATGGTGGAAATGAAGGACAGGACCAGAGTCAAGGACGGACATGAGACCTCTTTTGATCAATCGCAGAATATCTGAGTCACCGATCCTGACTCCAGGAAGCATTAGAAGCACATCGTCGCTGAGTAGCTGCTTGGCAAAAATCATTGCGCCCATGACAGAAACGATTCCCTGGATCTCTTCTTCGCAAATATGTCCAAATGCTGCTTCAACGACAGTGAGGTACACCGAGTACAACTCATCTAGCCCCTCTGTGTTGTCTCCCTGCTTCTTTGACTCTAGAATGCCAAGCCGTACCCTGGGATCCACTTCGAGGAAGTCAGCAACAGTTGTTGCCCAGATAAAAATGCCTGCAGCGCGAGGGACCAGACGATCAAGAGCCCCTTTGACCCATGCATCTCCCTCCCCCATTGAATCAAGTCGCGACTTGAGGAATATGTGGATGTCATGGGAGGTAGGATCTCCTGGCTTGACATTGTTGCCAGAAGGAATATCAATACGGAAGCTCATGGATTCAGGAAACATTCGCTGGATAAATTCATCATGCCGACTGGTAATGACCAGCTTAAACCTCTTCAAGTGATCAATGCGTATCCAACGATTGAGCGTGCGTAGAAGACCTTTGTGATCGTCCTTTCCAGATGAGTCATGTCTAAGACCACCACACTCATCCAGTGCATCAATCACAATCACTGGAAGCTCCCCACGCGGTACACTATTGAGCATGAATAACGGCATCTCAATCAGGCATTTGAATCTACCATCGATGTTGGATGGATCAGGCATCTTATCGTTTTTGACTATGTCCAGAATGTGTTGGCGTACAGAAGGGTACAGGCGAGCAAGGCCAAGGGCAACGACACGCCAGAGCGCATCTGTAGTGATGGTGGTGGATTTTGTGCGGTCAAAACGGAATAATATCACATGGCGATCTTGTTCCTGTAGCCGAGCAGCGATACTAGCTGCCAATGCAGATTTGCCGACGCCAGGAGATCCTCTGATCCAAATCACATTGTGGCCATCGACGTTCTGGATTTTGTTTTCAATCTCTTGTAGAACGGATCTACGGATGCCTTCCATACACGGTTTGCGTAGGAAGAGCCTATTCTCCCCAAGGACATGAACCAAGTTGTCCAGCTCCTTCTGTTCAGCAACTACTTTTGCATTTGCTGGTGCGAAATTAGACACAATGAAGATTACCAAACAGCAAACATAGATAACACACCTTGAAGACTATCAACACCGACTTGAGTGGCATGGGCAGTTTCTGGTATATAGATGACGTGTTACTAGAGCCGATTAGGAATCGAAGACGACCCACCTTGAGCATTTGCAATGTCGGTCCGTATGTCTTTCACCGCAGTAGCTGATACCACGAATCAGATGATTTAGACATTGAATGTCAGACACGAAGATCAGACCTTGCTCAGCCCGTATCTCTATCAGAAGATCCCAGTCGAAGTTTTGCGTGAAAGCATCTAGCTTCTTCTGTAATCCACTCGCTTCGTCCTTTTGAGCAACAACAAGGATGTGCTTCACTGGACGTTACATTCAGTGAAGAATACGTCTCGGGCGAACTGACACATACCTATCCAATTTTCGAGCCAAGTCTGAATGTAATTTATTACTTCTTCCATCATATTGGGAAATTCATTGATGGTGCCGCGCAGTGCGTCTGATTGCAGGACTTCCTTGAGCCTGTTGAGTTGCCCAGCTAGGACAATCATACTCTCTACAAGGTTTTTCATTGCTTCATGAGATTCTTCTTGAGTTTCAAAGTGCTGGAAGCTCGATAAGTCACAATATTAGTGGTGAAAGAAGTAATTTTGGCCCACTTGATAGACAATTTCAACGCAAGTGAACAGTTTTGATGCTATAGAATTCAACTGGTTCGAGTCAGGCAGCAGGCATGCGTATTGACTAATAATGATTTACTCCACTCAAAGGCTTTCCTAGCTCCATGATTATCCCAACAGCATCTCTTGCAGGGCCGAGACGATGCAAAATAGACTGAAACCTGTTCAGATCCTCCATCATGCCTTTAATTTGTGCAACCAAGGCACTAAATTGGCAGTCATGGGCCTACGACGTGACTTGAGTCGATGTTCTACATATTGCAAAAAGATAGCGTACCTCAGCGACAATCCAGAGTTGCAATCCTGGAATTCCATTGGGGAATTCCACTTTGAAATTTGCTGAATAACCCTGAGCAGACTGAGAGCAATTGAGACAAAGATCAACCTACATTTGGTCCCTTCCTGTGTTTGAGATACCAGGTGATCCCATAGATCGTTGAACTTAATGCTGACTCGACACAAAGGATCATCTGAAATGCGCCCAAAACTGAAGATTTTCTGTCGCAGAGGATGCTTTCTGTGTATCTCAATATCCAGATCACTTTCTTGTTTGAGAATACTGTACCACATGAATGTTGAGCACTGCCTAGACATGAGACGTTCAACTCACTATTTTCTTGTCAACTTGAGTTGTTGATTTCCCTCAATACTCTTCTTGAGTTTCCCTTCAGTATCTTGGAGATGGCTGGTGCCATCCACTTTGTCAGAGTGCTTAACAATCAATGATTGTGGCAATTTATGATCGAGCTTCCCGATAAATTCTAGATGCAGCTCAGCCTACTGATTGGTTGAGCCGATAAGACAGGGTAGCACTCACCAACAATTCGGATAGTTGGTTTCACAGTAGCGGTTTCATGTGAGTGTGCCATTGATTGGATTTTTGGGTGGAATGGGTGGAAAGAGCGGGAAACAACGTTGCGAATGGATGCTGTTATGGACAAGGCTGTAGAACCATCGAAACAGCTGCCTCGCCAAATCCAGTGGGTGGAAATTTGATCATCAGTGTCCAGAAGCATGGCAAAGCTGTGAGTGTGGGAACTGTACCAGATGGCAGTTATTATCACTCGATAGTCAATTCCTTTACTCGTTGATCAGTTTTCCAACAAAAAACAAAGCAACCTACCTTGATATTCTCTTCCAGAACAAATTAGGCGAGTCCATATGGTATGCCCAAAATCCGAATCCGGTACCGAACTCTTCGTATTGGACCGAGATTTCCTGAATGAATGTTCTCGCAGGACACTGCGAATGGGGCGCAACACCACTTGATCGACTGCCCTCTTGATGTCACAGCACTAGCTGATTTCTGAAGTCATCAGGATTCATAAAAGTGCACAGTTCGAGCTTACATTGCTCCCATACGCAGGCTCCACCTTGAAATCCTTCGGGAGATTTTCAAACATTGTCCTATAGCTCTCACAATGCCTCTCAACGAGCCACCCGTTGGAAGAAGTTGACTACTGGATTCGACATGGTGTTATTCGGATCTTGAGCTTGGTCAAGGCCTGAAATGATTGTACATTGAACAGTGGAGATACAATGGATACCTCAAGGTCAGCTCCCGTATGACGATCTTGTCCCAGTGTTCTTGTTGGAAAAGCTGACTTCTGGTAGAATTAGTTATGTACCCCTGGATCGACACAGGTGTCATTCAATCTTTTCGGATAAGGACGACAACGAAGAAAAAGATACGAGGAGAGATGACTCCTCCTCCTTTGATAACAGCAAATCTCTCGTTCACTCTAACTCGACAACGACCACGGTCCGACAACGAAACCCCGATTTTTCCCTCCAGCAACTTCAAAACAAATTGTAGTTGTCCATTTCACAGGATCTATGTGTTCTCCGATACTGCCATGCCTGTGAAAATTTCACAAAATGTGTACTCCGCCATTACAAACAACCAGGTCAGTCTATCACCAAAACAAAGCCAGCATCGTGTTCGTGTGGGGTCAAAAGAACAAGAAAGGAGTGAGGGAGTCGAAAAATTGGAAATGATGTGAAAAAGAAAAAAAAAATCAGTTGTTGCGATTCAAGAATGGTTCTACCTACTACCACTTCTGTGTTTCAATCATCTTTACAACAAGTCATCTGTTTTTCCACAAAAGACTTTTCATTATTGGTTGAAACAACCGATCTAGGTCAAGGAAAGTTTCTTATCAATCATTTCAAATTTCGTCATAGTTCACCACAAAAATGAAAGCAAGGAAACACATGGCCAACAAAAACTTCAAGGCCGAGAGATTCTACTCCACAAACACCCACTTTGCAAAAAAAAGTCATTCACAACCGGCTTCCAACCCATACAACACCCCTTCTCTCAAACACATCCTGATCATCACCACCCTCGCTCCTATCCCACTCATCATCATCACCATTGACATCATTACCACCTCTTCCTCTCCCAGACGGTCCTCGTTTCCTTCCACCACCCATCTTTTCCATCCCTCAACCACCTCCTTCCCAAACACTTCTTCCAACGCCTCTCCTACATTCCTCACAAATGCAAACTTAATTTCGGTCTTGATTTCTTTTGGAAAATCGTGTTCGACATCTTTACTGAATATGGAAGAAGCACTTTTTTTCTCTTTGATACCTCCCACAGGAGTGACTTTGCCTCGAAGCGTTATCTATCAAATCCAACCGGTTATATTTAAACGAGGAAGCGAGTGCAGATATACGCCTACCTCACTTGTCATAGCTATATTCGTAGGAACGCACGATCCTGTCAATAATGACACCAAAACACAGACCATGGCTATACCCTCACTCGGCCCGTCCTTTTTCTGCGCTCCAGCAGGAAGGTGCAAGTGTACATCTACCCCTGTCCTCCGTTTGTATCCAAATCACTCTCAATGCCATGATCGTCTTTCTCACCCTCCACGCTTGTACGCCCACCATTGACAAAAACTCTCAAAGGATCCCCATCCTTTCCTCCACCAACCCCAACTCCCAGGCATGTCTCTTCACCCAGCTCAACGCCAGCTCTCCACTTTCTTTAATTACTTCACCTAAACTCCCAGTCAATTTCAACTTTCCGCTGCCATCAGGTAAAAGTATCGTTTCGACAGGCAGTATTCTTCCTTCGCCTTGACCCATCACAATGAGACCGTAAACTATGCCTGGATGTTGATCTGAATCACGGTCGGATGAATCGGAAGTATCTGATGAGAAACGAGGAAGACCGAGTATGGTTTCTAGATCAGAGGGGCGGACAATTGGATTGTAGAGCACGGTTGTTGACGATGCTGACAATGATTCCAATTCTTCTGATGAAGGAACATATCTAACTTTCTTATCGCTCTCAAGCTTCTCCACCCATTCGGCCCACTGCACAGCTTTGAACCTCGCAACACCTGCAATAATCCTCTCCAAACTCCTCACCCCAGCCTCTCTTGTCCACCCTGTAACAATCTCTCTTGGTGTTTCCTCGCTCATCTCCACATATTGCTTCTTTAATCCATTTATCCCAATCTGCTTAGGTACCAAAAACCTGTTTGCGATCGCCACTTTTTCATCGAACCTATATCCCGCTAGATGCACTATTTCACATCGATCGAGTAGTGGCGAGGATATAGTGTCGAGTGAATTGGCAGTACAGATAGATGAATTTTGAGATAGATCAATTGGAACATTGATTGAAGCTCCAATTTTGTTCGAGATCCAAGACGTCTAGAAGCGCAGCGGAAGGATCTCCATGGAAATTGCTTTGTCCAATTTTGTCAACTTCATTGCGAGGAATGACAGGGTCAACACATGAGGCTTTACGGAGCGCTTGAACAATAAGTCCGGGGTCAGATGCAACGTAAGTACGTACATATGTGACCACGTATTTCGGCGTCGTCACGGACACCACCAAGAGATATACATTGGAATGGTCGACCGAGAGCATGAGTATGCTTTGACCAAGTGAAGTTTTCCTCGTGCCTGGTGGCCCAACGAAAAGAAGTATTGAGCCCTTGGTGGATGATGAGCGAGGTTTAGAAAGGGGGGAGGTGGCGGAGGATTTGTTAAAGGGATGGGTACATCACTGGAAGGTGAAGCCGGTGGTTTCTGCTTCAATAGGGGGCACGGTTTCGGTTTTTTTTAGCAGGTTCTTCGGCTACTGCAGTGATAGCTGCTGCTTCCCGTGCTTCCTTGTCCGCATTGAGTTCTTTCAGAAATGTATTCAGCGAGTCGTTTCTTGATTTTTTTCAAGACCGAAGTGATCGGCATCAAGTTGCGTTCGGGCTGTTGTGAGGAACATTTTGTCGCGAGTAACAGAAGAGGGAGTAGAGACTGATGACGTTGACGAGTTGGGCCATAGAATTGAGGTTAGCCCTCAAGCTGCATAGTGTATCTAAGTGGAGTCATAAATGAAAAAGGACGAGAGGGCGTACATAGCTCATTTTTAACGCTCCCTTGGGGAGTCCTCTTGAGCCTTCTCCACTCCTTCATGCCCACCTTCCTCTCCTCGGTGCCAGATTGTATAGTCTCGATCTTCTTCAGGTCGGCCGAATCATCTACCTTATGCTGGTCATCGTCATCCAGCTCGCTCATGGCACTATTGTTGGCGGAGCTAGATGTATTTGAGTCACTGACACCTCTTTGGACTGCCGACAATTTGTGTTGAATAGCTAGAATCGGAGAGAGGAGGATTGTGGGGTGGGGTGAAGGGGTTTTATACGGGCAAGGCCATGTAAAGAGATCAGATCTGGCCTCGCGTGGGAATTTCCGTTCACAGGATTTTGTTTGGGTCTCCATTATAACACACCTGGAGAGAAAATTTGCCTTTGAAAGTCGTCTTCCAAACATGTATCGACCTGGCTCAGGATTACTCCAAGTCTGGCATCACCTATTCTTTGGATTTCGTTAGGGCTTGACATCTTTGATCTCATGTCTTACCCGTCCATAATTTATTCATGGAACCATGATACTGCCCAGTTTGATTCCTGTCCACTTTGATGATCAAGCGCATATTCGTCGGATATCTGAGTACTCTCCCGACGGGAAACTCCTCGCATCTTGGTCTGACTATCACTCCGATAGCTCCTCTGCATCTCCAGGCGCTCAACTACGCTATGCCTAATCAACTATTCAGAATTCTGAGAGATTCAAGGCGTGTCCCCTTTCATACGGCTTGTCGACCCTGTCGCATGTATCGCTACTCTAATGGATTCTTACACCACTGAATGCAGGCTCGCAAAGTCCTATCCTCAAATCCTCGATACCAGATAACCCTAGTTGCAATGCTGACGAATTTATTGCCGATTTCCGCCTGATCATTGTAACAACAAAAAGTTGTACAATGCTGATCACCAAATTACAGTTACGGTGAAGCGTGTCAAGACAATCATGAAACAAATGCCT
>Ga0157360_1000487_pt1 | contig 14906 bp, 10 predicted proteins | sample AttlaeALBM1_FD_111483 | JGI IMG/M metagenome (GOLD analysis project Ga0157360, IMG submission 111483) | Fungus gardens microbial communities from leaf cutter ant in Ribeirão Preto, State of São Paulo, Brazil - Atta laevigata ALBM1 | ecosystem: Host-associated > Fungi > Mycelium > Unclassified ... | reverse complement strand
GCGACAGACGCTATAACTTCTGATGTCAATGTAAGCTCCTGTCCTTTTGATAGAAAAAGTAATGAGAGATTCAGAGAGCATTACTAGTCCATTCCAAGTGTTTCGGAACAAGATGGCCAAGATATCCTGAATACGGTTAAAGCCCTTCAGCCAACTGTCGAATCTGCCCTTACCGATATTGCGGCCAAGCAAGGTGCTCTTGCTGCACTCCCCGTCGGAGGCGTCACTAGTCTTGTTCTGCTGGATCTGCAAAATATTTGTGCCAGTATAACTACTCTTGGAGATGCGCTTCTTGCAAAGAGTCCTGTACGTTACAATTCCATGACTCTATCTATGTCTTGTTCTCAACGATATCCCCTTAGAGTGATTTAATAGCCCCAGGCCAGGCTATCCTTGATGCGATTGACAGTGCATGCCAGACAGCTATCGCGGCATTTTCCCAGTAGTCATACATGAATTGCTATACAAATTGTGCGTGTAGTTGATGTGTTGATCTAAACCTATGTCACGATGTGTACCAATGAGAGACGGTTTAGACCCAGCGGCTAAGAACTTCGTTCATTCTTACTGTATGGAACATTCTGTTTCATGACAATTCCAACAAGCACAGGTAGTGTTGTGCAGAACAAATCATGTAGGGTTATTCGTTACAGAGTCTCTTCAAGTTGACTTTTGCACTGCTGAAACTGACACAAAATGGTTAGCATGTCTGCTAATACTCTACCTGTTACCTGACACATTGTTGCCTCCCATGTGAGTTTTGAATTATCAATATCCAACTTTTCCTCAGGAGAGAGCACTAACAGTTCAACCACTCAATATATTGATAATTGAACTCTATTGACTGTAGTTTATTGGAACAGACATTTGTAGGTGTTTCTGTAAGGAATACTTCAGTATCTCAAAGTAGTGTGAGAACTAAAGAGTACATGCTGTCAAGTAGTCTTAAGCACTGTGCATGCTAAATAATGTCTAAACATTGTATGTCTCACTTAAAGAAATGTCTTAGCTATCACAAATAGCCACTTACTAATTTGTTCTGGGTTGACTTGGTAATCAAAAAGGTTCAAAAAGCAAAGTTTAGACATTGACAAAAGATATTGTTAAGTCTGAGGTCTAATTCTCAGACAAAGAGTCCTTATATGTAAGAATGTAATGGTCTGTATACTAGGACAGACTATTACATGCTACTACCTATTGTTCTACATATGGTAGTGCTTTTGTACTTAGAAATGCAATAACTTAACTATATGAAGGCTTGTCACAAACTTTATTTGGCCATATCTCTATCAAATCTTCAACAATTCTCAGTCTTAATAGCTACAGAAAGCCCTTAAAAAACCTTTTGATTGATACCAGTCACATCTTGAGGCAATCAGTATTGGTTGAGATATCAGGCAGATCAACAGACAACTACCACAGTACCATTTATTAAATTGCTGATATCTCAGAAACTGCCACAACTCTTCATAATGCTCAGAATAAGTCTAAAACAACCCCAAGGTGATTAATACTAGTGGAGATATGAAGTCCTCAATGTTTGCACATAGACATTGATTAATTACCCATAAATAGTCATCTGCCTTTAATTAGAACAAAGGACAGCCTCCATGTGGTTAAGTTATTGCTATTTTAAGTACAAAGACACTACCATATGTAGAACAATAGGTAGTAGCATATGATAGCCTGTTCCAGTATACAGACTATTACTTTCCTGTATATAAGAACTTATAGTCTGAGGATTAGACCTCAGACTTAACAACATCTTTTGTCACTATCTAAACTTCATTTTTAAGCCCCTTTGAGCTCTAGCATCTATAATCACAAAAAAGTAAGTGACTATTTGTGATAAGGCTGTCCTTTGTTCTATTTAAAGGCAAATAAGTATCTATAGGTAATTAATTAAATTCATGTGCAAACATTGAGGACTTTATATCTTTATTGATATATCACTTCTCTTTCTCTAACCACTACCATCTTCTCCCTTCTAGCCACAATGGCTGTTGGGAAACTACTATACTACCAAACCTCTTACATTAATATCATCATCATTCATCTTCCAATGTTTATCTCTGCCTGTCCTTTGAGATAGGATCTTTTCCTTCTTTATTATGCTAGATACATGAGCACTATGCCACGTGTTCAGCACCTTCAACCTAGTAGAGACTCATCAAGTTGTAAGCCTCTTGGTTCACAAGAAGGTACTTCAAGTAGTTATTTCTGTAAATAGAGTGGACTAGGAGGAGTATGCTAAGCTCTGGAAAGTCTATGATGCCCTTGGCCTCTGGCCCTTTTCCCTATAGGTTATTCTGAAGTCACATATCAAGACACTGATGGTTAATAGCCACTTGAGAGTACCCAGTTTCTCTATGACCTACAAGGAAGAGTTTTAGTACTTGCCCACCTACACCTTGTTAGGGAGGCAATTCTAGGTAAGCTGACCAGGAGAGACTGTGATAGTATAAACTGTCCTTGACCCTTCCACATAAAGCTTTGGCTCATAGTGGAAGTCACCAGTACCTTCCCAAAAGGATCTGACTAGAGTACTGGGGATGATGTCCATGATTTTGTGTGTGATGTAGAAGGGTTATTTGATCAGGACCCAGAATGTGGAGTAGGAGTTGAGTTAGCATAGCAAGTATATGTGTTGGAAGCTAGGTCTCCTTTCTTTTTCTATAATTAGTCTTTTCTTTCTTTTGGTACCTATGCTTCTTTGCTTTATGCTTAGTTAGTATAGGAGATGCATTTACAACATGTATCAAGGGTCTGTAATCTCCTTTTCTCTGTACTACCATAGACTGTCTTTATACCCATGTAATAAATTGCTGATTTTTTTTAAAAAAAAAATCTTTGTTAATATTGATTGTCTTGAGATTGTTTTAAGGTCATTCTGAGAGATATAAAAAGGGCTTCTGCTGACTATAAAAGCAAAGTATAGATTGTGGCAGTTTCCAAGATATTGGTAATTTAATATGTAGTACCATAAAGGTTATCTACTGATTGCCTGATAGCTTAGCCAATATTAATTGCCTTGAAATGTACTTAGTATCAATTGAAAGGTCTTCTCAAGGGCTTTTGGATACTATTAAGACCATAAAAATTGCTGAAGAATTGATGAAGATAGGTCCAAATAAAGTTTGTAATAATAAGATTATGTGATTATGGAAAATAGGCACATAGACCAGCAGACATTTGTATAAATAGCTTCTGAAATCCAACAGGGAACTCTATTGAGTTCTTTCTAAATATTTACCTTTGTAGTGACTTAGCCTGAGATGACTTAGATACCTATCTTATTCAAGTTGACAAGGAGAACTCAATAGAGTTCTTATTAGATTTATGAAGCTACTTATACATAGTACTAGTCCTAACTCTAGCTAGTATCTTACATATTCTAATACAACTAAAAGAAAAGAAAAGAAAAGAAAAAGAAAAAGAAATATTGACTTGGCCAAGTCATGACAATTGGTTTAATGTATGATATCATAGAGATCATCTATTGATTGCCTAATAGCTCAATAAATACTAATTACATTGAAATACTTTGGACACCATTCAAAAGGTCTTCCTAAGAGCTTTTGAGTGGTATTGAGACTATAGACACCAACAAAGTATTAACAAAGATAGGTCCAATGTAGCAACTTAGCCTAGATGACTTAATCACCCTCCAAGTCTAAGTTGATAAGAAGAACTCAATAGAGTTTCTGTTATTTCCTGTACACTACTTATACAACTACTACATGGTCTGTGTACTACTTTCCCACACTTATCATGTGACCTATCATGTGATGTCATGTGACACTGTGACTGTGTGACACTTTCCTACACTCCTTACTTCTCAAACCTTTAATACATTACTACATTGTTATGTTCTTATTCAATAGTATCAATATCTTGTCTATAAACCACTCATTATTAGACCAGGACTAATAGTAATTGTAGTTTCACTTGATGTTCATAATATAACATCAGTTATATTCTCATATAAAAGTAAAAATATATAAGTAACTACAAATGCTTGTAAGTAAATGTATCAACATTTGATAGGGTTATATTCTTATCTCAGATACCAATAGATAGATCAGTAGCTAAGGAAATATGTCACTGAGTAAGCAATTTATACTTCTTATAAAAACTTGAAAATGTAGATTAATGGAAGTATTCAATTGGTATGCATTTATGAGTTATAATGTGGCTTTTGTGAAGGATCAATTGGCTAGAGTCACCACATTGAAGGAATTAATGTTATGGATTTATAATAGAACTATCATTATTATCGACCATAGAATGATAATGAATGGTTGATTCAAGAACTTATGAATAATGATATCATAATAGAGAGAGAGAACAAAATCAACAATGAAAGTTATTTATAACTTTTATACAAACAAGACATTTGGGTTTCAGAACAAAGATATTGGACTTATAGGAAAAACATTGGATAAATCTTGAATAATGCTATAGACAGTTTATTCATAGACTCTTTACTAAAGAAGAATATTTGGACTCAATTTGTCATGACTTGGCAAAATAGCTAAGTTATTCTTTTTCTTTTTCTTTTTCTCTTCTTTTCTTATTTGAACTTACTACATAAGGAAGGAGTATCACATGACAATGTCACATGTCACATGTCAGTGTAATGTCACATGAGAAGTGTAAATAGTTCACAGACCATGTAGTAGTTGTATAAGTAGTATATAGGAATTGAACAAGAACTCTATTAAGTTTTTCTTGTCAATCTGGACTTAGAGTAGGTTAAGTCATCATGGCTAGAGCCTTACACAATTATTTAGAAACACTAACTCAACTTTCAAGACTTAGCAGAGAGCACTTAATCCCACTTCTTATTTGGGTTGACAAGAAGAACTTAATAGAGTTTTCATTCAATTTTGTATATTACTTATACAACTACTATATGGTCTGTGCTATACTTTTCCATGCTTATCATGTGACTTCATCATGTGATGTCACACTGGGGTCTGTGACATGTGACATAGTCATAGTCATGTGATACTTTCCTGTACTTTTTCCTTGTGTAATAAGTCCAAAAGAAAAGAAAAAGAAAAGAAATATAAATAATGACTTAGCCATTTTGCCAAGTCATGACACAACTAGTCACTCTTAGTCATTTTACAATTTGTAGGTGGTAACTACTTGTAAAACTAGGAGATAGTGTAAATAAAGTCCAGAAAGAAAGAGAATAGCAAGTTCTCTCTTTTTGTGGTTCTTATATAAATATCCTTACTTTTGCAACCCCATATTCTCTCTAGTTCTTGAACTCTTGTGCAGAGTGCAACATTAGTCTTGTAGCTCTCACTTTAAATATAACTTCACTGGATACCTTAACTAGACTCTTTGTAGAGGGACATAAAGATATCAAGTATTAACATAGGCTCAAGGTTGAAAAGCATATTCTCCTTGTGATCTAAAGTCTTAACAGTTGAAGTGATCTGCTAGATACAGGGGCCCCCAAAGTATGACCAAGGGTAGGGGTAGCTATCAGTTTACCCTTTATGTTAAGACTCTAGACCTCATAGTTGAATATGCATTTCAACTCAAAGCCTATATCTAATACTTGACATCTTCACACTTCTTGTTAAAGGATTTGGTTAAGGTTTTCAGTGAAGTTATATTGGAGGAGAGATGTCAACAAGACTTTGAGTAGCACCCTTGAGGTTGTCCTAAGACAGGTAAGAGTACCGATCCCTCGAAGTAATAGGAATACAGGGAGAAATACAAAAAGAGAAAACTTGCTATTCCCTTCTCTTTCTGGTTTGTATTTATCACAAATGGTTACTTACTTATTTGTGATTGGTGCTTTAGAATCTTGAAAGGTTCAAAAATGCGAAGTTTAGACAGTGACAAAAGATGTTGTTAAGTCTGAGGTCCAATCCTCAGACTATGAGTCCTTATATACATAATTGTGATGGTCTGTATACTAGAACAGATCATCACATGCTACTACCTATTGTTCTACATATGGTAGTGCCTTTGTACTTAAAATAGTGATAACTTAACCATATGGAGGCTGTTCTTTGTTCTAAGAAAAGGACAGATAACTATTTATAGGTAATTAATGAAGTCTATGTGCAAACATTGAGGCCTTCATATCTCCACTAATATTAATCGCCTTGAGGTTATTCTAGGCTCATTCTGAGCATTATAAAGAAGGCTTCTGCTGAGCCTAGAACCAAAGCATCGATCTTGGCTGTTTCCAAGATATTAGTGATTTAATAAATAGTAACATAGTAGTTACCAGTTGATTTGCTTAATATCTTGGCCATTATTGATCGCCTCGAGACGTGACTGGCATCGATCGAAAGGTCTTTTTAAGGGTTTTAAGCTGGCTTTGAGACTGTGGGAATCGTCAAAGAATTGATGGAGATATAGCCAAATAAAGTTTGTGATAGTATTTATTCTAACTAGGTATTGTGACTATAAGTGACTAGTTTAAGTGACAGTCCAGTGACAGAAGTGATAAGGGTGACAAGTTGAGTCAGTGTTTGATAATGGATTAGTCTGAGGTTGTCCCATTTAGTATGAGTCCAAAGATAGAAGAAGAAGATAGTTGTTAAGGGCAAGCTCGTGAGGAACTTAGACAGTACCCAAGGTAGATGTTCAAGAAGAACTCGATGGAGTTCTTTATTGGATTACTTCTCTACTTATACTATTTTACAAGTGGCTGTACACTAATAGTTCACAATCACATGTCCTTCTAGAATGTTCTATAATCACATGATCTTATCACATGATATGATTACCTAAGTTCCTGTGCTATTTATATCTTGTCTTTGTTATATGACTTGATATTGTGGATTAAGTGTTTGAATATGTGGGAAAATATTTCCTTTTTGGGGTTCTCATAACATGGCCTCCCCTTCAAGGTTCCTTATCCTGAGGAATTCTTCCATCGACTCCAATTTTTGTTCTATCTCTTTTTTCTCTCTCTTTTGTACCTTTTCCTTCCTTATCCATATAGTAATTTTGCCGTAAATTCCCTAGGTAATTCCTGACTGAATTCTTTTTCTTCTTTTTCCTGCTCCTGTCGCCTGAGTTCTTCTGCCTCTTTCCCGTACTCCCTCTCAAACTCTTTTACTAACTCTTTTGCGTTTTTTAAATTTTCCCTGCTTTCCCACGTATCTCCTTCTGCTGTATACCCTTTCCATTATACTAAGAATTTCTCCTTTCCCTACACTACTTGTTTGTTTAAAATTTTCTCTACTTCAAATTCCTCCTCTTTTTCGATGATGACTGGTTTTAGGGGTATTTTTTTCTGTCTCTCTGTCTGTGGTTTATAAAGCCATACTCTACTTACGTTAACTACAGGATGTATCTTAATAGATTTAGGTAACTCTAATTCTATTGCATTACTGGAGACAATCTCTTTGACTTTATAGGGGCCCATAAAATGTTCTGTCAACTTCTCTAATCTCCTTCCCTTCATCTGCCATTTCAAGTCCTTCATACTTAATAGTACTAAGTCTCCTACTCTGTATTCCTCCCCCTTCTCTCGTTTTTTGTCTACAAACTTCTTCATTTCTTCTTGTGCTTTTCCTAGCACTGCCTTTGCTTTCTCCTAAATCTTCTTTATCTTTTCCACAAATTTTCCTGCTGCTTCATACTTCCCCTTCCTTCTTCCCTCGAATCCCATCCTTGGGTTTTGGCCATAATTTACTTTGAATAGCAAGGTTTTTGTAGCCGCATGGATTTTGTTGTTGTATACAAACTCTACTGTTCCCAGCCAATCTGGCCATTGTTCTTGTCTATGATCAATGAAGACTCTTAGGTATTGTTCCAACTCCTAGTTCACTCTTTCCATCTATTTGTCTGTCTGAGGGTGATAGGCCATAGAGAGCTTCATTTGAATACCTAGCAGGTTGTTTAACTCCTTTATCATTCCTGCCGCAAACTACACCTCTTTATCTGATATAATGCTTTCTGGGAGCCCATGCAACTTCCATATATGATCTCAAAATAATTTCACAAGACCTTCTGCCAACATTTTTTCTGTAGTTGCTACAAAATATGCCATTTTGCTAAAGTAGTCGCATACTACTAAGATCGTGTCATATCCCTGAGCTAGCAGTAGTTTTGTGATGAAGTCTGCTGAAATGTAACTCCATGGTTTCTCTAGGATTGTATTAGGCATCAGCTTTCCTGCTGGTGCTTCACTTTGGTTCTTGTACCTTTGACAAGCATCGCATCCATCTATATATCTCCCTACTTCCTTTGTTACTCCTGGCCACCAATAGTTTCTGGTGACCAATTTGGTCGTCTTCCATCTTCCTCTATGCTCTTCTACTGGGGTGTTATAATGCAACCATATTACTTCCCCTCTGAGTTCCCCTTCTGGCATATATATCCTTCCTTCCTTCAGTACTACTCCATCCTCTATTTTCCACTCTTCGTCTCTTAGTGTTTTTACTTCTGCCTTTTTTAGCTCTTTCACCACTTTTACCACTCTTTTGTCTCTCTTCTGTGCCCTTTTTATTCTTTCCCTCAAGTTTTCTTCCTCTACTAACATTTCCACTCCTCTAATTCATTTAGGTTTTATCAATGTTCAGTCCTTGTTATCCCTCTTTATCCCTTCCTGCCAATCTGGTCTCTTACTTAGTCCGTTTGCCTTCCCTATACTTTTCCCTGGAATATGTTTTAGAGTAAAGTTGAATCTTAAGAGGTATAATGCCTATCTCGCTTGTCTACGGTTCAGCTTTTGGCTCATCATAAAATACTGGAGGTTTTTGTGGTCTGTCCAGATTTCAAATTCCAGTTTTGCTCCCTCCAGATAGTGCCTCCATACCTCAAGACACTTGATGACTGCCAACATCTCTTTATCATGGATTTCATAGTTTTGCTCTGTAGCATTTAACGATTTAGAGATAAAGGCCACTGGCCTCCACTTGCCATCTTCGCATTTTGTCAACAGCACCCCCCCTGTTGCATAATCCTTAGCATCCGCCTCTACTCTCATCTCTCTATCAATGTCTAGGATCGCTAGGATAGGTTCTGTTGTGAACACTTTCTAGAGTTTCCCAAATGTCTCTTCTTGTTCCTTTTCTCACTTCCATTTCTACTCCTTCCTAACCAACACATGGAGTAGTACAGCTATTTTGGCGAAGTTTTTTATGAACCTTCTGTAGTAGTTAGCTAATCCTAAGAACTTTTGCACCTCCTTGACATTTTTGGGTGTCGGCCAGTTTAGCACTTCTTCCACTTTCTCTTTCTGCATCTTGACTCCTTTTAGACCAATTATTACTCCCAGAAATTCTACTTCCCTTACTTTCCATCTATACTTTTCTGGTTTCACAAACAGATCGTTCTCCTCTAGTCTTCTTAGCACTTCTTCTACCAACTCGTCATGCCCTTCTTCTGTATCGGTGGCTACCAAGATGTCATCAATGAAGGTGGTGGTATCTCCTTGGTTTATGAGATCCTGAAATAAGTTGTTCATCATTGTTTGAAAAGTAGCGGAAGAGTTTATTAACCCAAAGTACATGACTATGGGTCTGTAGGCTCCAATATGTGTTGTGAACACTGCTTTCCATTTGTCTCCTTCCTTTATTCTGACATTGTTATAGCCTCATCTTAGGTCTAGCTTCGTAAACACCTTCCTCTTTCCAACCCCATCCAGTATATCTGCTATTAGAGAGAGTGGGTACCCATTCTTTATTGTCCACTGGTTTATATGACTATAGTCTTGCACCATTCTTTACGTTCTATCCTTTTTTGCTACAAAGTGTACTGGTAATGTTTGGGGCGACTTAGAGGGTTGGATATACCCTTTTCTTAGTTGATCCTCTACAAATGCCTACACTTCCTTCCTTTCCTCTCTTGACAATGAATACACCTTTCCTTTCTTCGGTATAAACCCTTCCTTCAACTCAATTGCATGGTCCCAGGCCTTTCATACTGGCATTCTTTCTGACTCCTTCCCGAATACTCTCTTCCATTTCCAGAATCTTTTTGGCACCAACTTCTTTAGAATCTCCTCATCTTCATCCCTTTTTACTCTTTTTACTTCTTTCTCCTTCCCTTCCTCTTGCTTTCTTTTTCCACAAATAGGTGGATACCTTGTCATTTTTACTTCTCCCTTTTCCCAATCTATTTCAGGGTTATGGGCTGCTAATCACAGCATTCCTAATATAACCTCTGTCTTCCCTAGATTACATACATCCATTCTGACTCTTTCTACATGTCCTTTGAAGAACATGTTGCACTCTACCTGGTGTGTTATTACCCCTCCCACGTTTACTGTTCCATCTACATTTTTGACTAATAGGGGGTTCTTCATCCTCTCCATTTTGAACCCCTTTTCTTTTGCAAAGGTAGTATCCATGAACAGACCTGTTACCCTGCTATCTAACAGTGCTTTTACTGCCACCCCTTTATGGCTTTCTAACTTCTCTAGTCCTATTTTCATCCACACTTCTCTTAGTGGCTGTAATGTGCACCACATATCTTTTTCTCCCTCAGTGTTTTTGGAAAAATTTAATTTATTGCCCAGGTTTTCTGGGTGTAGTACACTGTATTTATTGTTGGAGGCCAGTCGGGAGCTCACTGTTCTCCATTTTCTTTTGCCGACTCTTGTGGTGTCTCCACTACTCTTGCTTTATTTCTCTCCCAATAGTTTCAGGCCATATGGCCAAACTTTCCACAATGATAACATGTTCTATCTCCTCCTCTTCCTTTATCAACGTCCATTGTGTTTGGGTCTCTCTGTGGACCTGATTGGTTTTCTCCTTTGTTCAACGAATTTTCTCCCCTATTTTCCACACTTGTATATTGGGCTCTTGCCCTCTAGGTTATTTGTTCCCCTCTTCCTCCATACAATCCTCCTTCATAACCTCCCCTTTGCTGTATATTTCCCCCTGGGCATGCCACGTTCCTCCCCAATATCCTCTCCTCTGCCCTGCTTTGCCTTTGATTCCTATCTAACCTCACTGCTCTTTCTTGCCACTCTTCTATGGTGGATGGTAGTTCTTCTGCCTCTACTAATTTTCTTCTAATGGCCCCATTGAGGCCCCTCTTGAACTCTTTAATGAGGGGTTGGCCCTCATAGCTGCTCCCCCTGGCAACCTTCTTGAATTCTTGGATGTACTCGTCACATGTCCTTTCTCCCTACTCTATCGTCCTCAGTTGCTCAATCTTTCTCTCCTCCTCTGATGTTTCCCCAAAATCATTTCTAATTTTTGAAAACAACTGCTCAGCTGTTTTTACCTCCAACTCCCCCTTTGCCAACTTGTCTAACAAGTTGTTCTTCCATGCTTCTGCCACTCCTCCTTGTATGTACGATAATACCCAGGCCACCTGGGTCATCGCCGTCTTCTCCGTCATCTTCATTCTAATATATATGTAAGCCACATTAATAAATGCGCTCACCTTCTCCATCTTTCCACTAAAGACTTGAGGTTTTGTGATCTCTACTCTGCTCCCCTGTTGTTGGAGGAGCATGGTGTTGACCTACTGCTGCAGGGTGGCGATCATTGCGAGGAGTTGCTCCTTGTGGGTTGGTGGTGGCTGGTGGGGGGCAGGCATCTAAGAGGGTTCCCCCTGTTGTTGTGGTTGTTGCTGTTGCCGCGACATATCATGGGGTGGCAGTGGTAGTGATGGTGAATTGAAAGGGGATGTCAATTTGTATTCAGATGATTCCTGATCTAGAGTGACTTCAGGCTACATCTAACAGGGAGCACAATCTTCTCCTGTCTAGACTTCTACTGTCTTACTGACTACTGCCCTAATCAAGAGTAAACAATTGCCTCTAAGAAGGGAACTCCTAAGCTAAGCAGCCTTCTAAAAGTAACCACCGATCTCCTGTGTGTACTACTCACAATGGAGCACAGCACGGAGCTTATACAGAGAAAAGATAAAGAACAACATCTGATTGCAAGGTCAGGACTTGAACAGTACACTCAGACTTAGTGCCCAGTCTTCTCCCTCAGTCTCTCCTGACTGAGAAGTCTCCTTTACAGCTAGGGCCTGCTATCCAAGAGGCTTGTGAGCACTGTGCTTGCTAGCAAGGGAGATTTAGAGTAAGTGTAGTGGGGGTACTAGCTTATAGCGCTGGTATTAAGCCAACTGCGTGTTAAGCAAGTATGAGCAGGGATCAAGATGATCAGTGCTCGGAAGTGATATCAAGTTCTTATGTTAAGGGCAAGCTTGTGAGGAACTTAGACAGTACCCAAGGTGGATGTTCAAGAAGAACTTGATGGAGTCCTTCATTGGATTACTTCTCTACTTATACTATTTTACAAGTGGCTGTACACTAATAGTTCATGATCACATGTCCTTCCAGAATGTTCTACAATTATATGATCTTGTCACGTAATATGATTACCTAAGTTCCTATGCTATTTATATCTTGTCTTCGTTGTATGACTTGATATTGTGGATTAAGTGTTTGAATGCATGGGAAATTATTTCCTTTTTGGGGCTCTCATAACAATAGTCTGAGATTTCTCTGAAGAGTCCTGTCCATTCTGAAAGTCCATTGTCTCTTAGAGTCCTCAGACATTTGATGCATCACTGCATAGTAATGTCCTCATCTAACATTGCCAACATCTTGTCTACTAGCCACTCATTATTAGACCATGGCTAATAATAATTATAGTCCCATTCAATGTTCATAACACTTTATCTAATAGAAAAGATAGAGTTTACTCTTAGGTAGAGCATACCCCCAGAGACAAGGGTAAATAAAGATCTCTTTTATTGTGATCAATAGTGATTAGCTACTAATATAGTATCCAGAATACAATTAAAGTTTATTGGTTGTAAAATAACAGCTCGACAAGGGAGCAAACACCTCATCTGGGTTGGACATAGATGCAGAGCCAGTCCTTTGAATAAAATCAATACCAAATCTCTTCATTATTGCAATCACCATATCAATATAGGGCTGTGAGATAACTTGGCTCCTGTAAGCTCTAACATCCCATGTTTTGCAGCAAAGGGAGCACAGAGGAGGATAGAAGATACATATTGGCTGGAAACACTGGCAGGGAGTTAGACGGTACCACCCTTCAGACCTCCAGGGGTAATTGCCAGAGGTAGGCACCCATCAGTTTCTAAATAATCAATATTGCTTGCCATTGGCCCTCAATGCAGTAACAAGAAGGATGCTGTTTCATGCGAGCATTGCCGGTGATAACAGTAACACCAGCACTGTCCTCAGGTAAAGTCTGGACAAGAGTGCAAACAGTGGCGAGAAAGCGAGTAGCAATTCCAGCATTGTCAAGATAAATCTCTTTACCTTTAGGAGGTACGGCGAGGAAAACCAGGGTATCACCATTATCTTCCCATGAAAATTTAGCGTCCTCCCCTGAAGCGTCAGAATAAGTACCTTGACAATCAGCTTGAGAGCAGACGTCATAACCTGGATATCATCGGTATGCAATAGATTTTCCGATTGCGGCAAGCACCAAAGCACGGTTGGAAATGTTCTCGGAGCCTGATGTCGACGAAGGGACACCTGGTATTACTTTTGCTGCCTCGTAGAGCGTCTTCGCGATGAGCTCGTCTTTGGTTACAGTCGCCTTTGGCTCATGGGTTGCACCAGTTCTCGATTAGATAACAGTCTTTATAACAGTCTTTTTGTTTGTCCCACTGTTTTTCTTATCAATCAAGGAGATGATCAACGGTCAAAAGGCGTGCAGCAGTGGATACAGTGGAAGGAGAAGTCGTGATGGCGAGATTGTGTAAATGGAGTGGGTGTCAAACTTCAGATGGGCAGAAAGATCAGTGGAGATCTGTCGCGTGGCCTGACTTGATGATGGAGGGTGGAAGAAGAAGAAACAAGATGGAAGACAAGATGGCGGATGGGGGGCTGCGCAAAAGAACGTGGTGAGAGTGACGGGAGAAAGATGTGCTTCACGTTGCGACTCTCCTTCCTTAGCCAAGCCTGAGTTGTCGGTAACTGTTGACGCCCAAATCCACCTGACTGCGTTAAAGAAATCTAAGGACACTATTGTGATTTCGCTGTAATCGAGATCTCTGCCCCATTTCACTGTCGACTTCCTAGCGGCTGCTTCGGATATTTTCATGGGAAAGACAGGCATGTCGACTATGAATCCTGTATGCTGTGCATCGTTGCATAAGTACGCGTGCAATGTCGCCTTGATTCCGTTGCTTCTTGTGTGTCTCGATTCATTGACGCACCGAGATGCATTAAACATGGAGATGACCAGGACGTTGTTCTTTTGTGCTATTCTAAGGAACCCATCGTCAAGGAGTACGTCGTGTCGTGGTGGATCAGAAGTTTGCAATCAAGCCTTCCAGATTCTCAGTCCTGATACAGGCGTCAAGTCGATGCCTTGATGTGACGAGTCTAGTGAGGGAGTCGAATGCCGCGTGAGTTGAGCAGTGGCAACGGTACGGTCGTGTTTAAAATGCCTTCGTAATTTATAATCTTTATGAAAATTTGATATGTTGACTAATAAGAACTTGATTTGAGAAAACCTACTCACCGCGACGGTCGTAAAGCTGAGAAATAATGCAGACACAGGTCTTGTTCTGGGCAGGAAATGCAAAGTTGGACTCCCAGATCGTAAGTTGCTTTGAAACAATACCTGCTGCTTTACCGCCACCGGGACACCATCATGGCGGGATACATGAGCTCATAAAAATTTGTGGCCTGTTCATACAGACGGGTCTGGAAGTCGACGAGGTGTCCATCACGTGCTCCACCAAAGCCAACTTCAAACACTTCAGACAAACAATGCTAACATTATAGTCTACACAGATGAGTCACAAAGGTCTATCCACCAACGCTTCCGGAGGGTCGGAGGAGCAGCAGTAGGATATATTGGTCAAGACGAAGTCTTTACAGCACAGCTAGGACTAGGTGGAAGAGCAGAGGTATACGACGCTGAACTCACAGGCCTACTCATCGGTTTACACAGGGCTCAGGC
>Ga0157360_1000486_pt1 | contig 14919 bp, 9 predicted proteins | sample AttlaeALBM1_FD_111483 | JGI IMG/M metagenome (GOLD analysis project Ga0157360, IMG submission 111483) | Fungus gardens microbial communities from leaf cutter ant in Ribeirão Preto, State of São Paulo, Brazil - Atta laevigata ALBM1 | ecosystem: Host-associated > Fungi > Mycelium > Unclassified ... | reverse complement strand
GGCTTTCTGCGGGGGAACAGAACCGCATTTTTGCGAGTCATGCCGGCAGGCGTATCGTACTGGCGACCAACGTGGCGGAAACGTCGCTGACCGTTCCGGGTATTCGTTATGTCGTTGATCCGGGTGTGGCACGTATCAGTCGCTACAGTTATCGTGCCAAAATCCAGCGTTTGCCCATCGAGCCCATTAGTCAGGCCAGTGCGGATCAGCGTAAGGGGCGGTGTGGTCGTGTGGCCGAGGGAATATGTATTCGCCTCTATTCTGAAGAGGATTTCCTGTCGCGCCCAGCGTTTACCGATCCGGAGATTAAACGCACCAATCTGGCAGCGGTTATCCTGTCCATGCTGGCGCTCAAACTGGGTGATATTGCCAAATTTCCCTTTATCGATCCCCCCGATGCGCGCTTTGTACGCGATGGCTTCCGTTTGTTGGGAGAGCTGGAAGCTGTAGAGCAACAGAAAATTACCCACTTGGGGCGTCAGTTGGCCCGCTTGCCGATTGATCCGCGTCTGGCTCGCATGGTGTTGGCTGGCAATAGGCTAGGGTGTTTACGGGACGTTCTTATTGTAGTGAGCGCGCTGGCCGTGCAGGACCCACGTGAGCGACCTGCTGAAAAACGTGAAGCTGCTGATCAGGCACACCGTGAATGGGCGGATCCTGCCTCTGATTTTGCGGCATGGATCAATTTGTGGAACGGTTTCAATACGGCGCGTGAAGAGCTGTCTTCCTCGGCGTTAAGGCGTTGGTGCCGGACACATTACCTCAACTATATGCGTTTGCGTGAGTGGCACGATACGTATCGACAATTGCGCCAACTTGGGCGTGAGCTGGAATTGGGTGCCCTTAAGGTCAGTGATGAGGTCGATTATGAAAAGCTACATCGTGCCTTGTTGACGGGGCTGCTCTCCCATTTGGGGACATTGTCGGAAGGGCGTGAATATCTGGGTGCGCGCAATCGCAAGTTCATGATTCATCCGTCTTCATACCTGAAGAAAAAAACACCGAAATGGCTCATGGCCTTTGAGTTGCTCGAAACATCCCGTCTTTTTGCGCGTGAAGTCGCCAGTATCCGGCCCGAGTGGATTGAAGAAGCGGGCAGCCATCTCCTGAAGCGAAGCCACTCCGAACCGCATTGGGAAAGTAAACGCGGGCAAGTGGTTGCGCTGGAAAGTGCTACTCTGTTTGGTTTGCCTGTGTATGCACGGCGCCGAGTAGGATACGGGAAAATCAATCCAGTAGAAGCACGAGACATCTTCATTCGGAGCGGTTTGGTCGAGGGTGAATTACGTACCCGGGCCGATTTCATGGCGCATAATCAGGCGCTGGTAGAACAGGTCGAAACGCTGGAGGACAAAGCCCGGCGTCGCGATATTCTTGTCGATGATGAAGAGCTGTATCAGTTCTACGATGAACGCTTACCCGAAGGGATTTCGGATAGTCGCTCTTTTGAACGTTGGCGCAAGAAAGAAGAAGCAAAGGATCCTCGCGTCCTCTTTGCAGATAAAGATACCCTGATGGCACGTGATGCTACCGAGGTCACGGAAATCGATTATCCCGAAGCGCTTCAGCTTAATCGTGTTGAATTACCATTGGGTTATCATTTCGCACCCGGTCAACGTGATGATGGGGTGACCATGACCGTGCCGGTGGTAATGCTTAAAACCTTGCCGCGGGCGCGTCTGGATTGGCTGGTACCCGGTCTTCGTCGGGAAAAGGCCATTGCATTGTTAAAAGGCTTGCCCAAGCAGTATCGCCGGCAGGTAGTACCGATTCCCGACTGGGTAGATGCTGCGCTGGAGGCCATTACGCCCTGTGAAAGCCTGATGGGGGAGGCCCTGGGTGATTTCCTGCGGCAAAAAACCGGGGTGAGGATCCCTGCAGAATTGTGGCAGGCGGTGGAGCTGCCGTCACACCTTCAGCTTAATATTCGTGTGATTGATGCTACGGGAAAACTGCTTGGTCATGGGCGTGATATTGATCAATTGATTCAACGGTTCTCGCAGCAGGTGGATGCGGCTGAGCAATTGCCGGCTGCGGGGAATGATTCGAACACATCGTCCAAGCTATTAACGCAATGGCCTTCCACCCCTCTACCTGAAAAAGAAGAGCAGGTTCAGGCGGGGATTCGTGTGACCCTTTACCCCGCGTTGACCGATTCAGGAGAAGGGCTTGCGGTCAAACAATTCGATTATCCCGATACGGCATATGCCCAACATCGCCAAGGGGTTAAAAAAGCGGCCATGCTGGCATTGCCTGAGCTTTACACGACCTATGCGCGGTCGAAGGCAATCGAGCCTCTGGCAGTCATGTACACTCAGGTAGGGCAAAAAAAGGATTTGGTGGATGATCTTATGAATGCGCTCTTTGTCGAGGCATTTGCCCACGACCCGCTTCCCCGTACTGCTGAGGCCATGTCGCAGCGTATAGCTGAGCGCAAAAGTGAATTGCATGCCATTTTTCAACATCTTACCCATCTCTTGGCTGAAGTATTAAGAGAAGTGCTTGATCTTCAGCGCATGATCAAGAAAGCCAGAATGGGGCTGGAGGTAGCCCGTAGTTATGCTGACGTCAAAGCGCAATTGGCGAATCTTGTATATAAAGGTTTTATTGCAGATGCAGGCAATTGGCTGGAAGAATATCCTCGCTATTTGAAAGGCGCGCGAATCCGATTGGAGAAGGTCGCCCGTGAGGTGCGACGTGATCAGTTGGCCATGGACGAGATCCAAATACTGGAATCACGTTTCAATGAACGGGCTACGCGGATGAGAGCGAGTGGAATAACTGAACCCTGGCTGAATGAGTTTTTCTGGCAATTACAAGAACTAAGAGTATCCTTGTTTGCCCAACAGCTCGGCACGGTGGAGCCCGTATCCGTGAAGCGACTTGATAAGCGGTGGAAAGAATCCATTAGGGACTATGCCTGAGATTTCAGAGCCAGCGTATCAACTATCTGTTAAACTGATGTTAGTTGTGCTGCTAACGATTCTGTTGGCTAAAGGCCGCACATAAAATCCCATGGATGAATAAAGTACAGAATACTGGGGAACACTATGAAGGTTTTGTCTAAGCTGCTGGTCATTGCCACAGCCTCGGTGGTTTTGAGCGGTTGTACAGGGATGTATACCAAAAACGGTACACCGAATGATCCCTGGCAGGGCTTCAACCGTGGCGTTTTTGCATTTAACGACACGCTGGATCATTATGCGCTGCGTCCCATTGCGCAAGGATATCAGGATGTGACGCCCCATCCGGTTCGGGAAGGGGTGGGTAACTTCTTTAGTAATCTGAGTGATGTTGGTAATACAGTCAACGGTGTATTGCAGGGTAACCCTGCCATTGCTGGTACCTCTTTCCTGCGCCTGTTGATCAACTCGACGCTTGGGGTAGGTGGTTTGCTTGATCCTGCTGGGGATATGGGGCTCCATCAGCGCCGTGAAGACATGGGTAAAACGCTGGCGGCCTGGGGCTTCAAATCCGGTCCTTTCCTGATGTTACCTCTATTGGGCCCGAGTGATCTGCGTGATACAGCCGGCTTGCCCGTGGATTGGTATTCCAGCGTCGTTACCTATATCAACAACAACTATGCCAAGTGGGGATTGTACTTTGTTGATCTCGTCAACACGCGTGCCTCATTGTTGGGTGATGATAATCTGGTGCATGGTGACCGTTATATCTTTATTCGAGATGCATGGATGCAGCACCGTCAATTTGAAATTGATGGTGGAAAGATATCTCAGGATCCGTTCGCGGCAGGTGCCAGTGATTTCGATACCGGTGATTCGGCATCAGGAAGTGGTTCCAGTACCAGTGTGCAGGGTAATTCACCAAGCGCTGGTCAAATCGAAAAGTAATTCAGTAGGCTAAAAAGGCCCAAATCGGTCATTTGGCCGGTTTGGGCCTTTTGTTTATCCGGTATTTCCCTGGAGTAAAGAATTGAACACAATCCGTTCCAATCATCTTGCGCTGATGGTGGCGGCTATTACTGCATTGGCTCCCTTTGGCATCGATGCTTACCTTCCTGCCATACCCGCCCTGGCGTCCCACCTGGGGGCCTCTATTCATCTGACATCGACCTCTATCAGCATATTTCTTGTTGGATTTGCGGTTGGGCAATTGGTGTTCGGACCCTTGTCGGATCGAATAGGGCGCCGTCCGGTACTGATCTTCGGTACGCTCATTTTTATGATCGCATGTATTGGTCTGATCTTTGTATCCTCTCTTGAAATGCTATGGGTATTACGCTTCCTGCAGGCAATCGGCGGGGGAGCCTGTGTGGTGAATTCTTCCGCTATTGTGCGTGATCGTTTTTCCGGTCAGGAGGCAGCTCGTGTATTCTCAACAATGGTCATGATCCTGATGTTGGCGCCCTTGGTTGCGCCTACTCTGGGAAGCGTACTGCTTTACCTGCAGGGCTGGCAGCTGGTGTTCGGTTTTCTATTCCTTTATGCATTGCTGGTACTACTGATTGTTGTGTTCTTTCTACCGGAAACCCGCGAACGTCCGCAGCAACCTCCTTCTGCTTTGATGGTAATAAAGCATTATGGGGACGTCCTGACTCATCGCGCTGCCGTTGGTTATATGTGTGCTGTTGCGATGTCCTTCGCTGGCATGTTTGCCTTTATTACCAGCTCGCCTTACGTTTATATGGGCTATTATCATGTATCACCGGCGCTTTATCCGGTCCTTTTTGGTGCCAATATTGTGGTCATGGCGGGTTCCAATCAGCTGAATATACGCCTCTTGAAGTATGTGTCAGCGCGCAAGATCATGAAAGTCGGTCTGGCTGTTCAGTTTGTTACGGCGGCCTTGCTGGTACTATGTATCGCAATGGGCATCGATAGACTCTGGATGGTGGTTGTTCTTGTCATGCTTTTTGTCGGTACCCTTGGTTTGGTCTCAGCCAATGCCACCTCCAATATGCTGGATTTTTTCCCGCATATGAGTGCCACTGCCAATGCCGTGCAAGGCAGTATTCAATTTACCGCGGGGGCCTTATCGGGTGGTATCCTTGGGACGCTTGGTCAGAAAGGGGTATTACCCATGGCAGTGATGATGATGATGACGGCGTTATTGGCTAATGTATTGGTACGCTGGCTTTCCGAGCGCCGAATGAAAAAACCGGTAGTCGCGGACAACCATCCGTTGTAAGCACTATCAGGTGATAGGTGGGGATCGGGCAGAGGATAATGGCTAACAGCCGGTCCATAGCGGGCAGTAAATGGACGTAAACCATGTGTTGTGATAGGTGGCGATGGTAATAAGTAGGCAACAGTATGTGGATTGAAAGGAATTCTGCAGTGAACAGTGCCTTTAATGTATCTGTACACTTTAATCATGGCGATTACTTTGCAAAGCGAGAAAGTTATGTCGAAACCTGTACAGGATGATAAAAACGTTCAGGCAACACGTTCGCAAGAGGCTCCCGCTTCTTCCGGTCAGTCGGGAAGGCTGTTGGTCGTTGTGGCGGCGTTATTTATTATCATTGGTGGTCTGAAATTGGGGAGTGACCTTGTTATTCCCATTTTGCTGAGCCTTTTTCTCGCTGTTCTATTGGCTCAACCCACACGTTGGCTCACCAAAAAGAGAGTGCCCCCTACACTGGCTGTTCTGATTGTTATCGTTTTGGCGTGCGTTTTATTCGGATTAGTATCGCTACTGATTGGTTCACAGTTGGCTCAATTCAGCGATCAAATGCCGATGTTTGCACATCGCCTTAGCGCTCTCTACAACCAGGGCTTATCTACTGTGCAGCATTGGGGCTTACCGGTGGATCGTAATGAAATTTCCCAACGTTTTGATCCTTCCCAATTGGTTCACTATGTCCCTTCATTACTCAGCAGTGTAGGCAGCACGCTGTCACAAACGGCCGTTATTATTATCATGGCTGTGTTCATGATTTTCGAAATTCTGGATTTTCCCAAGAAACTGAGCGCTGCTTTTTCACAGGCAGAAAACAGCATTGAACAATTCACTCAGTTTTCGAATAGTCTGACACGTTATTTGATCGTCAAATGTGAAGTCGGTGTCATTTGTGGTGTGGCAACCACAATTGCCTGCTGGTGCCTGGGTGTACAGTTTGCGCTGATATGGGGGGTGTTGGCCTTCATGCTCAACTTTATTCCCAATATCGGTGCGTTTCTGTCAGCTATTCCCCCCGTGCTGTTGACGCTGGTAATGCCTGATGGCGGCTTCGTGACCGCTATTATCCTGGCTGCCATTTTATTCACTGTGCATTTTGCTGCTGGTAACCTGCTTGAGCCTCGTTTAATGGGACATGCCTTGGGTATCTCTACCCTGATGGCTTTTATGTCTCTGATTATATGGGGTTGGATACTGGGACCTATTGGCCTGATTTTGTCAGTACCACTGACTATGTCGCTTAAAATCGTATGTGAGTGCCATCCGAGTACACGCTGGTTTTCTGTCATGATTGGCCCGGCTGATGAGCATGAACCTAAAAAGAATGATGCTGATAAATCAAGCAAGCAAAAATAAATGTTTGAAACAGTGACAAGATGCGTATCAGTCAAGTGGAATAATGCCATAAGGGCAGTGTAAGAGAAGAAGATAATAGAGAGCAGGATAAGCGAGGTCGGATTTCAGGTCAGACTGTGCGCGAGTGGGCTCTTGATGTTTTCTGAATCAGAAATATTTTCTGCTCCATCAAGAAAGCCGTGAGGATTCTCCTCACGGCTTTTTATGGTCATCGATTTTACTCTGACACTACACATCCAGCCAAAGGCTGCAGAGCAAATCCATCAAGCGTTTTGATCGATGAACTGCGCTAGCTGAGTTTTGGACTGAGCACCTACCAATGAGGCGATTTTGCTACCATCCTTGAACATGATGACAGTAGGAACACCGCGTACACCCTGTTCAGAAGCAATGTCAGCGGCATCATCAACATTGATGCTAACCACTTTTAGCTCATCAGAACGTTCCTCGGCAACCTCTTCAACAACAGGTGCCATCATTTTACAGGGACCGCACCAGGGTGCCCAGAATTTCAATAGTACAGGTTTGTCAGACTGCAGAACTTCCTGATCGAAATTGCTACTGGTGACATCTACATTATTGGCCATCTCGACCTCCATAATTAATGACAGGCGTTTCGGATGAAGCGCGTCGGATACGTTGATCATACCATTGATGCGTTGTAGGGCAAACTATCGCCTTGCTGCAAAGGCACCGAAAGCTTTGATGCAAAAGCACCCGGCACGTTGGTGCCAAAGTACTAAGAACATTGATTCTCTCTCAATGCTGTAAATCGATCAATATCGGTTGTCTGAATTCTTCTACCCTTTCAGCTGTCATAAATAAATGCCATAAGCCGATTTTCTCTTCAAAACATGGTTTTAAAAAAAGAATTTAAAAGCGTAGTTTATTCCCAGACCCAAAAGCAGCAATGTAAGAATCCAGCGTAGCAGGTTGGCCGGCATGCGCTGTGCAATGACTGCGCCAAGGTGAATAGCGGGCACTGACCCAATCAGCAGAGCGATAAGAAGCGTGAAGTCAACATTACCCATCAGTAAATGCCCACCCCCTGCGACAAACGTTAAAGGGACGGCATGCGCCAGGTCAGTACCGACAATTTTATTGGGTGTCAGGCGTGAGTAGAGAAGCAGTAATACTGCTGTACCAAAAACTCCAGCGCCGACTGATGAAAGCGTGACACACACGCCAAGGATGGCGCCGGATAGAATGGTGAGGGGCGTTGCGTAACGGCTGACCCAGGCGTCATGGCGTTGTGCCAGGCGTGTTAATGGTGTACGCAATATCAGTAGAATGGCAGTGACGACCAGCATAATACCCAACATACCCGTTAATATTGAGGCATAGGCATGCTTGTCGGCTGAAAAATGGTGTAGCAGCGCAATAGTGATGATAGTGGCTGGCAAGCTTCCGTAGCACAGCTTAACCATGATGCTCCAATCCACATTGCCGCGGCGCTGATGACTGATCAATCCACTGATCTTGGTAATGGCGGCATATAGCAAATCTGTACCGATAGCCATCTGGGGAGGAATCCCCATGGCCAATAGGAGGGGGGTCATCAATGAGCCGCCACCCACACCTGTGCAGCCCATCAAAATACCGACACCGGCGCCGGCGATGATATAAAACAGGAATTGTGTTAAATGCATATCACGCTCTTCGGAAAATAACCTGGCCGATTGGCCAGCTAGACATATAGTAATAACGTGGGAGCAAATTAAAGCTATAATGTTATAGCTTAAAAGACTGATTGTTCATGATTTTATTCCTTGATAGCATTAGGCAATAAAATCGGCCTCTGAGGAGCTTCAGCGTTGAAACTTCAACAATTGCGTTATGTCTGGGAGGTCTCCCGCCATAATCTTAATGTTTCGGCTACTGCCCAGAGCCTTTTTACTTCTCAGCCGGGGATTTCCAAGCAAATCCGATTGCTGGAAGGCGAGCTGGGTGTGGAAATCTTCGCCCGAAGTGGTAAGCATCTCACCCGCGTCACGCCTGCTGGGCAATCGGTGATCGATTTGGCGGGTCAGGTGTTACGCACCGTCGAAAATATCAAGCAGGTAGCGCAAGAACACAGCGATGATCGTCGCGGTGAGCTTACTATCGCTACCACACATACGCAGGCTCGATATGCATTGCCAGAGGTCATTCATGCTTTTGGCGAACGGTATCCCGGTATAACCCTTCACATGCATCAAAGTGATCCGCGTCAAATTGCCCAGTTGGTTGTTGACGGCAAGGCGGATTTCGCTATTTGTACTGAAGCGCTCTCCCTCTATAACGATTTGGTTATTCTTCCTTTGTATCGCTGGAATCGCAGTATTCTTGTGCCTGAGGATCATCCTTTTGCAAAACTGCAAGAAGGCGAGTTGACGCTGGATATGCTGGCCACTGTACCGTTGGTCACCTATACCAAAGGATTTACCGGGCGCTCCCGACTTGACGATGCTTTCCGAGCCAAAGGGTTAACTGCCAATGTTGTGCTGACGGCAGCGGATGCGGATGTGATCAAGACGTATGTCAAGCTGGGAATGGGCGTGGGTATCGTGGCCCACATGGCCGCTGAAGAGTATACACCGGGGCTGGTCGCAGTGGATGCTTCTCATCTGTTTGATTACTCGTTGACGAGTGTTGGCATTCGACGTGGCACATTCCTGCGCCGCTATATGCTTGATTTTCTTGAGCGTCTTGCGCCGCATCTTGACAGGGATCGCGTTGAGGCTGCCATGATGTCAGGCATCGGCGAAGAATCGGCGGTATTCGATGATATAGACATTCCGATTCGATGAATGTAGTCACCGTTTTTCTACTTTCTTTCAACGCTGCACATGGTTTTGCCCACATTAAGTGACGGCAGTTTACAGTTTCACAACAGTTTAGCGCTGTCACTCTGTGCATCTTCAAGGCACTATAAGCATACAAGTAATGGTGGCCTGAACACCCTGATGAGTTATTGCGGGCACGAGTGCAGAGGCGGTGAGGGCAGTGCGCTGGAAAAGTGTCAGAAGCACTTCGATGGCGCATGACCACATGGCTGTATGAGTGCATAGACAGGGTTGGACCGGTATCCATTTACGCCACTCACATTTACACAGCACAGAGACGAGTTTCTGTATGGATCGCAGATCACTACTTAAAGCTTCATTGGCGGTTGCCACCTATTGTGGTGTGCCTTCTTTGGCGGGATACGCCACCTCCGCCGTTGCCGCAGAGTCATCCATTGCCGATGGCAAACCTCTATCCTTCAGCTTCGATATTCTAAAGCAGCATGCCAGGCAATTGTCTTCAGAAGATTATGGCGGTGCTCCTTCCCCCTTACCGACCACGCTGGCGAATCTTGACCCGATTTCCTATCAGAAAATCCAGTATGATCCCGATCATTCACTTTGGCACAATCTCAAGAATCGCATGTTGGATGTGCAGTTCTTTCATGTTGGTATGGGTTTCAAGCGTCGTGTGCGCATGTTCTCATTGGATCCGGCTACGCATAAATCCCGCGAGATACACTTCCGTCCTGATCTCTTTACCTATAAAGGAACCGGGGTGGATGTCAGCCAGATCAGCCACGATCAACAGTTGGGATTTGCCGGTTTCCGTGTCTTCGAAAAACCACAGCTGGACAGCCATGACTTTCTGTCGTTTTTAGGTGCCAGTTACTTTCGAGCTGATGGTGGGGATGGTCAATATGGTCTTTCAGCACGTGGATTGGCTATTGATACTTTCTACAAGAATAAAACGGAAGAGTTTCCAGACTTCGTCGCATTCTGGATCGAAACTCCGAAGCCATCTTCTTCAACGACATTTACCGTTTACGCCTTGCTTGATAGCCCTAGCGCGACAGGTGCCTACCGTTTCGTCATGCATTGTGACAATGGCAAAGTCCGTATGGATATCGATGCCAACATCTATGCACGTGAGGATATCGGCCAGCTTGGCGTGGCACCCATGACCAGTATGTTCAGTTGTGGTACCAATGATCGCCGGGCCTGCATGACCTTCCATCCCCAGATTCACGACTCGGACCGTTTATCCATGTGGCGGGGAAATGGTGAATGGATTTGTCGTCCACTGGATAATCCTGAGCATATTCAATTCAACGCTTTTGCTGATGAAAATCCCAAAGGCTTCGGGTTGCTTCAGCTGGATCGCGATTTCGCCTCCTATCAGGACACGGTCGATGGATATAACCGCCGCCCGTCCCTGTGGGTCGAACCACGCAGTGAATGGGGCAAAGGCTCGATTAATCTAATGGAGCTGCCCACAACAGGAGAAACGCTGGACAACATCGTTTGTTTCTGGAATCCGGCTGAGGAAATCAAAAAGGGCAGTGCACATTACTTTGCCTACCGCCTTTATTGGTCACCCACACCGCCGTTCAAGTCTCCTCTGGCCAACGTATATGCGACGCATGATGGCATTGGTGGCTTCACAGAAGGGTGGGCACCAGGGGAGCACTGGCCGACAATCTGGGCTCGTCGTTTTGCCGTTGATTTTGTTGGTAATACCTTGAATTTGCCCAAGGGGCAGGGGATTGATCCGCAAATTTCAGTGTCATCCGGTGAAGCCAAGTCCATACAGGTGCTTCATGTGCCTGAGATCAATGGGTACCGTGTTTTGTTCGATTGGTATCCCAACAATGCCTCCACAGATCCGGTCAATATGCGTCTGTATCTCAAATCCTCTGCGGGGAATACGCTGAGTGAAACCTGGTTGTACCAGTACTTTCCCCCTGCACCCGCTGACCGCCGTTATCCCGACTGGCCTGCTGGCAAACACGATTGATTTAGAGTCTTCATCAGTATGAATCAGCTGGATGAAATGCGTGCGTTTGCCGTCGTTGTTGATACCTTGAGTATCACTGAAGCGGCAATACGACTTGGGCAATCCAAGCAGGTGATTAGTAAACGCCTGCAAAGTCTGGAGTCAAGGTTAGGGGTACGATTGTTGAATCGTACCACCCGGCGTATTCATCCAACGGCGCTCGGGCTCGAGTACGCAGAGCAGGTCAACGATATTCTTGCACGAATTGACGATACTGAGCGTCAGATTGGCCTCCAGCGCGATACGGTGCAGGGCGATTTACGGGTGACTGCACCCATGAGTTTTACCCTGCTCCGTCTTCACACAGTCGTCGCTGATTTTGTGAAAGCGCACCCTGAGGTCTCGCTAACGCTTGAATTGAATGATAAGCGTGTTGATCTATTGGATGCTGGTTTTGATATGGCCATCAGGGTAGGGGATTTGGCGGATTCATCTTTGGTTGCCCGGCGTTTGTGTCAGTTCTCGACGGTGACCTGCGCCAGTCCCGAATATCTTCAAAAAAATGCTGCTCCTGAACGTCTTGAGCAATTGCGTGAACATCAGTGTCTTGTCTATGGACATCAGCTTCAGGCGCTGTGGCACTTTTCCCAGGATCAGCACAAAATCAATTTGCCTATCAAGGGCAAGTTCCACGCCAATAATGGCGAAATGCTGTGTGATATGGCAGTGGCTGGCCTGGGTATTACACAACTTCCCGGTTTTATCGCCGAACAGGCTCTCAATGAAGGTAAGCTGGTGCCCGTACTTGAAGCGTTTAATCCGGATAGTTTCGCCATTAGTGCCGTTTATCCTCAACACAGGGAGGCTTCTCGCCCGATGAGAGCGTTCATTGACTTCCTGTTTGAACAGTTAAATGATTAGCCATATAGCGATACATCATGAGTAGGTACGTATCAGTCTTATTTCTGGAATTTGTATAAACCTTTGAGCTCTTACTACAATTTTTTATTTCTTTTCCTACCCTTTTTGTCTATTCTTGACTGCCTCTTTTCTCGAACTCTGTCTCCATTGGGCCCTATCCGTCCCCGTTTAATTTATACCAGACACGTTTTATCAGTTTTTCTATAAGTGAAATGTGTTTATCGATCCTATCGGCTATCGGCTATCGGTAAAAGACGTGTGTATTCGCAAGACGTCTTGTTTCAGTAGCATTTACGGTGTCTTCATCATAAAAGTGTTATTAAACATATTATCTTCTGGGCACGATAGGGTTATTTTGAAGGTAAATAATGGCTCTTTAATAAATCGCTGAATAAATGAGTACAACATGTACTCTCCTTAGAGTGCGGTATTGTACTTATGCACTCCATTCATCTGATACTTTGACCTGCCAATCATGGATCAGGGAATCAGCACGGGTAATCGTTATAAGAAAAAAGGAGATATTATAAAGACACTGGCAACACTTACCTGATAAATACGGTCGATATTCGTGTGTATGCGAATTGAATAATAAATGATAACAGGAGAATAAAGTGTTTCTATCCCTACGGTATGTCATCAAGTCCGTCCCACCCACCTTGCTATTCTTCTATATCCTCTTTTTACTTTTCGGAGCCATTCTTCCCAGTATTAATATTTACCTGACGGGCTATCTGGTGAATGCCCTACAACAAAATCACCAATTGAATGAACCCTTGATTGCCGCTGTGGCGCTTTGGTGTTTCTCACTTTACGGGTCGCAACTACTGGCCCCGCTGACCAACCTGTTTCAGGGTGATATTTCAGATTTCAGTACGCGGTATTTCAATCAAAAAATCATTTCCTATATCAATCAGACTAATTCCATTACGCTCTTTGAAGATAAAAAGAAATATGAAGAGCTTGTCCTCTTGCGTGATCAGTCAAATTATCGTCCCCACAATTTTATGATAAATCTCACCTATGTGGTTCAGTCACTGGTAGTAACGGTGAGTGTGCTGAGTGTGCTTATCCATTTTTCCGGTGTAGGACTGGCATTGTGTGCACTTTCAGTATTGCCCACACTGGTTATTAATTTCAAACAGCAGGGTAAACTGTGGAGACTGGTATTTGTGAATGCCAGGGAATCAGTGACCATGCGTTATATTTATCAGATTTGTACACAAAGGGGGATTACGCAGGAAATAAAACTTTTTGGTCTGGGGGATTATTTACTCGACAAATATACGGCAGCAGCTCAGCGGTTACATATCAATATGCATAAACAGCGCTTGTGGGCTCTTGCAGTACCGTTACCAGTCATGCTCTTTAGCTATTGCGTGCTATTTTACGGTGTGTATACCTTTCTGGACGGATTGATGGCTCATCAATTCAATACCAGCCACATGGTGATGGCTTTTCAGTCCATAGCAGTACTCAAATCCGATCTTGATCAGCTTTCCGTTCACTCTTCGCTATTGTATTCCTGCAAAAAGTTCTTCCAAACATTCCATTCCTTCATTGCTGAACATGAAGATCCGGTCAAGGGAGGGAGTCGCCAGCTTAATGATAAGCGCCCTTTGAGTATTACATTTGATCATCTGAGTTTTACCTACCCGGACCAGAATGAGCCTGCATTGAAGGAGGTGTCGTTTAGCATCCCGGCAGGTCAAAAGATCGCTATCTTGGGCGTAAACGGAAGCGGAAAGACGACGTTGATTAAACTTCTCTTACGTATGTATGCTTTTAGTCATGGCAATATTTTCATCGATAATATGCCTATAGAAACTTTGGATGTGCACGCCTATCGTAAACGGATTTCTACAGTGGTACAGGATTTTGGCAAGTACGAATTTACGGTGAGCGAAAATATCTTGTTTGATGAAGAAGGGAATGTCACGCTGACTCCGCATGTCAATTCATTACTGTCTACCGTGGAGTTTCCTTATGCTGCAGATAAACAGCTGGGTAAACAGTTTGGAGGGGATGATCTTTCACAAGGGCAATGGCAAAAGTTATCAGTCGCGAGAGCACTTCATCGGCAAGCAGGCCTTTTTATCTTTGATGAGTTTTCAGCCGCACTTGATCCGGTCATTGAATACAAGCTTTTCAATGAAATTCTTGCACTTCCAGCCACTGTGATCGCCGTGACTCATCGATTGGGCAAAATCAAGTCATTCGACAGGATTGTCGTTATGAATGAGGGGCGTATTGCGGAGGATGGCGATTTCGAAACACTGATGGGACAGCAGGGGCTATTCGCGGAAATGTGGCATGCGCAGTTCGGCGAATCCAGCGCCGTCTAGATGAAAAAGCCGTGGCATCTGCCACGGCTTCTGTTTTCAGTCAAACTGAACGTTTCTATCTAACTAGCTGGGTATCAGGGCTTCAGCCATTCAGTATGGAAGGTACCTTCCTTGTCGAGACGCTTGTAAGTATGTGCACCGAAGAAATCGCGCTGCGCCTGAATCAGGTTGGCAGGCAATTTTTCGGAGCGATAGCTGTCATAGTAGGCGATCGCTGAAGAGAAGGTGGGCGTCGGAATACCCTGCTGAACGGCATAGGAGATAACATCACGCAGTGCAGCCTGATATTCGTCTGCAATCCCTTTGAAGTAGGGCGCCAACAATAGATTGTCCAACTGCGGATCTTCCTGATAGGCGTCGGTGATCTTCTGTAGGAAGCGGGCGCGAATGATGCAGC
>Ga0157360_1000485_pt1 | contig 14922 bp, 14 predicted proteins | sample AttlaeALBM1_FD_111483 | JGI IMG/M metagenome (GOLD analysis project Ga0157360, IMG submission 111483) | Fungus gardens microbial communities from leaf cutter ant in Ribeirão Preto, State of São Paulo, Brazil - Atta laevigata ALBM1 | ecosystem: Host-associated > Fungi > Mycelium > Unclassified ... | reverse complement strand
GCAGTGTTTCAGCAACAGCAAGGAAATATTTCAGCTGCCTAAGGTCCATATCAAAAAAATCTCAAAAACGTACAATCTATATATTGGACTAATATCACGGAAAATCCCATAATATTCTCATAACAAAATCCTTGACGATGTTTATCAAGGGCGGACACTTTTGATTGGGCGTATGTTATGACCATTACCACATGTAACTGTGCTGAACAAATTGCTGCCAGCTATGTGGCCAACAATCCAGAGCACTCACTTGCACCGGCCACTGATATCGAAGTGTATCAAACCTCTCTGATGAGCGGTTTGATTGCAGGTGTATATGAAGGTGATACCACGTTAAAAGAGCTGTTTACCCATGGCGATTTTGGCTTGGGAACCTTCAATGATCTTGATGGCGAGCTCATTGCCTTTGACCAGGAATCCTATCAGCTACGTTCCGATGGCTCCGCAAGCGAAACATCGGATAACCAGCAAACACCTTTTGCAGTAGTGACGTGGTTTCGTCCAACGGTCGAGCTTGAACTTGAAGAGTCCATGACTAACGAAGACGTGGAAACGCTCATCGACAAGCTTGTTCCCTCGCCCAATCTGTTTTGTGCCATTCGACTGGATGGCGAATTCGAACTGGTCAGAACACGAACCGTTCCGCGTCAGGAACGCCCATACAAGCCCATGCTGGAGGCAATCGCAGAGCAGCCCACGTTCGATTTCAATGACACACACGGTACCATGATCGGGTTCAGATGTCCGCCCTACCTGCAAGGTGTCAATGTCGCTGGCTACCACATCCACTATATCTCTGATAAGCGTGATGGGGGCGGACACGTCCTTGAATATCGCTTGAATAATGCCAGGTTGCAGCTCGGTATCGTCAGTAAACTTCGTATAGATCTGCCAGGCAATCAGGATTTCCTTAACGCTGATCTCTATCCGGAAGATATTGACGCAGCCATTCGTAAAGCCGAAGCCTGATTTAAAGACGCTCGACTTCTTTCTTAAACCTTATGACGAAGCTCTGACGAGTCTCGTTATAGACAAACACGTTCAAAATCTGCTGTTGGATTTAATGTTCAGTAAAACACAGAGTTTGGATATGAATGTCAAATAGACATAGTACGGGTCAAGAAATGTCAGATACAATTTCAAATACAGTTCCAGATACAGTTTCAGATACGCAAGGTAAAGAAACAGAGCAGGTACAGAGTTCAAAACCACGCTCCAGTGGAGCCGACCTTGTCATTCGCCAGCTTGAAGCCCATGGTGTAAAGTGGGTTTTCGGCATTCCCGGTGCGAAGGTTGACCGTGTTTTTGATGCGCTTGAAGACTCCTCCATCACCACCGTCGTGACACGTCACGAAGCAAATGCGGCCTTTATGGCTGGTGCCGTGGGTCGTTTGACAGGTAAAGCCGGAGTGGCACTGGTGACCTCAGGTCCCGGTTGTACCAACCTGACCACAGGGCTCGTCACTGCCAATACGGAAGGCGATCCCATGCTGGCATTGGGCGGTGTGGTTAAACTGTCTGACCGCCTGAAACAAGTGCACCAAACGCTCGATACCGTCAGCCTGTTTCAGCCAGTCACCAAACACTCGGCAGAAATCACTTCGCCCGAGGTTATTTCCGAAGCGTTGTCCAATACCCTGCGTACAGCAGAAAGCGGGCGCCCTGGTGCTACGTTCCTTGCCCTACCCGATGACATCATGAATACCGATGTGGCGGATCAAAAAATGGTGAAAGCCACTTCTCCGCGCCGAGGGGCAGGAAATCGGGCATCATTGGAAGAGGCGGCCAAACTACTCAATAATGCCAAACAACCGGCGATTCTTGTTGGCCTGGAAGCCAGCGTTCCGACGCATTCAGAAGCGCTTCACCACTTGTTGAGCCATTGCAAAATGCCGGTAACAGGCACTTTCCAGTCAGCAGGCACCATTAAACGCGAAAACCTGGATCTCTATACAGGGCGTATTGGCCTCTGGCCCAATCAACCCGGTGATGAACTTCTGAAAGAAGCAGACGTTGTGCTCACCATTGGTTATAACCCGGCCGAGTATGAACCCTTCAAATGGAATGGTCAGAATCAGCACACTCTGATCCATCTGGATTCTCTCGAAGCTGAAATTGATAACAGCTACCAGCCGACGGTTGAAGTGATTGGTGATATCGCGGAAAGCCTGAGCACACTAACGCCCTTGCTCGACTCACGTGAGCTCACCAGTACCGCACAGCAGCTTCTTTCACGTATTCATGAAGAGCGTAATGCACTGTCCGAACGTGCCAGCAAAGTCACCGGTAGCCCAGTGCATCCGCTCAAGATTGTTAATGAGCTACAACACCTGCTGGAAGAAAACGTCACCATGTGCGTGGACATGGGCAGCTTCCACATCTGGATTGCGCGCTACCTGAACAGCTTCAGACCACGTCAGTTGCTGATCAGTAACGGCCAGCAAACCATGGGTGTCGCCCTCCCCTGGGCTATCGCAGCGGCACTGGTGCGGCCTGATGAAAAGATCATCTCTGTTTCGGGTGATGGCAGTTTCATGCAATCCAGTATGGAGCTCGAAACAGCGGTACGACTGGGGTGCAACATTATGCATATCATCTGGGTCGACAACCATTACAACATGGTCAAAATTCAGGAAGACCAGAAATATGGTCGCCCCTCTGGAGTCGAATTCGGTGATATCGATTTCAAGGCCTATGCTGAATCCATGGGAGCGGCTGGGTTTGCTGTCAATTCTGCTGAAGAGTTGCATGATACTTTGCGTGACGCCATGCAGACCAAAGGGCCTTCAGTTGTCGCTATCCCGGTAGACTATGCCGATAATCCCAAGCTGATGGCTGCAAATGGTACGCTGGCGGATATGTTATAAACCCGTCGTACTGTATTCATGCTCTTCATAGCGATTCGATGGTATTTTCTGTCTATCCACCGCTATGAAGAGCAGCTCGTGACACTGAAAACTGTCGTCGAGATGACAGTTATTTTGTCGTTATTATTTCCCCGACGAACGTTTGTTATTGCAGCTTGTCATCACAGGTCTATAACGACAGTTTTATAATGGCGGAGCTATAACTGCAGAGTTATAACCTCCACGTTATCATCATGACGTTATAAACAACTATAGAGGTTGTAATAGCTATAAAGGTTGTAATAACTGTAGATGTTGTAATAACTATAGGATTTATAATAGCTATAGATATTATAATAGCCATAGGGTTTTTAATAACTTATCAAGGCTAAATAAAGGCCGTCTTGGTATACATCATCGTGAAGAGCAACGACAGGCCACCACCACACCATCCGCCAATACCTTCACCCTTTGTGCACATCACTAAAGGTGTTGAACAAAGGGATGATTCATGTAGGCCTCATTAAATGAAATGATGGTATTCAAGCTAATCGTCTCTTAATGAACTAGTCTAACTCTATTACCGGATACGACTGCCCGATGCTCGAACCAGGTCGAATGGGCAGGCCCAATTGAGGGAGATGTCATCGCACGGCCACTGCCTTCACGACGATGGGAGACCGACCTGACATCATCAAATGAACAATGAACCGGTTAATTCCAATATAAATGAATAAGCACCATGGCCGTCAGCTGCCGTCAGTCAATCGGCTCATATAAAAAGCAGCATATATTAAAATCAGGATGTTTGAATCAGCGTATCGCTGACCAACAGGCATCGATCGTGATCAGGCTTATGAAGGGTTAATCCCATGAAAGTAGCATTGTTTATACCGTGCTTTATCGATGCCTTCTATCCGGAAGTGGGTATCGCCACACTTGAACTTCTTGAAAAACTCGGCTGTGAGGTCAGTTATCCTCCCAATCAAACCTGTTGCGGCCAGCCCATGGCCAATAGCGGGTGCCAAAAGGATGCCGCAGCAACTGAAAGACTGTTCGTCAAAAACTTTGCCGATTTCGATTATATCGTATCGCCTTCCGGTAGTTGTACTCACCATGTTAGAGACAACCTCGATGCCATAGAACAAACCAGCGACGTCCTCCGCGTTCGTGAAAATACCTATGAGCTTGTCGAATTTCTTCATGATGTGCTCAAGGTAAAAGAACTACCCTGGAAACCCCGTTTTCCCCACCGGGTAGGGCTACACAATAGTTGCGGAACGCTGCGTGCACTCAGAACGGCCTCCATGTCGGAGATAGATGAGCCCTTTTTTTCCAAACCCATGGACTTGCTGGACATGGTGGCAGATATCGAATTCGTTCAACCCAAGCGGCCAGACGAATGCTGTGGTTTTGGCGGGACGTTCTCTGTCGGTGAAGAACCGGTATCCGTCCGAATGGGTAATGACAAGGTCAAGGACCATCAACAGGCAGGCGCTGAATATATCGTCTCGGCAGATTCCTCGTGCCTGATGCACCAGAAAGGCTGTTCACAGCGTCTGGGACTCGATCTTAAATTCATCCATATTGCCCAGATTCTAAATGGAGAAACCGCATGAAACCTGTCGATCATGTCGCCAATTCACGCACGTTTCTTTCTTCGGAGGAACATGTTGAATTTCATGATGCAAGATTGTGGGATCTTCGCAAGGGACGTGATGCACAAATGCATGCGATTCCTGAATGGCAAACCTTGAGAACACTGGCCTCAGAGATAAAAGAACACACGCTTGGCCATCTTGATCATTACCTCCAGCAATTCGAGCAAAACGCCACGGCCAATGGTGTCATCGTACACTGGGCGAAAGATGCAGAGGAACATAATCGAATTGTTCACGAAATTCTGAGCGAACATAAGGTCGAAACACTCATCAAAAGCAAATCGATGCTGACTGAAGAGTGTGACATGCGTCCTTACCTCAAAGAACGCGGTATTGAGGTGGTGGAATCCGATCTCGGTGAGCGTATTCAGCAATTGGATGACCAGATGCCCAGTCATATCGTGGTCCCAGCCGTCCATAAGCTGACATCGGATGTAGCTCGCGTATTTGCCAGGACCATGCATACAGATCCCGATAATCAGGATGCCCACTACTTGGCCTGGCAGCAACGTTTGGCAACGCGCCCCATTTTCCAGAAAGCTGGTGCCGGTATGACAGGATGCAACTTTGCCGTAGCAGAAACGGGGCAAGTGGTTGTATGCACCAATGAAGGCAACGCCGACCTTTCTGCAAATGTTCCTCCCCTTCACATTGCGTCAATCGGGATCGAAAAACTGATTCCCAGACAAGAGGATCTAGGGGTATTCATCCGCATGCTGTCACGCAGTGCATTGGGCTCTCCCATCACGCAGTATACCTCTCACTTCCGTGGCCCACGTAAAGGCGGTGAAATGCACTTCATTTTGGTCGATAACGGGCGTAGCGAGCGCTTGGCCATGGATGATTTCTGGTATTCACTCAAATGTATCCGTTGCAGCGCCTGTATGAACACCTGTCCAGTGTACCGTCGCAGTGGTGGCCTTAGCTATGGCGGCGTATATTCCGGACCGATTGGTGCAATCATTGACCCCACGTTCAACCTGAAAAAATACAGTACACTCCCCTTCGCCTCTACGTTAAACGGCAGCTGTACCAATGTCTGCCCGGTACGGATCAATATTCATGAACAGATCTACAAGTGGCGCCGTATTGTTGCAGAGCAGCATGAACTCTCGTTCTCCAAATCTGCTTCAATGATGGGCGCAGCACAGGTACTCAAGCATCCGTTTATCTACCGCACGGCTGTTGTTGCTGCTGACAAGGCACTGAAAATTCTCCCACGTTCATTGACTTATTTACCGCTGAATGTATGGGGGCGTCACCGTGAAAACCCTGAGCCACCCAAACAGACCTTCCATCAGTGGTACAAAGCCAACCGGAAGAAAAAGAACGAATCAGGAGAAGGAAAATGAGTAGCCGTGATGCCATACTCGAACGCATTCGTCAGGCCGGTCGGGCAAAAACCGAGCATCCTGAGGTCCCTCACTTCAATGAGGATAAAAAGGGGACAGCCGCCGATTTCGAAAAGACATTAACGCTTATGGGAGGAGTCTGGCTTACACCAGCCGAATCTGTCTCAATCGAGGATAACGTCCGTACTCTCTTTCCTGAGGGCAGCAAATTTTGCTCGGTCGTCACCGAGGTCAAGTCCGATTATGACCTGCGCGATTTCGAGACTCCGGCGGATCTGGAACCCGTGGATATTGGCGTGGTAAGAGCCCGTTACGGTGTGGCAGAAACAGGCTCGTTATGGATCAGTGAAGACGAATTCAAGATCAATACATTGGGCTATTTCCCACAACATCTGGTCGCATTGCTTGATCCACAGGATATTGTCTATAACCTGCACGAGATGTATGCCCGCACGGACTTCCATGAAGTCAATTACTGCGTATTGATGACAGGACCGTCAGCAACCGCTGATATACAAGGGGTACTGATCCATGGTGCTCAGGGAGTCCGTTCATTGACAGTTATCCCCTGCCCGAAGCCTGAGTAACAGGTCCGCTTTTCTTCAGGAAAAGCGTTGAGGGAAGCGTGAAAAAAGAGGTTCAATGGGGCGACCTTCTCGCAAGGCGGCCCATCGGGCCTCTCGCATCAGAGTCTCACGCCTTTCCTCTTCCAGTCTTAGACGCCTTAGGTGCATACCCCACCAAAGCGATAGAGTGAATTGCGCCGTAACAAAACACATAAAACAATAAAACATGTCATCCCCCTAGTGTCATTACTGACATCCGAGATCGCACATTGTCCAGAACCCATTCACTTTTAACGATTTTACTCGTAAGGGTTCTGTATCTTGTTTACATCTTTCCTTTCCATGCATCACTTTTCTATCTTTATATCATTCTGCCGGTAATAGCAAATTTGGCCAGCTTTCGGAGAGAAGGCAGGGCGTCAATTTCCATGACTCAGTGTGCATGAGAAACATCACCACTTCCATTCGAGCCAAGGTCTTTGGTCTCCGGATGGCCGTAAATGGTCAAATCGCCAGACCCTTTTACCCTTCCCTGTAATGTTTTAGCCGCATAGATATGTGCATCCCCGGAGCCCATTGACTGAACTGTTACGGAAGGTACCTGGAAATGGCGTGTATCTGCATCACCGGATCCATTCAATGTCAGCTCCAACTCATTGCCGTGTCCACGGAGATTCAGATCTCCCGAACCTGACAAGTGAGCAGCAAGCTGCTCGACATTGGAAATGACATGTCCATCGCCTGATCCCTGCAATTGAACTGTCAGGCGTTGGCTATCTCCCGCATAGGTGATATCCCCAGCACCTGTAGAGCTCAACGTTAATGCTCCCTGAGTGGATAGGTGGATATACACATTCCCACTTCCCCGCTGTTTGAGGCGTGATAACACAGGGGTAGAAATAGCGACAACCGTTGACTCGTTCCCACTTGAGTATGAAAAACCGAACAGGTGGAAACCAGAAGATATATTGCTACCGATAGTCAGCGTGCCATTACGGTTTCGAATACTCACCTTATCCAGATCCCCATGGTGCTTTGAGGCCACGATCACTTGAGGTGTTGGTGCTTTGAAGACCACTATATCCACTGAACCAGAGGTCACAATCGAACTGAATTGTTCAAGGGTAAGTGATTTACGATACGGGTAGGCATGAGCTTGTTGCCAGGGCGTATGTGCATATTCACTGACGTCATCAAACGGCGATGTCGACGCCATGGCATGCATACTCATCACCGCACCTGCAACCGTTGCGATATATTTTAGCGCAGGACGGAAGAGCGCTCCGAACGGCTTATAACTTTGTGCATTTTTATCAGCCATTTTTTTACATGAGCCACTAGTAAGCGTATTAGGCATTATCATTATCGTTTCCCCTATTAATCCCTTATGAATCACTTTAGTGCTCCAGCTATCTGGAATACATGATGTGTTCAGGAAGGTATCTCATCCAGTGTCTTCTCGATCCGGGCAAGGCGCTCATCCATGCGATCAAGCTTCGCCAATCGTTCCAATAACTGACGGTTTACTTCTGCATAATCGATCAATGCGCTTTCGATCTCATCATTATTGGCTTCTGACATCATGGTTCGACCACGAAAATAAGCTTGAATAGAGACCTTGATGCCCCACCCCAAAGCAAGTACGACAAAAATCAACAAAAACAACATGCCGTTATAATCCATACTGAATCCCCTTTTCGTTATCGTTTTAAATCATGGTTGATGCTGTTTGCGCTGGCAGTATGCTGGCACCTGGCGTCGCCACTACCGTTGCTGATGGCGCTATTGCTCCCGAGACCGTTGCGGGGGCGATAGTGACTGTCACGAAGGCCAGCATCAACAGAACGGCTGTAAAAGTAATGTTGTCCCACATGATGAATCTCCCTGGTTTATTCTTCTTCCGTAGATATGGCTTAAACATCCGCATCACCCGCATGGACTGCCTGAACAATCGCATTGGGTGTGACATGGATCTCAAAGGGTTGAATACTGAAAAACTTGAGTGCCTTGCCGCTTTCGGAGAGCGCCATAGTGCTGGATACAAATCCGGCTTCCTCAAGCTTGGTGAGATGCATATACAGCAATGGTCTGGACATACCCACACGTCGAGCAAGCTCGCTCACGTGCACTTCCTCATCCGCCAGGCATGCAAGAATTCGCATGCGCTGGGGACTGGCAATAGCGGCCAACTGGCTGGACAGCATCTCGGCAGTCAATTTCATAATGCTCCGTCTTTCATGTGTAATAAAAAACTTACACATGTATATATCGTATAAAAAAGGTGACCTGTCAACAAAAACTTACAGGTAAATATCACACACAAAAAAACCGGGACTGCGAAAGCAATACCCGGCTTCATTTAATGGTTTGTATGAATAGGGCCACCTGAAGGCAACCCCATAGAACAAGAATAAAGGATTATTCGTAAGCGTCGGCCAATAGAGGTTTATTCACCTTCAATGCGGAGTGTTTTCAAACTGCTGGCGATACCCCAGTAGTAGCAGATCAGCGATAGGAGGGCTGTCAGGATAATATCCCAAGGGCTGGACAGCGCACCGGTCCCATCGAAGCTGCCAAAGTAGGAAATAAAATACATGCCTATGTAATAGACAAGCATCCAGACAGCGGAGAATACGTCGCCTTGCCCTTTTACCTTGCTACGGCCGAAGATCGAGTAAATAACCCAAGCGACGATCAATACGCCCAACAACACTTCATTTGCCGCCCAACCGCTCCAATACACCAGCAAAGAGCTACAGATAAACGTGATGGGAGCAATCACCTGATAGGCAGGCAACCGAAAAGGCAAAGGCATGTCTGGCGCCTTCTTGCGAAAGACGGCCAAACATACAGGCCCCGGCAAATAGGTGAATACCATGGCCGAGGTACAAGCTGAGATCAAACCACCCCATGCCTGAAAGTTGGAGGGCAACATCCACAGAATAGAGAGAACCAGGGACAACCACAGTGCACCACGGGGAACACCTGATTTTTCGTCGATCTTGCCAAAAATTTCGAACAGATGACCATTACGCGCCCAGGCAAACAGTACACGACTGGCACCCGCCAGGAACACATTACCCGTACCGGCCGGAGAGATAACGGCATCAACCAGAATCAGTGTTACCAGCCAGGTCACTCCAAGGTGAACTGCCACATCAGCGAAGGGAGAGTGATACAGCGCAGCAATGCCATCCCATCCATGCTGCGTCAATACGTCATTGGGAACCGACCCGATATAGGCGTACTGAAGCAAGAGATAAACGACAAACGCGATAGCCAGGGCGATCATGATGGCCAAAGGAATATCACGCTGAGGGTTGCGGGCTTCACTGGCAAAGTCGACCGCCTGACGGAACCCCAGATAGGAAAATGCAATTCCCGCACCGGTCAATGAACTGAAAATACCATGTAAACCGGTGGTGGGAGGCGCTTCGTGGAAATTCGACCCGTTGAAATAGGCATACAACGTGACCAGTACCAAGAGAGGCACCACAAACTTGAATGTGGTCACCACCGTATTCACACGACCAAAGGTTTTTACACTCCAATAGTTGATCAGGAAGAAAACAATCAATAATCCGATCTGAAGCGCAAACCCAATGGCGGTAGGATTACCGGCGGCATTACCCAATGCCGGCCACCAATAGACAGCATACTCACGCACTGCCTCAGCTTCTACACCTGCCGTGCTGGTATAGGCCAGCAATGCACTCAGGCCAATAACAAAACCAACGACATTACCATGAGTAAAGTTAGGATAACGGACAAAGCCACCGGCTCGCGGTAATGCAGCAGCGATTTCAGCAAACACAAGAGCAATGACCAAAATAATCAAGGCCCCGATTACCCATGCCCAGCCTGCGTTGGTCCCGGCATATCCCGCGGTTTTTGCTGCTGCAAAAAGCCAACCTGAGCCGATCATTGACCCAACACCTAACAGCGTCAGATCAAGCAAGCCCAGCTTTTGCTTGAGTTCACCAGAATTTGTTTTCATTGTTATTCCTATTATTGGAAGTGGCTTCGTGTATTCAGGGCATTCGTGTATGTACATGCCCTTTTATTATGAGTCCGAGTATAGGGAGTACCCTCGAAAAAAATATAGGCATGTCGTTTTCAGAACATATCAATACACATGGACGACGTGCAAGCATACCACTAGAACACTCTTGCCCCATTAGCCGACGTTCAGGCCGTTCACTTCCAGATAATGTGCTTATACGATCCTACTCCTTAATAGGAGTGTCCGCCGGATACATACAAGACACAGGGAATTTTTCAACGAGTCAACCCGACATATGGCTCGGCTGCTTCTCAAGAGCTACCACTCCATAGGCAACTTCACCTGCCAAGTGTAAAGAAGTATCTACACATCATGTAAATCGCCCCTGATAAATATAGGCAGAACGTGTGCCATTTCCATGTATTAATGAGCGCCGTCCTCCTGACATTTGGTGTAATATGGGGAATTGTCATCGCTTGGCGGGTGTATCCAGCTCGGTGCACGGTGCCCTTGAAAACATGTTATGTACAATCGCCAAACAGGGAGACTTACCGATGAAAGTCCTACGACTGATAGGCCTGATTCTCGTTGGGCAGCTGGTACTGAGTCATACAGCGTCGGCAGCTATAACGTCGGCAGCTACAGAGTCAGCAACTACAGAGTCGGCAACTACAGCAGACATATTTTCCAAGGCCAAAAACAGCTATGTGGAAAGGATTGAATCCCAACCGCCTGTAGGTTCCGTTGATCAGGATTTTGCCGGTTTCCTTTTACCTCAGCATTTCAGTGGGGTCGAACTTTCCCGCATTGAATTATCACAGGGGCATAATCCAACGTTGAGGAATATAGCGGCGGGTATCGTCGCCCATTCAGACCGAAGTCAGCCTGTAACAACGAAGGCCAATCCCAATGTTTCTCCGACTGTGGCACACGCCGCCACAAAAGCACTGGCCACAGCAGATAGTCAAGCGAGAGAAGTCTTCCAAGCGCCTTCAACATCATCAATAGATAAAGAATTTGCCCGACTCATGGATGCTCATCACCTACGCGCTATTGCCTATGCCCAGGCAGAAATTGACTATGGCAAGGACTCGCATTTGATAAAAATGGCGCACAGTATTCTCGAAAACCAGATAAAGCAACACGATGTCATGGTGCCACTCACCCGGTAAAGCTTCTCGGAGTGGCGCCAGAACTGTGCAACGAATGCATGTTTCATTAATGATATAACTGAAAGTTGATCCCCAGACCCATCGCTATGTATAGCCCGTTTTCAAAACAGTCGTTCAAACATCAGGCAAGGCACCTGTGGTATCAGTATGGCATTTTGTGGTCAGGCGCGATTATTGTCGGGCTGGTGGCTGTAATGTATGCCAAGCTGATTGACTGGGGGTACGATATATTCAAACTGATGCTGGGAATAGGCGTTTGGTTTCCACTGATACTGACGCCCACCGTCGCTGCATTGGGCACATGGATGACTCGCCGTTACTTCAATGGCGCTGAAGGAAGCGGGATTCCGCAGGTTGTTGCAACACTGGAAGCGCCTGGCGAACATTTGGGCAACCGGTTATTACGCCCGCACATAGCGATAGGAAAAGTACTGGTTTCGTTTCTGGCAATCCTTGGAGGATTCACCATCGGGCGCGAAGGCCCCACCGTACAAGTGGGGGCTGCCATTATGTATCAGTTGCGGCGACTATATCCACACAGTAATACTGCGCTGGAGCGTCAGCTCACTTTATCAGGGGCATCAGCGGGGCTATCCGCTGCATTCAACACTCCTCTCGCCGGCATCATGTTTGCCATAGAAGAGCTCCTCCACAGCTTCTCCCAACGAGCCAGTACCACCATTGTAACCACCATTATTCTCGCGGGCGTTGTCTCGTTGGGGATCGATGGCAACTACACTTATTTCGGAAATATCAATACCCACGACTTTTCATGGCTGATGGTCCCCGCTATTGTACTGACGGCTGTCATTACGGGGGCGGCGGGGGGTGGATTCGCCTGGCTGGCACTCCATGCGGCCCACTGGATGCCTGCGCCAATGCATAGGCTTCGGCAACAGTATCCGATCCGCTTTGCTGCGCTGTGCGGCCTTCTATTGGCAATTATTGGCATCATTTCGCATGGAAGTACCTATGGCAGTGGCTATGAGCAGGCACGTAGCCTACTGGACAATAATAACTACCAGTTGCCGGCACTCTATCCATTCTACAAAATGGCGACCATGGTGCTGTCTTACCTTCCGGGCATTCCCGGAGGCATCTTCGCCCCTTCCCTCTCCATAGGTGCCGGGTTTGGGAGCCTTGTGCACGACATCTTCTTCAGCGTACCATTGCCAGTGTTGATAGCGATCGCCATGGTAGGCTATTTGTCCGCCGCGACGCAGGCTCCCATTACCTCTTTTATCATCGTTACCGAGATGACAGACGGACACGCGCTCATTATCGCCCTGATGGCCACGGCTCTATTGGCTACACAAGTTTCGCGCTGGATCGCACCGCCCTTTTACGCTACCTCTGCTCTACGCTATGAAAAATCGACATAAGTGCGCCCCTGCAATCTGCATTCAAAAAAGTGATACCAGCCCCTAACACTGATAGAACGGCGTTTATCCCTGAAGAAAAAAGAACATGAAAAAGCGGATTCACAAGAGTGATATCCGCTTTTTATTAACTGTATGCCAAGTGAAGTGAACTGATTATTCTTCAGTCAGATCCTTGACAGTGGTTGTAGAACCATTTGTTTTAACCGAGTCAATGCCCTTATCTCGCGCCTGTACGGATTTGTACATTTCACTGCTACCGATAATTTGCTGGTTTGCAGCTTTCAAGTGGAAATAAGGGGAATCATCCTTGGCGGTCAAACGTTCATAGTGTTCATCACTTGGGCTGTTTTTCTGAACAGACGCGATACCATTCTGACATGCCGACTTGGTACTGTAGCCCTGACTTGAAAGGATAATTTCGCCATTGCCAGCTTTTAGGTGAAAATGAAACTTGCCATTGGTGGCCTTGAAAATTTCAAACTTCCCGCTCATGTGTCACTCCTTAACGAAATTTCAGAAAAACAGCGTGAGTTACGATGGAACCTTAAGTATAAAGATAGAACAACTTACGCATTTATTCCTGTTTTCCCTGAATGAGTCAATCCATACTCCACCCCAACTGCCGGGAAAGAAAGTCTCGGAAACAAGTTAAATGCCATTCCCTTTGTGTGACATCATTCCGCAATATGAGTTTCAGGAATAAATTAAAAAACGCTCTATAACATTATTTCAATACCCTTATATCGAGTAGTTAAGCTTTATTATTTTATATGAACGTGTGACATTAGACACCGTATCGTGCTTTATATATTACACTGATCAGAAGCATGTTTTATGGTCAGTTCCGGCCATAGTGCCTGCCATCTCTTCTTGTTCATGCGCTCTTTGAAAGCAATGTGATTGGGAGCGACAGTATTAAATGTAATAGTCCCGGCAAAATTGGCAGTTAAACCAAACGGCGCAACAATTTCAATGTCACCTTGCCCTACTGAACCAAACCTCATATTGTCAGCTTCTTCCTCACATGGCAGCCAACTGGCTCCTACCGCGGTTTCAACTTCTACCCAATGGCGCATGGCATCGGCAGTGGACATATAGGGTGAATGATAATTACGTGTATGCATGCGTGCCTGATTCTTGACGGACCAACGTGCAGGAAATAGCTTCTTTAATTGCGTCTCATAATGGATATCGTATTCACTATCAGTAGCGTCAGGGTTGTAGTAAATAACATCAATATCATCCAACGGTGTCATCGAGGTATAACCATGCAGATAATCCCAAATCAGATTTCTGACAAAACCGGCAGCAACACACCCCTGCGGCAAATTCAGCTGAGCAACGGTTTTCATGATCTGCAATCGCCATTCATCCTGCAGTAACCAATCCTTCAAAACAGTTATTTGTTGTTCGGGCGCTATCATCAACACGGCTATATAATCCTGAATACTCAATTAGGGTTATTATTGATTGCTTATTACACACACTTATTACTTCTTCCTCGCTCCTTCCCCCTTAGATTGCCCTTCTCTACTTTGTGACATTTTCTTTGTGCCATGGCGTCATACCAGGAAGCGACGTAACCGTTTTACCCATACCTGACCTTCACGATACTAACTGACCTTCACGATACTACCTTACCTTAAAAGAGTTTATTGAGTTCACTCTTACGACATTGAGCAGCCTATTTCTTTTATTAATTGAACGTTCAATTAAAATACACTACACTAAGATAATATCGTCAAATTTCGGCCAGGTGGAGGTGACTCATGCCAAAAGTAGGAATGGAACCCATACGCCGCAAGCAGCTGATAGACGCTACACTTTTCTCCATTGAGCATTATGGCCTCGAAGACACCACCATTGCACGAATAGCCAAAAAGGCTGGGGTGTCATCAGGTATTATCAGTCACTATTTCGGAGGCAAGGATGGCTTGATC